>Ga0115566_10004070_pt1 | contig 11703 bp, 13 predicted proteins | sample COGITO_mtgs_1204_3_FD_87173 | JGI IMG/M metagenome (GOLD analysis project Ga0115566, IMG submission 87173) | Pelagic marine microbial communities from North Sea - COGITO_mtgs_120405 | ecosystem: Environmental > Aquatic > Marine > Epipelagic | place: Germany:Helgoland, sampling site Kabeltonne...
ATCGCTGTCGCCGGAAGAATTCGCCAATCAGCGAGGTGCCGCACGGGCGGCGCGTGCTGGTGATCGGGTCGAAGAGTTGGACCAGAACGGTGACGGGCTTTTGAGCGCCGAGGAAATGGCCAGTGCCGAGCCGGGTGAGCGGCGCGGAATGCGCAAAGGGCGTCGCGGTGGCGGCGATCCGATGCAGCGCCTTGTACGTCTGATCGAGCGGTTCGACACCGACGGAGACTGGGCCCTGAGCGAGGCGGAATTCGACACCGCCAAGGCCCATATGCTGGAGCGGCATGGCGACAAGCGTGGTGGTCGCCGCGGCGACAGGTAAAGCAGGTCAGTGGCAGGGTTGCGTCATGGTCGCCCTGCCACCACCATGCAACGGGACGGAAAGCAGGATCGCCCAGCTAGATGACACTCCGCACTGCCGAGGATGCGCCCGCCGCGACGGACGAGGTTCTGCTTGCCGCCTATGGCGCAGGCGATGCACGCGCGGCGCGAGCCCTGGCGGACCGGCTGTTGCCACGCGTATTGGGTTTCGCGACCCGGATGCTAGGCGGGGACCGTTCCGAAGCCGAAGATGTTGCTCAAGAAGCGATGTTGCGGTTGTGGCGGATCGCGCCGGAATGGCGCGTCGGAGAGGCGAAAGTCTCGACCTGGCTTTACCGGGTGACAAGCAATCTCTGCACCGATCGGCTGCGAAAGTCGGGCCGGTCGCGCCCCCTGGACGATGCGGGCGAGCCGGAGGATCCGACGCCGGGTGTGGTTGCAGCACTGGAGGCCGGGGACCGGGCGCGGGCCTTGCAGGAAGCGCTGAGCGCCTTGCCGGATCGCCAACGGCAAGCGGTGGTAATGCGCCATCTCGACGGGTGTTCGAACCCGGAGATTGCGCAGGCGATGGACATGAGCGTCGAGGCGGTGGAAAGTCTGACCGCCCGTGGCAAACGCGCGTTGGCGGCTCAACTGGCGGGGCGACGTGCAGAACTGGGGTATGAGGAATGAGCGGATCAGATAAGCACACCGGGGCCAACCTGCCCGACGTCGAACTGGAGGCGTTCTTTGACGCTGGCCGCGCGGAAGCTGCAACGCCGGACGCAACACTGATGGCGCGGGTGATGGCCGATGCGGCCGAGGTTGCGGATCGTCGCGCGTTGTTTGACGGTCGGACGCGGCAGGCCCGAGAGGGCTGGTTCGCATCGGCGCTGGCAGCGGTGGGCGGCTGGCCTGCGGCGGCGGCGCTGGCTTCGGTTGCGGCAGCAGGCGTCTGGATCGGTACGGTCGTGCCTGACACAGTCGGGTCGCTGGCATTTGGTTGGGCAGAGACGACGACGGAGTATGATTATGTCGAGTTGCTGCCGGGCCTCGATCTTCTGGAAGCTGAGGGCTGAACGATGACGCAGAATGAAGACAGTTCTGCACGCCGCTGGACAAGGGGGCGCATCACGCTGGCGATCTCGCTAGCGCTGAACCTGTTGGTCGTCGGGGTCGTAGCAGGGGCGCTGTTGTCGGGTGGAGGGCCGGGACGTTATTCGGCCAATGACCCGGATAGTCGTCGCGGACCACTGCGCGAGATTGGCAACGCGCCCTTCGTGCGTGCGTTAGAGCCTGCGGACCGGCAGGCGCTGCTGCGGGCATTGCGCGATGACGGCGGCACCCTGCGCGAGAACCGTGCCGAGCTACGCCGCCGGTTTCAGGCGCTGGTCGCGGCGCTGCGGGCTGATCCTTTCGATGCCGATGCCATGCAGGTGTTGTTCGATGACCAGCGCGAGGCGGCTTCGACACATCAGCGCACGGGTGAGCGATTCATCCTCGAACGACTGTCCGCGATGAGCGCCGAGCAGCGCATAGCGTATGCCGACCGGCTGGACGCGGCACTGAAGCGCGGGCGGCGACCACGCAGGGATGGTGACAGGTAGGGCTCCTTTTTGCCCGATGCGGACTCGTCAAAAGCATGTGTTCAAGCCGGGTGGGTGACTGTCTGCGGCGAGGCGCTTCGACGATAGTTTGAGGCGATCTATCGTGCAGCGTCAACTCTGGCTTATGTGGGTTGCAGAACCTAGCAGAAGCGCCTGCCCGGGGGGCAGACAGGCGCTCGCCCGGCGCCTTTCAGGCTTGATTCCGGGCGGGATGGCACCCGCTTCGAATTGCAGCTTCAGGCAAAGATCGAAAACCGAACGCCCATCACTCCACCCGCCGTGCCAGCCACCAAAGCGCTCCGCCTGCAAGCGCCAGAAACGGCACCATCGCGTAGTTGACCGAGTGCCAGCCCTGCACGACGTCACCGCCGACGCAGTTCATCAGCCCGCCGGACGACAGCGAAGCCAGCGTCACAAAGCCGAAAACGATCATGTCGTTCATGCCTTGAACCCGGCCCCGCTCGTGCGGCTCATGCGCACCCGCCAGCATGGAGGTCCCGCCGATGAAGCCGAAATTCCAGCCGACGCCCAGAAGGATCAGCGCAACGAAGAAATTGCCCAGTGTGATGCCTTGCAGCGCAACCAGCCCGGCAGCTGCGAGGCAGACCAGACCCACCGCAATGATCCTCGGCGCACCAAAGCGGGTGATCAGGTGCCCGGTCACGAAACTGGGTGCAAACATCGCCAGCACATGGGCCGACACGATGTCGTTGGCATTGTTTTTGGTGAATCCGCATCCGACCACGGCCAGCGGCGTCGAGGTCATCACCAGGTTCATCAATGAATAGGCAACCATGGCGCAGATCACCGCAACGATGATACGGGGTGTGCGCAAAAGCTCAGGAATCGAGCGCACCCGCGCCGCCGTCCCTTGTGCTGCCTTGGCCACTTTGCCGGGCAGATCGAGCGCGAAGAACAGGAACATGCCGACGATGTTGAGAACGGCAATTGCCAGGTAGGTCCCGACGAATGGGATCACATAGGCGTCCTGGACCAGCTTGTTGAGCTGCGGGCCGATGACGGCACTCAGCAGTCCGCCCGCCATGACATAGGAAATTGCCTTGGGGCGGAAGCTGTCCGACGCCAGATCAGTCGCGGCGAACCGGTAAAACCCCTGCGCCGACATATAGATGCCGGTCAGATAGCTGCCTGCAAGCAACAACGCGAAGGATCCGATCCACAAACCATAGGCGGCCACCAGCGCCCCGGCTGCGCCACCGAACGCCCCGATGAAAAACCCCAACCGTCGTCCGCGCCGCTGCATCAGTGGGCTGAGCCAGGGTGCCGTCGTCATCGACCCGAATACGATAAGCGAGATCGGCAGGGTCGCCAGACACGGGTTGGTCGCCAGATAGTTGCCGGCCAACCCTCCGGCGACGAACGTCATCGGCATCTGACTGCCAAGAATCGCCTGTGCGGCGACCAGAACAGCTACATTGCGCCGCGCACGGGCGTCGGTATCGGGCAGGGCAACGGCGTCGGTCATGGGGACTGCCTACGCCGGGTTTTAGGCGGCGTCCAGCACACTCAGCACACGTCTATAATATGGGCGAACGAGCCCGAGACGTTGCCGTTGACCAACCCCATGGGCGGCAAGGCGATGCCTTCGGCGTCCTCGGCTTGCCACAGAGGTTCGCCCTCGGCGCGCAGGGTGGTGGCATAGTGGAACTCATGCGCCGTGAACTGCCCGACGACGCCAATATCGCGTGCCTTTTGGCCGTCGTAGCCGCGCAGGCGACGATACCCCAGGTGCAGGCGGCGCTCGGCGAAGCTGGTCTCGAGCGGTAGCAGACCGGCCATATTGTGACGGGTTCCGTCAGCATCGGTCAGAGTCTCGCCGAGAACCATATAGCCGCCGCATTCACCATAGATTTCTGTGGTCTGTGCGGCGTTTCGCAAGCTGTCTATGAAGGTTTCATTGGCGGCGAGTTGCGCGGCGTGCAGCTCTGGATAGCCGCCGGGCAGAAAGATGCGGTCAGCCTCTGGCACCGGCTCATCCGCAAGCGGCGAAAAGAAGCGCAGATCGGCACCGGTGTGTTTCCACGTTGCCAGCTGATGCGGATAGGCGAAGCCGAAGGCTTGATCCCGCGCGACAGCGATGGCTCGGGTTGAAATGTTACGAGTCTTGTTGTGATTGAAGGCGCTGGCGCCTTCGAAGTCACCGGCAAGGGACTGCAGCGCATCGAGGTCCAGATGCGACTCCACCAATGCCGCTGCGCCATCCAGAAATGCACCAAGATCGCCATGCTCGCCCGCCTGCACCAGCCCAAGATGGCGCGACGGCAGCGTCAGGGCGTCATCGCGGGGGATCGCACCCAGAACCGGCACGCCAAGTGGGGCAAGCGCGGCGCGCAGCATCGCACCGTGTCGCGGGCTGCCAACGCGGTTCAGGATCACGCCAGCGACGCGCACGGTCGGGTCATGACCCACGAACCCGGCGACCAGCGGTGCGACCGATTGTGCCATCCGCGCCGCGTCCACCACCAGCACCACGGGCAGGCCCAGAATGCGGGCCAGATCCGCCGTTGCGCCGCGACCATCGGGCGGCGCACCATCGAACAGACCCATCGCGCCTTCGATCACCAGTAAATCCTTGGTGGCGGCATAGGAGCGGATGCGTTCCAGGCGCATCGCCCAGGCGTCGAGGTTGTAGCAAGGCGCGCCACAGGCGGCTTCGTGAAACTTCGGGTCGATATAATCAGGGCCGGATTTCGCGCCGCGCACCGGGACACCGCGCTGCGACAGGGCGCGCAGCAGCCCGAGTGTCACCGTGGTCTTGCCGCTGCCCGACGCGGGCGCGGCCAGGATCAGCCCGCGCCCCTTCACGCGCTTTCGGCAGGCCGCCCCCGGCCCAACGGATCGGTGTTGCGCGGCGCTTCGCCCATCGCCATCGCCTGCCAGTCCAGCGCCTGACGCATCAGGACAGACCGCCCGACACAGATGATTGCGGGGGGTTCCAGCGTGCTGGCCGCCAAGTCGGCGACTAGCGCGCCCAGCGTCGTTTCCAGCACCTGCTGATCGGCTGTGGTGGCCGAGGTGACGACCGCCACCGGCTCATCCGCCGCGCGGCCAGCATCTAGCAAGGCGCTGGCAATGACCTCGGCGTGTTTCATGCCCATGTAGATCACCAGAACCTGCGATCCGTCCGAGATTGCCTGCCAGTTCAGGCTGCCCGGCGTTTGGCCTGACTGATCGTGGCCGGTGACGAATGTGACCGACTGGTTCACGTCGCGGTGGGTGACCGGAATGCCGGCGTAAGCCAGCCCGCCGATCCCTGCACTGATGCCGGGAATGATGCGGATTGGAATGCCATGTTGAACCAGCGTCTGCGCCTCTTCTCCACCACGGCCAAATACGAACGGATCGCCACCCTTGAGGCGCAGCACCCGTCGCCCGCCGCGGGCCAGATCTACCAGCTGTAGGCTGATATCGCGTTGCTTCGCACTCGGCTTGCCGCCGCGTTTTCCCGCATAGATGTGCTCGGCCTCTGGGGCTAAAGTCAGGATCGTGGGATCGACCAGCGCGTCGTAGACAACTACATCTGCCTGCCTGAGTGCATTCAGTGCGTGCAGCGTCAATAAGCCCGGATCGCCCGGACCAGCGCCACACAGCCAGACCCAGCCGGGCTCTAGCCGGGGCCAGCTTAACGGGGGGAGATCGGGCGCAGTCATAGGCCGCTTATGGCGTGGAGCGGCACGGTTGGAAAGGCGGAGTGCGACGCCTTAGTCGTCGCTTTCGCCCTCCAGCCCCAGCTTATCGCGCATGAAGGCCAGCGCGACGGACAGGCCATCGGGCGCGATGCCATGCTCGGTCCCCTTCATGATATGAGCGAAGACTTCGAAACCGGCGGCGGTCAGCGCATTAGCGGCGGCAGGCAAAGAGTCTGGCGATACCACTGGATCCTGATCGCCGTGCAGCAGAAGGATAGGTGGGCGGCTGACGACCTCGTCCTCAAGCCGCTCCGGGGCCAGCAGGCGGCCGGAAAACCCGACCACCCCGGCGACGGGATCGGCGCGGCGCGCTGCGACCTGCAGCGACATCATCGTGCCTTGGGAAAACCCCAGCAGAATCATCCGGTCGGCGCTCAGCCCCTCAGCCACTAGCAACTGATCGAGGAACGCGTTCAGATCATCTGCTGACCGCGCGACAGCGGCCTCGGATTGTTCCTGACTGGACCCATCCATCCACGGGATCGGAAACCATTGCAGCCCGCCGGGGTTCAGCACGGATTGTTCCGGTGCATCCGGGGCGACGAAGGCGGTGCCCGGCATGTGCGGCGCCAGCGGTGCGGCCAGCCCCATCAGGTCAGCGCCGTTCGCGCCGTAGCCATGCAGAAACACCACCAGAGCGGTTGCCGCGTCCGGCCCATGTCGTTGAAATTCTAAAGTCACCTTATGCCCTCGCGCTGCTTATCGACCCGGTAGTAGGCCCACAGGATGCGCGCCGCAACTGACCGCCATGGCGACCAGCCTTCGGCCATTTCGCGCATGGCGCGTTCCGTCGGTCGTTCGGGCAGGGCGAACAGGGATTTCGCCGCTTCCTGCAAGGCCAGATCGCCGTGGGCGAATACGTCGGCGCGCCCGAGGCTAAACATCGCGTAAATCTCGGCCGTCCAGCGGCCAATTCCGGGGACGGCGATGAGGGTGGCGATCACCTCGTCAGTCGGGGCAGTACGCAGGGAGGTATAGTTGATCCGGGCGGCGGCGAGTTCACGGGCATAACGCACCTTCTGGCGGCTGAGGCCCGCCGCGCGAAGATCGTCATCGCTTGCCGCTGCGATCTTGCGCGGTCCAGTCAGGCGAGCCGTTTTCATCTTTTTCCAGACGGCGGCGGCGGCGGCGGTCGAGATTTGCTGACTGACAATCGCGCTGAGCAATTCATCGAACCCGTCTTTGCGCAGGCGCAGCGGCAGCGGACCGGTTAGCGGCAGCGCGCGGGCGAATTCCGGACAGCGTGTGGCAAGATCGGCAGCCCCCTCGGCAACGCAGGCGTCCGATGTGATAATCCGGCCGGTCGTCATACCAGTCCATCGACCCAGGCGAGCGCCTCTTCAACCGTTTCCACCTTTGGCGCATCCGGCTGAGGCGGGCGGGCAATCATCGCGACCGGAATTTGCAGGGCGCGGGCCGCTTCCAGCTTCGTCGCAGAGGCATCGCCACCCGCGTTTTTGACCACCAACCAGTCGACCGCCAATTGTTCGAAAAGTGCAATTTCCTGCTCTTTTGAAAACGGCGGACGCCCGATTACCCAATCCCCGTCCGGGAATGGGAATGGACCGTCCGGCGGGTCAATCTGGCGGCACAAAAGGCGGCGGTTTTTGGCAAGTTCAGCAAACTGAGACAGGGTTTGACGGCCCGTCGCCAAGAATACATTGGTGTCTTCGGGGATGACAGCGACGACGTGCTTTTCCGAGGATACCTCGGTCCATCGATCACCATCGCCAGATTGCCATTGCAGCCGGAGAAGTTGCGAATATGGGAGGCCACGCGCCTGCGAAATCCGCGCGGTTCGGGCGCTGATGCGGGCTGCGAACGGGTGGGTAGCGTCAAGGATCGCATCCGGTTTGTGCTCATCCAACCAAGCCTCGAACCCCGCATCGCCACCAAATCCGCCGGTGCGGGTTTCGACAGGGAGGGATACCGGCGCGCGGGTTGTGCCGGCCAGCGAGGCCACAACTTCGATGTCGCCGCGACCGGCCAAAGCGGCTGCAATCCGGCGCGCCTCACCGGTGCCGGCAAGCAAAAGCAGCTTCATGGGGTGGCCTGTGCGATGACCTCGCCCTGTCGACTTACAATAACGATATCAGATTTTATATCAGTATCTTGCAGAAAGATATTGATGTTCTGCATTGCCTTATCCGCAACAACCTCAGCCAACCCGTTTCCGGCCCGTTCCAAGGCCTCCAATGCTGTGTTGGCGTTCGCCACGTTGGGCAGACCCGCCGCAACCGCCCAATCCGAAAGCTGCTTGAAATCCACCTGAGAGCGGCCGGAATGCAGATCCCGTGCGCCCTGCGCCAGCTTGGTGATCTTGCCGATTCCTCCTCCAATGGTGATGCGTGGAATTGGATGCTTCATCAGATACTTAAGTAGTCCCCCGGCAAAATCCCCCATGTCCAGCATGGCGTGATCCGGCAAGCTGAACAGCGCCTGCACGGCCGCCTCGGAGGTGGACCCGGTGCAGCCCGCGACATGAGTTAATCCGTCCGCGCGGGCGACATCGATGCCGCGATGGATCGAGGCGATCCAGGCCGCGCAGGAAAATGGGCGCACGATGCCGGTGGTACCGAGAATCGACAGCCCGCCTTCGATTCCCAACCGGGGGTTCCAGGTTTTCTGAGCGATTTCAGCGCCGTTCGGGATCGAGATGGTGATTTCAATGTTTGGTTCTCGCCCGAACTCTGCGGCGAGCTCGGCGACAATAGCGGTCATGAATTCGCGTGGTTTCGGGTTGATTGCCGCTTCTCGGGGCGGGATCGGCAGGCCGGGTTTTGTGACTGTTCCGACGCCGTCTCCGGCACGAAACGTGACACCCCCGGGGGCCTCACGAACGCGCGCGATGACGAGGCAGCCGTGGGTGACATCGGGGTCGTCGCCTGCATCCTTGAGGATGCCGGCCTCGGCCCAACCGTCACCGAAGTCTTGGTGATGCAACGAAAATTCCGGTGTCTCGCCACCTGGCAGGGTGATCGAGACTGCCTTGGGAAATGCGCCGCCCCACAACTGCGTCAGTGCCGCCGAAACAGCCGCGGTGGCACATGCCCCGGTGGTCCAGCCACGCCGCAAAGGGCCGCCGGGCTTACGGGTCATGGGGTGGGTTTGGCATCGGTATTTTCCTGCAAGCGGGCCGCACAACACTAGGCAGCGGCCAACCAGATTGGCAAGTCATCCGAGTGTTGCGATCGGCGGATAATTCAGGGCAGAATTGGGGAATATCTAGGGGGTTGCCTGCAACCTCTCGCCAGATATAGTCCGGCCAATGCCCGGGTAGCCGGTGCCGCCCGGGACGTGCCAGCGAATGGCCGAACGGGGTGTGGACCAAGCAATGCTAGACGGCGACTTCAGAACAAGTTTCGTGAGAGAACCAAAGGGGTTGCACAGCAATCCTGCACTGGTACTTAATGCAGATTACCGCCCATTGAGTTATTATCCTCTGTCGCTGTGGCCGTGGCAGGATGCGGTTAAGGCCGTGTTCCTCGACCGGGTACAGATAGTCGCGGAGTATGACGAGGTTGTACGCTCACCGACCACCGAAATTCGTATCCCGTCCGTTGTTGTGCTGCGTGACTACGTCAAACCGCGCCGTCGAGTGGCGTTCACCCGTTTCAACCTGTTTCTGCGGGACGAATTCGCCTGCCAATATTGCGGTGCAAAGGACGATCTAACATTTGACCACGTCATTCCACGGGCGCGCGGCGGTGTGACCAGCTGGGACAATGTTGTCGCCGCTTGTTCAAAGTGCAACCTTAGAAAAGGTTCGCAAAGCCTTCGTAACTCAGGACTTTCTCTGAACCGACTGCCGCGGAAGCCAGAATCCGAGCAGCTCAAAAACCTGGGTCGGAAGTTCCCGCCAAACCATCTGCATGATACCTGGGTCGATTTCCTCTACTGGGACGCCGAGCTGCAAGAATAGCTTCCCTATCAATCCCTGGCAGATACCTGTCAGACAGAATCACTTGCGTCACCGCCGCTGGTGGTTGAATTTGGACGTCGGACCAAGGGGATGACGGCAATGAAGATGCAGAGTTTCGATCATGTAAATGTGCGTACAGCCAACCTTGAGGGGATGGTCGATTGGTACAATGACGTGCTGGGGCTGGTATCGGGTCGTCGCCCGAATTTCCCCTTCGGTGGGGCGTGGATGTACCTTGATGACCTAGCAATCCTGCATCTGGTTGAGGAGGCTGAAGCCCCCTCGAACAGCGATCCTCAGATCGAGCATTTCGCGATCAGGGCAACCGGTTTGGCTGAGTTTCTGCAGCATCTGGAGGCGCGAGATATCGACGCCAAACTGATCGAGATTGAAGGGTTTGGCATCACTCAGGTCAATATCTTCGACCCGGATGGCAACCATATCCATATTGATTTTCACAACGAGACGGCTGGCTAGGCCGAGCAGCTTGCCCCGCCAAGAACACAGAACTTGGCGCAGTGTGGATGGTTCAACTGAACGGCGTTTTCCGCCTGCTCCAGCGTCTCGCCCATCTCGAATTGAGGTTCATAGGGCAACAGCGTGCAGGCGACGACCGCAGGGCGCAGGGCCCCTTTGCGTTTCACGACCATACGGGAGCTGGAACACATCACACCACCGGGGTCTTTGCCCAGGATTCCCCAGCAGGCGGTGGTGATCTCAGGCACATCTACTTTTTCATCCATTTCTGGAAATAATACCGTTTTGCCAGCATCTTCAGCATCGATTGTAAAGCGATGCATCGCATATAGCCGGGCGAAACCCTGCCGCGCGTCTGCGTCGGATTCACCCCACATGGTGCGGCCTGCGACGGTCATCTGAATGCCTGCATCGCGTAGCCATTCCATGCCTTTGATCGTCAGATCAAAACTGCCTGCGCCGCGTTCCTGGTCGTGAAATGCTGCGCTCCAGTGATCGACTGAGATGCGCAGGGTCAGGCGGTCACCGAAGTCGGCAACCAGCGCTTCCAGCCCGGCGCGCATCCGGGGACGCATCATCGGACGCATAGCGTTGGTCAGGATCAGCACCTCATAGCCGCGTTCCAACGCGGCGCGGGCCATCTCGATGATATCGGGGTTCATGAACGGCTCGCCGCCGGTAAATCCGATCTCGCGCACGCCCCAGTCGCGGGCCTCTAGCTGATCCAGGTAATCCACAACCTCGGCGGTGGTGATATAGACCAGCCGGTCGTTACTGGGCGAGCTTTCAATATAGCAATTCACACATTCGATGTTGCACAGCGTGCCCGTGTTGAACCACAGCGTCTGAGGGTCACTCAATGCAACGCGCGCGCGCTCTTCGCCTTTGGCGGTTATCAGCGGGTGGTCGAATTTGCCGTACCCACCCTCAGGTGACTGATCTTCCATGATTAATCCAAATTTCCCCAAGGCGTCGCAACGTCTTAACGCGCCACCCGCCATGCGGAAAGCAGCCTTGCCCCGTTTGACGCAGTTGTGAACCCTGCTGGCTACGCTAGACTTCGCCCAAAGATTTGTTAGAGAACGGGCAGGCGTTTCGTTAGCGCTAACGCAATCCCATCGGAGGCCACATGGTTTCACGCACAATCCCCGTCGACCCGTTTGATCTGGTCATCTTTGGCGGCACCGGCGACCTGGCGCGCCGCAAGATATTGCCCGGCCTGTTCCGTCGGTTTCTGGCAGGTCAGATGCCCGAAGACGCGCGCGTCATCGGCTGTGCGCGCGGCGATCTGACCGACACCGCCTATCGCAAGATGATCAAGGAAGCGATTGAGGAGTTTACGCCCAAGACGATCCGAAAAGCCAAGGATGTCAGTGCTTTCGTCAATCACCTGCACTATGTGAAGGTTGATGCCTTGGGCACCAGCGGGTGGAAAGACCTCAAGGCGCATATGCGCGATGGCGTGATCCGGGCATTCTATTTCTCGGTCGGGCCACGCCTGTTTGGCGCATCGGCCGAGCGTCTGCATTCCTACAAGATCGCTGATAGCGACAGCCGGATCGTGGTAGAAAAACCCTTTGGGCGCGATCTGGCGAGTGCGAAAGAATTGAACGCGACGCTGGCCGAACATTTCGACGAGACCCAGATATATCGGATTGATCACTATCTTGGCAAAGAAACGGTCCAG
>Ga0115566_10004076_pt1 | contig 11686 bp, 10 predicted proteins | sample COGITO_mtgs_1204_3_FD_87173 | JGI IMG/M metagenome (GOLD analysis project Ga0115566, IMG submission 87173) | Pelagic marine microbial communities from North Sea - COGITO_mtgs_120405 | ecosystem: Environmental > Aquatic > Marine > Epipelagic | place: Germany:Helgoland, sampling site Kabeltonne...
ATTCCGGCCGACGCACGTCGTATCGCTGAACAGGTTGCTAGTGGTACTCCCTTTCTATTTGTATTAGATCACGAAACATCATTAGCCCGGCTAGACAGTGAGTTTGGAGCGCTTCTACCCGTAACCCTAGAATCAAGTAGAGATTCCTTTGTGCCGGGCAGTATGAATCAAATGCCCGGTGCTACTTCCCATGCTATCTTTGACATAGCTGATCGTCAAGACGCCTCTTTGTGGAGGCGGCTTCCACCTCTGTATGTAAGCGAAAGTACGTGGTCCACGGCTCCTGGAGCAACAGAGTTGGCATCCGTTGAGATCCGTGGTATTGCTCTTCTGGACCCACTTTTTGCTGTCATGCGCCGGGGCTCAGTAAAGTCTGCCGCATTGCTGGCGAATGGTTTTTGGCGTTGGACGCTGGTACCTGAGGACTTGAAGTTCGAAGCAGATCGCTTTAAGACCATGTTCGCCAACCTAATTCAATGGCTTTACGCATCTGATGATGACCGACTGGTCCGGGTCTATCCAGCTGAGAGGGAGTTCGCAGAAGGAGAATCTGTAAACCTTCGCGGTGAGGTATATGACGAATCATTGCGGCCGATTTCTGATGCATCTCTCTCCCTACAGGTAACAAGCCCCGAAGGCCAGATATTCCCTTTTGAAATGTTGGCTAGGGGCAATGGCAGATATGGACTTGACATAGGAACACTCCCTTCCGGCGCGTATGAGTATCGTGCTGCTGCCTCCCGAGATGATGCAATCCTAGGAAAAGATACTGGCAGCTTTTCTATTGGCAAGCGCGCCATAGAATTCCGTCAAACTCGTGCCGATGGCAACCTTATGAGTGGCCTTGCTTCTCGATCTGGTGGTGTTGCATTCGTAAGTTCCAACGTGAATGGCATGAACGAGGCTATTCGGGCGTTGCCTAGCTACCTGCCCGTCACTACAACCTCTATGGAGCAGATCAGGTTGTGGCAATTGATGCCTTTGCTGTTCTTTATGCTGTTTCTTTTGACTATCGAATGGTTTTTCAGGAAACGCTTCGGCATGGTATAAGTTAGTCTTGATCAGTCCCAACTGCTTACAGGTTATCCTTATATTACAATAAGTACTATGAGGATGCCCCCTCGATTCACTCCCGAGGAATTCTTTTGACCCCACTGAATTAGAGAGCGCACCTAGAAGCGTCTATATGTCACTTACCGTCGACTCTGAGCAATCCCAAGTAGCTGAAATCGCGCTGGCACCTGACGCAGACTTTACAGATCAAGAGCATCTTTCTACGCTTCTTGTGTCCGTCCGGCGGCACCTACATCGTAACCCAGAACTCGGGCTTCATGAATTCAAGACATCCCGCTTCATCAGGGAAATACTGGAAACTCATGGTTTAACGGTTCATGGTCCGCTCGCCACAACAGGGCTCTATGTTGACATCGAGGGAGACCATCCAGGTCCGACAATCGGTTATCGGGCGGACATTGATGCGCTTCCAATTCAAGACCTCAAGAAGGTCCCTTATCGCTCTACCCTGCCTGGAATCGCCCATTTGTGTGGCCATGATGCCCATACGTCCATCGCGATCGGTATCGCTGTCTATTTAGACCAACATAGGGACCTTATTCACGGCACCGTACGCGTCTTCTTTCAACCTAATGAAGAAGGAATTCCTAGTGGTGCACCCCTCTTGATTCGGGACGGTGTCCTAGATGGCCTTTCCGCCGTCCTTGCTTCTCACGTTGACCCTACCGTTCAGGCAGGTAAAATTGGCCTCATGTCTGGCCCGGCAACGGCCTCAGCTGATCGGTTTCGAGTCCGAATTGTTGCTGACTCCACTGGGCACTCAGCTCGCCCTCATCAGGCCGTTGATACGATCTGGATTGCTTCCCAGATCATGAATGCGATGTACCAGATGATAGGTCGTATCTCTGACCCACGAAAGCCAGCCGTCATTGCGATCTGTCGCTTGCATGCCGGAGAGGCCTATAATGTCATACCTGCCGAGGCTGAACTCGGTGGAACGTTTCGGTGCACTGCCAATGAGGACAGGGACGTATTTAAATCGCGCATAGAACAGACCGCACGGCTTATTGGTGAAGGGAACGGAGCAAAGATTGAGGTAGATTTCGATCTTGGATCGCCGCCAGTGGTAAACAGTAAAGAAGTGATCGAAGTTGTCCGCAAAACGATCCTTGAAGACAAGGGATCTGACGCGATTTATGATATCCCGATACCTAGCTTGGGAGCCGAGGATTTTGCTCATTACTTGAGCCATGTGAAAGGGGCGCTATTGCGAATTGGTACGTGCAGTAGTCCCGAAACGGCATTTGTTCTGCATGACTCCCAATTCGACATTGAAGAGTCCGTGCTCGCCCCTACTTCTATCCTTTTGTCCCGCGCTCTTATTCGATACCTAGGACAGCACGCCTGATCTTTTGGTTGTCCTCCTCCCTTATCGGTGGATGGAGGAACAGCGGTTTTATGGCATCGTTGCATCGACACGGAGCTGATTAACACGCGCCGACACTAATCCGACACCGAAGACGTCCATGAGTATCGTAGCAGAACAGGAAAAAGTTCAAAGCACAGGCCCCGTTTCATTGACGGAGCGGGCAGCTGAAGAGATTCGCAAAATTATGTCGGCTAAAAACATTCCGGATGGCTACCATTTACGAGTAGGAGCCAAAGGTGGTGGATGTTCAGGCATGAGTTATATCCTAGGTTTTGACCGCAAACGTGACCACGACATTCAGTTTGAAGTGGATGGTATCAACGTTTTCATGGATAAGCGTCATGGACTTTATTTGATGGGTACCGTCGTCGATTACCAAGATGGTCTCGATGCACGCGGATTCACGTTTGATAACCCGAACGCAACCGCTACATGCGGGTGCGGATCTAGTTTTTCGGCCTAAACATCATTCTTCTATAACGGAGAGGACTTCGCATCTCCTCCCGACACGTCTGGTCACTGGGTCGGCATTCAAAAAAGTAGCATGGAAGGCAATTTTTCAAATCGCGTCAGAGACGTCATTTCCTACAGTCGTGAAGAGGCAATCCGTCTTGGTCACGATTACATCGGAACCGAACATTTACTGCTCGGCATCATCCGTGAAGGAGAAGGCATTGCGGTCAAAATCCTCCGTAATCTCGGCTGCGACCTATTCAAGCTCAAGAAATCGATTGAAGACACGGTCCGCAGCACAGGCGGAACGTTAACTGTCGGCAACATTCCTCTGACGAAACAAGCCGAGAAGGTGTTGAAAATCACCTATCTAGAGGCAAAGCTCTACAAGAGTGATGTTATCGGAACAGAGCATTTGTTGCTTTCCCTTCTACGAGATGATGAAAACTTAGCTGCGCAAATTCTGCAACAAGGCTTTTCCGTTACGTACGATGCGGTACGCTCTGACCTCGACACAATCATAAGCGGCAAGGCGCCAGCTACGCGTGCATCCTCGACTCCTGGTAGTAGCGGAGGCAGTGGAAGCGGAAAAGGTGCTGCACGCTCCTCCGGCGGGAAGGATCGTGGCAAGGGTGAAAAGAGCAAAACACCTGTTTTGGATAATTTTGGCCGTGACCTTACCAGCCTTGCTGAGGAAGACAAACTAGATCCCGTAGTCGGTCGCGAACCAGAAATTGAACGAGTCGCGCAAGTCTTATCCAGGCGTAAGAAGAACAACCCGGTGTTGATTGGTGAACCAGGTGTTGGTAAAACAGCTATTGCCGAAGGGTTGGCGATGCGCATCGTCAAGAGAAAGGTTAGTCGCGTTCTCTATGACAAACGCATTGTTACCCTTGATCTTGCTGCCCTTGTAGCTGGAACGAAGTATAGGGGTCAGTTCGAGGAGCGCATGAAAGCGGTGATGAACGAGCTGGAAAAAAGCCCCGATGTCATTCTCTTTATTGACGAATTGCACACGATTGTTGGAGCAGGCGGTGCATCCGGAAGCCTTGACGCATCCAACATGTTCAAACCGGCACTTGCTCGGGGCGAAATTCAGTGCATTGGTGCGACAACCCTGGATGAGTACCGTCAGCACATTGAGAAGGACGGCGCGCTCGATCGTCGTTTTCAGAAAATTGTGGTTGATCCTGCTACCCCAGAAGAAACACGAGAGATTCTCCGCAACATCCGGGATAAATACGAGGATCATCACAACGTAAAGTATACCGATGATGCTATCGATTTAACGGTCAAGATGTCTGAGCGATATATCACTGACCGCTACTTTCCGGACAAGGCTATTGATGTTCTAGATGAAGCAGGTGCCCGCGTTCACTTGAATAACATCAAAGTACCTGAGATTATCGTCAAGTTAGAAACGGACATCGAAGAAGTCCGTGAAGAGAAGAATCAGGTTGTGAAGAGTCAGAAATTTGAAGAAGCAGCTCGCCTACGCGACAAGGAAAAGAAACTGCTAGAAGAGCTGGAGACTGAAAAGAAAACCTGGGAAGAAAAGGCAGAGACCGAGATTTACGATGTTACCTCTCAAGACATTGCTGAAGTCGTAGCCATGATGACGGGGGTACCTGTAGATAAGATTTCTGAGTCAGAAACTCGGAAACTCCTGCATATGGAGACTGAGCTAAAAGGCCAGGTTATAGGGCAGGATGAGGCTATTAGGAAGCTGGCCCGCTCGATCAGGCGGACCCGTGCCGGTCTCAAAGACCCGAAACGACCAATTGGAAGTTTTATTTTCCTAGGTCCAACGGGTGTTGGTAAAACAGAACTCGCAAAGAGGTTGACGCATTACCTATTCGATTCGCAGGATGCCTTGATCCGGATCGACATGAGCGAATACATGGAGAAGTTCTCCGTTTCACGGCTCGTAGGTGCGCCTCCTGGTTACGTTGGATATGAGGAAGGTGGACAACTGACAGAAAAAGTGCGCCGCAAGCCTTATTCGGTCGTATTGCTCGATGAAATCGAAAAGGCGCACCCTGACGTCTTTAATATTCTACTCCAAGTTCTTGATGATGGCCTATTGACGGACGGATTAGGACGGAAAGTTGATTTCCGCAATACGATCATCATCATGACCTCAAACATTGGCGCCAGAGACATCAAGAATCTTGGCAAAGGCATTGGTTTTTCTCAAGGAGGGCAGGATTTCAACTATGCCACGATGAAGTCGACGGTGGAAGACGCTCTGAAACGCGTTTTCAATCCGGAATTCCTAAACAGGATTGACGACGTCATCGTCTTCCATCCTCTAGAGAAAAAGCACATCACCGAAATCATCGACATTATGGCTGCCGAGTTATTTGCTCGGGCGATGGAAGTTGGTGTAACGGTTGAGCTTCAGACCAGCGCCAAGACGTTCCTCGTTGACAAAGGGTACGATGCAAAATTTGGAGCTCGTCCACTTCGCCGCGCACTTCAGAAGTACGTAGAAGACCCCATGGCAGAGGCCATTTTGGGACATGATCTGGGGGAGAATGATACACTAGTTATTACGTACGACGTAAAGAAGGACACGGGCGAATTGAGCTTCCGCAAAAAGAAAACGCCACAGAAAGCAGCTCCAGCAAAAAAAGATGATGTACTTGAGGCATCGGCTGAAGCTGATGCAACGGACGTAGATGATGCCGCTTCTGAAGCTCCAGGTGGGGACGGTGCAGACAGTAAGCCCACGGCGACGAAGAAAGCAAAAGCCAAAAAGAAGCCGTCAAAAGCAGCTGCTGATGACGCCTCTGAGGGAACAGAGGAAGAGACCAAGGACGATAATTCCTAAGGCAGTAAAGGATAGATCAGCCTAGTGACCAATTGACACCTCTTCCCTCTTCGGGGTGAGGAAAGCGCCAGGTTACGGCACCTTGATCACATGCATAAAGGCATGTGCCGCACTCGATGCAGTCTTCGAATTGAAAGTGGACGTTACCACTCTCATCCAAGGTGTAACACTTGGCCGGGCAAACACGCGTCGTACACTTATGCGGACACGTTGTGTTACAGATATCGGTATCCACCTCAATGTGTGCACGCGCATCCGTGCGACCCTGGTTCCGGTAATTAGCCAGGCCAAGCCGATCAGCAACGCTTAGTCGTTTGGTATTTTCGACGCTCATAAGGCTTTGGCTCCTTTTAATCCTAATTTTACCAGGTCCCAATACGACGCATGTCGCTTGATGGATGCTCGCATCATGGCTGATGCTTTCATGGTCGGTTCGGAGTCAATAGTGAAGAACTGCCTACCGAAATCACACACCAGATTCGGAATAGTAGAAAACATTTCCTCCCGGTGGAGAAGATGCACGGCATCTTGGAAAGAACGCATGTCCTGCAGAACATAGCTGCTCTCTAGTGCCTTACGATAATTAGACAGCATAGATGAGGAATGATCATCTGCCTTAGAGGCCTCGAGGGCAGTTTCCGCGGCAAGAATTCCACTTCGCATGGCGTAATCCATGCCCTGAATTGCCTTTCCGGCATTAAGCAACAGGTGCGCAGCCTCTCCGGCAATCATAACGCCATCACCAAATATTTCCGCTGGCATGCCTTTAATGTCTCCTGTGGAAACCACATGTGCGGAATACTCGACTGTTTCTGAGCCCCGAATCATATCGGCGACAACAGGATGTTCTTTAAACGTGTTAAGGACGTCGTACGGAGTTTTCTGTTTATCCCTCAGGTCATTCATTCCTAAAACGAGTCCTAAGGAGATTGAATCTTGGTTCGTGTATAGAAAGCCTCCACCCTCCACGCCTTCTGAACAGGCCCCCACAAACTCATTTGTGAGGCCCGATCGTCCAGACAGCTGAAACCGATCCTCGAGTACGTTCTGGTCAAGCTTCAGGACCTCCTTGACACCAACTGCCACGTGATCTGACGCTACGTATGGCTTTTCTAGCCCTACCTGGCGGGTGAGCAAGTTATTGACGCCCTCTGCTATGATGACACAGTCAGCGAGGAAGGTCTCCTCCCCTGCCCGGATGCCTACCACACGACCGTCTTCCATCACCACTTCCTCAACCAAAATATCTGTCGCAATGAACGACTCATCTGGGTGTTCACTCTGATCGATGGCCTCCTGAACCTTACCCGCAAACCATGCATCAAACACTGCGCGGAGCACCGTAACACCCGTGTAAGGCGTTTCTGCAAAATGGTTTGATTTGAAATCTACACTGAAGGCTGATTGCTCATCCATGAACGTGAGCCGTCGATGGCTAACAAATCGCTCAAATCCAGCATCTTCTTTCCAATACTCAGGTACCAGTCGGGCCAGATCGCTTCCCCATAAGACACCCCCAGACACGTTTTTCGCACCGCAGAACTCGCCACGTTCAATTAGCAAGAAACGAGCGTTACCGCGGGCCAAAGTCATCGCGGCACTGAGTCCTGCGATGCCCCCACCCACAATGATACAGTCAAACTTATCTTCCATCTAGGAGCCTTCAGGCAAGAGCCTTCTTCAGTTCCGCATTGAGAAGCGGTAAAATGTTGAAACAGTCACCCACTATTCCATAGGTGGCCACATCAAAAATAGGAGCGTCTGCATCCTTATTTATAGCCACAATGATCCTACTGTTGGCCATTCCTGCCACATGCTGGATAGCACCGGAAATTCCGACGGCGAAGTAAAGATCCGGCGATACCACTTTTCCTGTTTGACCAATCTGCGCTGTTGCAGGAAAAAGTCCAGTTTCAACGACTGCTCTTGAAGCCCCAATGGCTGCGCCGGTTATCGATGCCAACTCTAGGACAAGGTCACGACCAGCTTCGTCTCGAACCCCACGCCCTGCTGCAACCACTACGCGAGCTTCTGATAGGTCTACTGTATTACCAGCCGATGAAACGATTTCTCGAATCGTAAGGCCAAGGTCGGCGGCATCGAAGACAAAAGGAACGGTTTCAACCGTGGCATCTACAGGAGATGGGGTTGCCTCATAGGAACCGGAGCGAACAGATACGATGACTAAAGAATGCGAACTGTGCGTAGTCGCTAACATCTTTGCCGCCATAACTGGCCGCTGACATACTACTTCCTCCCCCGCAACATCGAAAGACGCTACATCGGGTAGAACGGCAGCGTCTAATCGAACACTTAAGGATCCGAGTACATCCTTTACAGCCTCCGTGGACGCCATAACAAGCAATCTAGGATCGGATTTTCGAATCACCGCCTCTAGGCCCGCAATCACAGGAGCGTTGAGATGAGAGTCGAACACCGGGTCTGAAAGCAAATAAATGGTGGTAGCACCGTGATTACTGGCCTCGGTGGCAAGCTCCGAGCTCTTGGAGCCCAGTAGAGCTGCGTGCAAATCAGCACCTTGCTCCGATGCCACCTCACGGGCTCGAGTCATTGCTTCAAGTGAACTGCGCTTAATGCGGCCGTCCTGAACGGACAGAAAGACTAAAATGGGTTTCATATTCCAGATGGATCGGTTCTCAACGCTACTTCCATTCAACACGAACGAATTAGATGACGCCCGCTTCTTCAGAAAGACGTCTAACCAATTCAGAGACAACGTCTTCAGGCTCTCCTTCAAGTTTAATTCCAGGCTCCCGATTTGGAGGAGGTGCGGTAGTCGTAATAACGGTGCGAGACCCTGGCACCTCAGGAGTGTCAGTTGCAATCTGCTTTCGCTTGGCAGCCATAATACCTTTGAGCGCAGGAATACGTGGGTTGTTCATGTCGTTTGAACAGGTAACCAGACACGGTGTGGAAATCTCTATGATCTCCTGTCCGGCATCCCCTTGTCTCGTCACAACCATCGCATCGCCATCGGCTTTCAATCCAACAGCGTTAGTAGCATAGGGTAGACCCAGCAATTCGGCTAGCATACTCCCTGCCAAACCAGCATCAGAATCCTGCGATTGTTTCCCAGTCAGGATTACATCATACGTATGGTCTTTAAAATGGCCTGCCAGCAGATGAGCCACAGCGTGCGAATCCAGCGCAGCAGCCTCATCGATGACTAGATGGGTAGCATCCGACGCCCCCATTGCCAGCGCCTTTCGAATTGTCTCGCTGGCCGATGACGGTCCGACGAGTACTAGATCAATGCGGTCTTCTGACCCCTGATTGATAACGAGAGCTTCCTCAAGTGCCGACGCATCGTAGGCATTCAATACCATCCGTCCAGTTTGGACCGATGCCTGCACGTCAGGAACCTGCTTAATACACACACAGAAATTCATCGACTGAGTCGCTCTTTTTCCTATTTTGATGGGCGGCCGGTTGCGAAGAACTATCTTAAGGATAGACCACGCAGCCGGGTCGAAAGGTACAAACCGGCCCAGAGCCATCAAACTGAATTCAGACTACAAGGAGCCCCATCTATGGATGTTTCGGCCATTCTTCGCAACTCACTTCGGATTGTTGTCCTACTTCTCATTTTCTCAATGGGAAGCAGCGTATCATCTTCTGCCCAACTGACGAATTCTAGGTTTGGACTTGGGTTTAATACGTTGCTTAGCGCCGACAACGGGCTAGGTATGGGATTCCGCGGCAGAATCTCCACGCCAATCAATGCAGATCTTTCGTTTGGCTTGGATGCGGGTATCACCGGCTTCATTTTGGGAGGTCGTGATGACGCGACGTGGGTTATTGATCCGCAAGTGTCATTAATCGTCACTCTACCTGGTGTGGAACGCGCCCCGTATTTTCTTTTCGGACTGGGAGCCATGTTGGACCCTTCTGATAGTGGCGACACGCTTACTGGCCCGACGCTGCATGGTGGTATTGGGTGGGTGAAACCGCTACGAGAATCAGTTTTGTTCTATGAGCTCAACCCTGCTCTCGTTATTGGGAGAGAAAAGGTTTCAGCATCTATTCCTTTCCGTATTGGAGTCATTTTCTAGGACGTTTTGCCCACTGCACACTACCTCCTAATCTTTTTGACTTTCACCTCCCCTGGCCGGTCTTTACCTACACATCCCTTTCTGTTCGCAGCGCTGCACGTACTGTGATTTCTTCTTTGTCACCACAGAGAAGTCACATACTTCGTTTGTTGAGGCTTTATGTACTGAAATCCGCCTCCGAGGAGCACTTATTGCCGACAAAGAGCCTATTGACACGATCTACTTTGGCGGCGGTACGCCTTCTCGGCTTGCGCCCAGTGATATAGGCAGGATCATCGAGACGATTAACGACTCGTTTGACGCCAGACAGGTACTGGAAACCACCTTCGAACTCAATCCTGAAGACGCATCAGAAGCCTATCTCGCTTCGCTCAGGGCGCACGGAATAGACCGACTCAGCGTGGGTATACAGTCCTTCTTTGAAGATGACCTGCGATTTATGAATCGAGTTCATGATGCCGACATGGCCAGAGCCATTATCCCAACGATTCGGCAGGCTGGATTCAACAACTTCTCTGTCGATCTGATTTTTGGCCTACCAGAACAGCCACCAGAGTATTGGTCTGCCAATCTTGAAATTGCCTGTGCGGCCGATGTCCCACACCTGTCAACGTATAGTTTGACGATTGAAGATGGCACGCCATTAAAGAATCGTGTCGAGCGCGGTCTCGTAACCCCTGTTGAGGAGCAGGACATCACCGATCAATTTCAATTCACCATGGAATACCTGGAAGGTAAAGGCTTCGAACATTACGAAGTGTCTAGTTTTGCCAAACCAGGACAGAGAGCCATTCATAATCACCGGTATTGGAATCACGCCAACTATATCGGACTTGGTCCTTCTGCCCATTCTTTCTGGTGGAGTGGACTGCCAGCAGAGCGATGGGCAAATGTTAGAAACATGAAACGCTATGAAGCGCTTTTGCAACAGCATGTGTTGCCTATCGATGAATCTGAGCATCTCGATCTCGATACGTTGGCGGACGAATTTGTGATGCTCCGACTAAGGACTTCTGATGGCCTTGACCTCGAAGAACTGGAAAGCCGCTATGGCGTTGACTTGCTCATTGATCGGGTCGACGAACTGGCTTCGCTTGAATCGGGTGGTTTCATTCGGCCAATCCGGAATCAAATGGTCCAGTTGACCGATCTTGGAATGACCGTATGTGATATGGTCACAACTCGATTGCTTCCTGATTAAGTACTCTTCAGTTGGGCTTTACGTGGGCCAAGTCCTTTTTCGGACGGCACCTGCCGATTGTTTTCCTCTTCCCAACGCTTTCACTTTGACGATTATCACATGTCACTGCGTGCGACGACTATAATGCTCTTGATGACCTTCTTCTTGGCTGGTTGTGGCAAGGATTCTGGCCAACCATCCCCTATTCAGACCGATGTCCCCTTTACTCCCGAGGGTATATTGGATTTCGTCCGTCCGGACAGTTCCATCATCAATAGGATCGTTATCGAAATTGCGGAAACGCCTCAAGAACAAGCACAGGGTTTGATGTATCGCCGCTCCCTCCCTGACCGCGGTGGAATGCTGTTTATTGATCAGGCTGAGTCTATGCGATCCTTCTGGATGAAGAACACGGCCCTTTCGTTGGACATTCTATTTGTAGATGCTCAAGGGGAGATCGTAAACATTGTTCAACGAACTACTCCATTGTCTGAAGAAAATATCCTTTCTACCGGACCGGCCCAATACGTGGTCGAGGTCAGAGCAGGTTTTACGCAAGCGCATGGAATCACCGAAAGTGATCATATCCAGTGGCGCAGACAGGATTTCGAAACAACGAACTAATGATGCGCACTTTTCTAATCCCTCTTCTACTTGTCGCTCTCTTAGTCGGATGCGGCACCAACACCTCGGACGCTCCTGAC
>Ga0115566_10004081_pt1 | contig 11680 bp, 10 predicted proteins | sample COGITO_mtgs_1204_3_FD_87173 | JGI IMG/M metagenome (GOLD analysis project Ga0115566, IMG submission 87173) | Pelagic marine microbial communities from North Sea - COGITO_mtgs_120405 | ecosystem: Environmental > Aquatic > Marine > Epipelagic | place: Germany:Helgoland, sampling site Kabeltonne...
TACCGGGGCATATCGGCCGTCATCCATTGCTGACTTTACTGGAAGCGGTTCAGTTAAGCGGTGAAGAAGAAAAAATTCCGCGCCGCAGCTATATTTTCGCCACCAACTTTCCTGAAACCCCTTTCATCCCCTTTGCCGAAAGAACCAAAGCCGATCCTGTCTGGGACTATCACGAGGCGTATGCTACTCACATGGTAATGGATGATCAGCCCGAGCAGACCCTGGAAATACTGCTGGAGCTGGCGCAGTAGAATAAATAGGGGTCAGAACAACATTCTTTTTGAGTGTTCAGTAAATCGACAAACTCAGCGCTAAAAAAATGTTGTTCTGACCCCTATTTATTTGCAATTTAATCCGGTAAAAAGCGACGCGTGGATTCCAGGTCGCAGTTAAAAGGGGACATGTCCGCATCAGGGACGTTTTGAAGTTCGCGGCTGTAGTTCATGCTACCGACTATATACTCCGGATCTTCCAGCATAAATGACACCGCCATATGAGTGCCGCCATCAATAAGCCCGAAACGTTCCACGATATGTTTTTGTGAGCCTGAAGGTATGCCGTTTTGATAAGGGGAGCGATGCGGGGCAAAGTTTGCGGTGTCGATCACCAGTGTTTCACCTTCCCAATGACCCACAGAATGGCCCTCATGGAAAAGCTCACTAGCCGGCGGATGCTCGCGGCCGTCCATGTATACCGTGCGCACCTGATCAAAGTACTGACTGCGCAGCGTGATGGTCTCATCATTGTTAATGACAATTTCCATGGGATACAGGTCGGTGTAAATAATCATCGCCGGGGTCGGTTTTGAAATGCAGGCTAATTCAGGGTTTTCATCGGAGGCCTGGCTGTAGGCGGCTTCCATCACGCGGCTGGTTTCGGTCAACTCCAGATCTCTGAGTGTCAGCTCGTCAAGCCCGCCCGGATAATCCTCTGGCAGTCTGCCACGATCAACCAGCCAGCGCCCGGCAATGCTATCGGCGCGAGTTATTGCCGGACGTGAGCGCGAAATGCCACGGGGCGAAGCGACCAGCGGTTCACCATTTCCCTTGGTGATGGAGGTCAGCAGACCATAGGAGCGGCCATCAAGAGCAGGGTACAGGCCGACATTGACAGTTTCCCCGATGGTCAATGAATCCCGATCCCAGCCCAAACGTCGCATGGTAATGGCCGAGGCCATCTGAATATCCCATTCCACCACCGTGTTATTTTCACCGCTTACTGCGACAGTGACATAGGCATGAGGATTGCGCAGGCTGTAATCGGAAACGGATCCGCTAATGGTCAGCACCGTATTCAGGTCCAGGGCAGCATCACTGTGATGGGAGAAGGTATTGGCTGACAGCAAAAGGCTGGCCAGCAAAAGCAGGCTATGGGTAGTTGATAAGATTTTCTTGGACATCAATAGGGTCTCGGTTATTGTGTTGAATCTGAATTCGAAAATAATAACATCATAATCCAGATGTGAATAATAGAGGGCAAGTGGCAAGACCTTAAATTAGCCGGGGTCAGAGCAACTTGATTAAAGCTGTGGCTTGCCGCGAAACTGAAATTCAAAATAAAGTTGCTCTGACCCCCTTTTCTACAAAATAGAGTAAATACTATAAATGGATAAAGAATGTCTTGAATGCGGGATGGTGAATTCAATCCCGGTCTTTGAAATAACTGACTGGAATAAGAATGACAGATGTCTTAAATGTGATTCGGTGTTAATCCTTCAGCATGATGGTTCGACCCATACCTGCGATATAGCCCATGGTAAAGAAACTGTTGATCAGGCCATGGCAAAATTAAATCAGCACCTGAACCAGGCCATCAATAACTACACTCGACGCCTGCGATTAATAGTGGGAGGCGTGCTTATAAAAGAAGAAGTGCAGGGCTTGTTATATTTTTATCAGCAGCAGCAATATATTGTGTCGTATTCTTTGGATAGCAGGAATGCCGGCGTGATAAATGTCATCATTCGACAGTAATAATTTGCATAACAGATAATTTTGGCCAGGCCAGGGTCAGAGCAACTTGATTTAAACTGATGTTTGCCGTTTCACGCGGGGTCAGACCAACTTGATTTAAACTGATGTTTAACGTTTCACTGAAATTTCAAAATCAAGTTGCTCTGACCCCTTTTTAAGAAGCAGGAGAATACAAAACCATGAAGCAAAAAATCATTCAGACATTATTAGGGGGCTTATTGATATCCTCGCCAATGACGTTTGCTGCCGAGTCTACGGTAGCGGGCGAGTTTATTATTGAACCTCCCACCTTGCTGTCTCTTGGTTTTGAATGGTTTATCGACGGTGATGACAACCGCAACGCTTCCGTTAGTGTGGAATATCGACAAGCCGGCACCGTGCATTGGCAACAAGGCCCGCCCTTGTTGCGCATCGGTAACGAACGCATAAATGAAAATGCCCTGCAATATGTGACACCTGCCATGTTTGCCGGCAGCGTGTTTGATTTGCAGCCGGGCACTCGTTATGTGGCGCGCCTGATCATGAGCGACCCCGATGGCATCAGCGGCCAGACCGAACGCCTGGTCTCAGTCACCACCCGTGCCGAGCCCATGCCGGCGGCGGGGGGCAATGTCTACCATGCCTATCCGCCGGGTTACGAGGGAGAGATGCTGGAGCCCGCCTTTACAGGTTTGCTGGGCGCCTATTACATAGGCTACTCCGGCTCCGATAATTTCAATACCTATCCGCCCCGAGTGCAGCCCGGCGATACCGTACTGGTGCACGCAGGACTCTACAAAGACAACCGTTACAGCTACCAGGGTGGTCTGGGCACCATCTCAAGCGGCACCTATTTTCTAACAGCAAAGGGTACCGAAGAGCGTCCCATAGTGATCAAGGCCGCCGGCGATGGCGAAGTCATTTTTGATGGTGACGGCGGCTATAACCTGTTCAATGTCATGGCGGCAGATCACCACTATTTTGAAGGCATTACTTTTCGTAATGCCGAACTGGTCTTTCAGGCCGGGCTGAAAAATATTACCGGCTCCAGTGGACTGACCATCAAGAATTCTCGCTTCGAGGATATCGGTCGCGGTATCTATACCGACTGGTCAGGATCAAAAAACTTTTACATTGCCGACAATATTTTTATCGGTCGCTTTGATGGCTCCGAGTTACGTGGCTTTACCGGTGCCGCCTGGGCAGAATACAACAGTGAAGGGCGCCCGCCCCTGGTCTCGGAATACGCGGTCAAGGTTTACGGTACCGGGCACGTGGTGGCCTATAACAGTATTAAAAATTTCCATGATGGCATTGATGTGGCGACCTATGGTAATCCCGACGGCACCCCTGATCCTATACGTGAACGCCTACCGGTCTCCATCGATTTTTATAACAATGACATTTCACTGGTGGAAGACAACTGCATTGAAGCAGACGGTGGTGCCCATAATATTCGCATCTTCAGCAATCGCTGCTTTAATCATGGCCACCGCGCCTTGAGCGTGCAACCCATGTTTGGCGGCCCGGCTTACTTCATTCGTAATGTTGTCTACCATGCCCCTGAAGGCGGTGCGGTAAAATTCACTGCATCTTCGGCCGGTATACTGGTCTGGCACAATACTTTAATAGCACCGATCAAGCCCATGTTGCTGGCTGCCTCCAATGTGCATTACCGCAACAACCTGGTGCTGGGACAAAGTGGTACACCGGAAATTTTCGCTGTGGAAACCAACACCAATTATTCCAGTTCCGACTACAACGGCTTTCGTCCCAATACAGGTGGCGACTATGCCTTTGAATGGAGTACGCCCTCATTTGATCTGGTGGCGAATTTCCCGGGTGCAGCCGGCGACGCCAGAACAAGGGCGCCGCTCGGTACTCGCCAACAAGCGCAACTGGAAGCCGGCGAGCGCGAAGTGCGACGCGCAAGCACCTTATCAGGCTACAGTGAAATGAGCGGCCAGGACGGCAACAGCATCCTGGTAGATTTTGATATTTTTCGTAATGTGAGTATGCCCGGCCCTGATCCCCGCACTGTTTACCAGGCTGAAGATTTCGACTTTCGCTTACGTGAGGGTGCAGTTGCTGTAGATGCTGGTACCCTGATACCCGGCATCAACAGTAACTACACCGGCGCAGCACCAGACCTTGGTGCCTATGAGTCAAATCAGGCACAACCTCATTACGGACCAAGACAGTAGACAAAAACGTAGGCCGGAACAGCGCAGCGAAGTCCGGCAGGTAGGAGCGGTTTCAACCGCGAAAGAATTCAAAGCGAACACTTGAACAAGGAGCCACCTATGAACAGGCAAATAACAATACTGCTGACCCTGCTAACAATACTGTGCGCACCTCTGTTAGCGCCTTTATCAGCCCTGGCTCAACCCTATCCCGCCGCTGACCCGGACAAAATCCAGGTATTAATAGTCACAGGCAGGAACGTCCACTACTGGCCAGACACCACTCCCGTACTACGAAAAGTGCTGGAAGATACGGGCCTGTTTGAAGTGCGCGTGTCCGAGGAGTTCCGTGGTGCCACCGATCGCACCCTGGCCGAATACGATTTGCTGGTGTTGAACTACTACGACCGCCGTCAGGCTGAAAACCTGCGCTGGGGTGAGGAAACCGAACAAGCCGTTGAAGATTTCATCAGCAGTGGCAAAGGGGTGGTGATGTATCACCTGTCCATGGGCGCTTTCTATCATTGGGACGAATACGAAAAAATAAGTGGCGGCAACTGGCGTGACGGGCGCGGCCATCACAGTGCCCAACATGATTTTGACGTGGATATTATTGACAGCGAACATCCCATCACGCGTGGTCTGAAAACCCCGTTGCGAATGGAAAATGACGAGCTCTATGCCAATCTGATTTTTCAACCAGCAGACAGCTTCCATGTATTGGCCACCGCCTACGATGATCACTCGCTCTATGGTGACAATCCACGCCAACCGATCCCGGGCGCTGGCATCACCCAGCCAATTCTATGGACGGTGAATTACGGAGAAGGGCGCGTCTTTACTACTACCCTTGGACATGACGAAGTGGATGTTGCTCATCCCACCTTCGTTACCACCCTCACCAGAGGCGCCGAATGGGCGGCAACCGGAGAGGTAACATTACCTATCCCGGCAGAGATGGCCGAATAAAGTTGGTAGGAGGGGTTTCAACCCCGAAAGGTTTGTAGGAGCGGTTTCAACCGCGAATGAATTCAAAGCCAAAAGCGAAAAACGCAACACGCAGGGCGGAAAAGCGCAACGCCATCCGCCAAGGTGTCCGCAGGACACCCCAATGCCCAAATCTGGCCGCAGGCTAAAAAGTACATAGGCCGGAAGAGCGCAGCGATGTCCGGCAAGGAGCCCGCAGGACACCGCCAGGAATTCAGTCCGCAGGTTCCAGCTTCAACAACTTCCCGGTAGCCTCATTGGCCTTTGCGTCCTGGCGCACCACCAGATAAATATTGCCATCAGCATCCGCATCCACATCACGATATTGCAGCTGCAGTTGTACTAGCAATGATTCCCTCGCCGCCGAAGCACGACCTTCCAGTACCACGCTCTGCAGCATCTTGCCGCTCATGCCGGTCACCATCATCTTGTTTTGCCAGCCAGGAAAAGCAGCGCCGTCATAATAAATAATATCGGAAATCCCGATAGAAGGTACCCAGAACCACCGCGGCGGTTCTGTGCCTGCCATCATCGGATTGTTGGTGATCAGGTCGTCCTGATAAGTGCGCCCAAAAGACACCAGCGGCCAGCCATAGTTGGCACCGGCCTTGAGAATATTCACTTCATCGCCACCGCGCGGTCCATGTTCGCTGGCCCACATTTCCCCGGTCACAGGATGCAGCATCAGTCCCTGTTGATTTCGATGGCCATAGGTAAAGATACTCGGCAGTGCGCCCTCCACATTTACAAAAGGATTGTCCTCAGGGATAGAGCCGTCATCGTGCAGACGCACGGATTTGCCATGGTGAAAACCCAGGTCCTGAGCTTTAGATTCGCCGTCCGGTCCGCGGTCACCGATAGTAATATACATATAGCCGTCACCATCGAAGGCGATACGTGAGCCATAATTCAACTGTCTGGGCTCCCAGGCATTGGCCACAAATATTTCTTCAAGATTGGTCAGCGCCATATCATCCAGTCGCGCCCGACTCACCGCCAGGGTGCTGCCCTGATCAGTGATCTTGGAATGACTCATATAGACCAGGTGGTTATTCTCAAAATCAGGATGCAGGGCAATATCCATCAAACCGCTATGCAAACTCCCGGCAGCCTCGGGGGTTCCGGATATTGGCAAATACTGCAGCAGGCCATTGCGTACCAAACGCAATCTGCCTTCCTGTTCGGTAATCAGAATGTCGCCATCAGGCAGCATCGCCATCGCCCAGGGGGCATCCAGACCATTGACCACGGTGGTAACTTTGATGCGGTGATTAGCGGATTCAAGAACAATACTGTCCTCGGCAGCAAAAACATCCGAAAACGGCAGCAGTGCTGACAGGCAGAAAATGCAGTAAATAAGTTGTCTGGTGTTAACCATAGTGTTTCCCTAGCGGATAAAAATCCGGTTTTATATCTCTCTTTATAATGATTGCTTCTGATTATGCTTAAGCAGGGGAGAAACTGCCAGTAGTTGATGACAGTCTTTAGCGCAGGGACAAGGACAGGTCGGCGCCGATAGCAGTTGAAGCTCACCGGGGTCAGACCAACTTGATTCCAATGAACTTGTCGTCTTTCATGAAACTTAAAATTAAGTTGTTCTGACCCCCATTTACACGGCAGAATAAATTCCCAAACACCAACAGGACAAACCCATGACCAGGCTAAAACACCTTTACCACATACTTCGCCAAACTACCCTGGCACTGGGCACTCTCATCCTGTTGGCTCAGCCACAAATCACTCTCGCCCAGGAAGCTGATGCAGATCACTTCAACACTGTAAAACAAAAACTGGCCGCAGGCCGCCAGGTGGTTGGCGGCACGGTCACCTCAGCTGATATCAATATCTACTGCGCCATGGCCGACTCGGGTTTCGACTTTCTCTGGATAGAGATGCAGCATAGTCCCCTGACATATTCCGAAGTCGCCACCATGATCCGCGCCTGTCCCGGTCCTGCCATTCCTTTTATTCGCGTGCCCACTGACAGTGAGGGTGACATCCAGAAAGCCGTCGACATCGGCGCTCTTGGCGTGATCGTGCCCATGGTCGACACTGTTGCAAAAATCAGCAACGCCATCAGATTTGCCAAATATCCGCCCATTGGCAAACGCAGCCAGGGCAATGGCCAGTATGGCGCTCTCTGGGGCAGTAATTACCGCGAACTCGCCAATGACAACATCATGATTGTGGCCTTGATTGAGAATCCTGCGGGTGTGGAAATTGTTGACCAGGTCGCTGCTCTTGAGCAGGTGGACGTGGTATTTGCAGCCAGTTCCGACCTTGGCAGTTTCACCGGATTGCGCCAGGGTAATCCCCAATACGAAGCCCTGGTCACTCGCATCAAGGACGCCACCCTGGCCGCCGGCAAAATCGCCGCGGGTCCCTCCGCATGGAAAGACACGCGGGTCGGCTATCGCTTTTTCCAGGGGCCGCCGGATACTTCTCTGATCCGCAGCGGCGTCCGCCTGACCCTGGAAGGCAGTGCCGAACCCGGACAGCCCCGGGGAGTTGCGCCCATCGAAGGCCAGGAATAGGCGCCGGGGTCAAACCAGCTTGATTCAATCCGAACTTGTTGTTTTACAGGAAGCTCAACATCAAGTTGCTCTGACCCCTGTTTACTTTAACGTTTTGCACCGGGATTATTTAAGGGTAGGATAGTTAAACGAATAGTTAAGCAAATAGTTAAACGAATAGTTGTTAATTAGCGCAGAGGTAATGTTGTATGCATAAAACCTTTTTCAGTGGATTATGGAACGGCCTATTTAAAGCAACAGGACTGCTCTTTTCATTGTTTGCACTGGCCGCAAGCCTTGCGGTGATGCCGCTGCAGGCGCAAACCGGAATGTATGTTGCGCCGCGCTTGCCGGGCACACAGCTGCCTGATTTTAATGGTATTTGGCAGACCCTCAATACCGCCAATTGGGATATCCGTCCCCATGCCGCGCAGCCATCGGCGCTACCCGAGTTACTGGGCGCTCTGCATGCAGTGCCGGCCGGGCCTGGTGTTATAGAAGGCGGGGAGATCCCCTATCAGGACTGGGCACGGGAAAAGCAGCAGGAGAATTTTGCCGGTCGCTTAACCCGGCCTCTGACACGGGCTATCAATGAAAGCAGTGGCGACGGTGAAGCAAAATGTTATATGCCAGGCGTTCCGCGTGCTACCTATATGCCGTTTCCTTTTCAGATTGTACAGACGGCCGAGCAGGTTTTTATCGCTTACGAATATGCCAATGCTACACGCATCGTGCATACCAACGCCGAACCGATAAGTCCGGCCTTATCCTGGATGGGCTGGTCAATTGGCCACTATGAAGGCGATACTTTGGTAGTTGAAGTGACTGACCAGACTGCACAGACCTGGTTCGACCGTGCCGGTAATTTTCACAGTGAGTCCATGGTTGTCACTGAGCGCTATACGCCAGCTGGCCCGAACCATGTGAACTACACAGCCACCATTGAAGACCCGGAAGTGTTTACCCGTCCCTGGACAATATCGATGCCGCTTTACCGGCGTGTTGAAGACAATGCTCAGCTGATGGAATTCAAGTGCGTGGAATTTGCCGAAACATTTATGTATGACCATATACTCCAGTCAGGAGAAAACCAATGAATAATCAACGCAATATTCTTGTTACAACTTCCCTGTTGTTGCTCGCCGCATGCGGCCAGGTTGAGGAAGCGCCAAATCAAAACAGTGCTGTGTCTGAAACAGCAACTCAAACAACCCAGGCAGAAGGCATGACCGCGTGGGGGCATCCTGATCTTCAGGGTGTGTATACCTTCGCCACCAATACACCCCTTGAGCGTCCATTGGCACTGGGAGAAAAAGCCACCTACACCCCTGAAGAACTGGCAGAACAGGAAGGAAACTTTCACGCGCGCAGGCTACTCAGCGGACAAACCAACACACCAGGAAATGTAGCGTCTTATGACACTATCTGGACTGATAACGAAACCGGTCAACTGTTGTCGCGTACCTCATTGATTGTTGATCCGGCAAACGGGCGCCTGCCTGCGGTGACTGAAAATGGTCAGGCCATCCTTGATGCATACAGTGCTGATATGGCAGCACGGCAATATGGTGAAGAGCCCTATGTCAAAACAGCCTATCGCACCTTGTTTGATTTGCCGGCCTACGAGCGTTGTGTTGCCAGGCCCATGCCACGTATCTGGCAGGCCTATAATCACGGCACGCAGATATTACAAACCCAGGACCACGTCGTTATTTTTTACGAGAGCATGCATGATGCCCGTATTATTCCTCTTGATGGCAGGGCGCCACTTCCTGAAGAAGTGCGTTTCTGGAATGGCGATTCCAGGGGGCACTGGGAAGACGATACCCTGGTAATCACCTCCAGCAATTACGCCAAGCAATGGATGGATGGTGGACGTGCAGGACCACCCATGCAGTTTCCTATGGATAATATGCAAGTGACAGAAAGATTCAGACGCCTTGATGACAACACGCTTAACTATGAAGTCACTGTTGAGGATCCCACCCTGTGGACACAGCCCTGGACCATGGCCATGCCCTGGGTTAGTGATGATCCAAACTATGCGCTGCCGGAACATCTTTATGAGTTCGCCTGTCATGAAGGTAATTACAGAGCAATGGAGAATACCCTCAGGGGCTCCTTTGATTTCTTCGAACAAAATCAGTCGGGAGAATGATGATGACCAGCAAACTATTATTAATTGTTTCAGGGGTATTACTGACTTTTACTTCCCAGATGGCGTCAGCCCATCATGCTTTTTCCGCCGAATTTGATGCCGCCAGACCCATTCAGCTCAGTGGCGTGGTCACCAAAACCGAATGGATAAATCCCCATAGCTGGATCACCATTGAAGTGGCGGGTGAGGGCGGTAGCCCGGAAATCTGGGAGATTGAAGCAGGGGCACCAAACTCGATGTTTCGCCGTGGCTTTAACCGCAACTCGCTACCCACCGGTACAGAAATAAGGGTCACCGGTTACCAGGCCCGCGACGGCGGACAACGGGCAAACGGCAGAAACCTGACCTTCCCGGATGGCACCACCTTGTTTATGGGTTCATCCAACACCGGCGCACCCGAGGATGGGACTGACCCCGGTCAATAAATTGGGGTCAGAACACAATTAAATTCGTGGGCCGGAAAAAGCACAGCGATGTCCGGCAAGGGATGCTCAACCATCGCCGGGGTAAGACCAGCTTGATTCAATTCGAACTTGTCATTTTGCAGGAAACTCAAAATCAGCTTGCTCTGACCCCTATTTATATTTAAATATTTACCGGTTTCTTTCTATTTATTGATTCCAGACAAAAACTGATTATCCTGACAGCTATACCATTACTCGAGTCGATGTGGTTTTGCATTGCCAATAACAAAGAACTGGAGGAGTTTAATCCGATGACTACCGAGACACACAAGCAGAACAGCAAGGTAAATGCTCAAGGCAAGACACACCATCATATTCTGCTGGGCCTTGTACTCTTTGTTGTTCTGTCGCTGATCATCATGAGAGTGAATGAGGATCCACAGACTCTTGTAACAGAGACCCCTGATAGTGATGTGTCAGAAGCCATTGCCGTGTCGGAGCCAGCCATTGTTCAGCAGGAGTTTTCTCCCCAGGTGCTGGAAGATTTTCGCGCTGATCCCAGTGCTGACCTGGAAATAGTGGCGCTCCCTATAGAGCCTCTCCCTCTGCCTGAGGAGAGTCCTGACGACCCGGCCCCGGAGGAAATTGTGCAGGCAGCGGAAGGCGATGATTTTTCCCTTGGCGAGGCACTGGCCAGGTACCTGCTCACCATGCAGGATGAACTAAACAGGGAATATGTGGAGAACTGCATTCAGTTCCGCAGCCGTAATGGCCAGGGTATGGGGTGTCCGGAAGATGCGGCGCTATCGGCAGGAACTTACGAGAAGGAAAGGGCGCTGGTGGATGAGCTGTTCAGCATCATAACCAGAGATAGTGACTATGCGCGTATAAGAAGGCGACTGGAACAGGAAAATGAAACATTGACGGCAATGCTCGCTGATTCTGCCAGCCCGGTAGTAAGTCAGGCTAGTATCAAACTGGCACTTAACAACGACTACATTGATTATCTGAATGGCAATCCCAGCCCTGCTGTCACAGAGTTTAATCAGATGAATGATTTCATCAATGACTACAACCGTACCATCCTGAGTGGCCCGGTTCAGTTCAATTGCCAGGGCGCCGCCCCCTGCGTCTATGAATTTAATGATCCTGATGCAGAGTGATATTCATGATATTAAGAGTCAGAGTAAAAATTCAATCCAGTAAAAATCAAAAAGGTCAGAGTAATTTAAATATCAACTTACTCTGACCCTATTCCTGAATATTCTTGATCAGACACTTAGTAATATTCTGGACATTCTAGAACTCTTCTATTAGGTTAAATCATAGTACAATAAAAATAACTAACTGGAAGGTAAAAAATATGAGTGGATTAGTTGCACTATCTGTAAGTATAGGAATTTTAGGAGCGGTTGCCACATATTTAGCATTGGGTCCGTTGGCTGGCTTTCTGCTGATCTGGGCTGCATTTATTGGCTGGGGA
>Ga0115566_10004083_pt1 | contig 11675 bp, 8 predicted proteins | sample COGITO_mtgs_1204_3_FD_87173 | JGI IMG/M metagenome (GOLD analysis project Ga0115566, IMG submission 87173) | Pelagic marine microbial communities from North Sea - COGITO_mtgs_120405 | ecosystem: Environmental > Aquatic > Marine > Epipelagic | place: Germany:Helgoland, sampling site Kabeltonne...
ACTGATAAAATTGTTACATGTGCAGGACTCGTTTCAACATATGATATCATGTTGCAAATTGTAGCTGGATATTTATCAAAAGCAAAATTATTAACAATTTCGAGCATATTGTTATTAGATAAGGTTAGATCTTTTGAAACAAGACAACCAGGTGCAATGGATGCTTTAAGTGCCGGTAAAGATAGTCATATCGACCAAGCAATCAAAATGATGCAATCTAATATTGAAGAGCCATTAAAAACTACTGAACTGGCAAAAGTATTAGGCCAAACTACACGTTCTCTGGAAAGACAATTTTTAAGACATTTGGGACGTAGTCCAGGCCGGTTCTATCGTGAATTAAGATTAATCCGAGCGCAAAATTTTTTAGTAAATACTGATATGAGTATTTTAGAAATTGCTGCAGCATGTGGATTTGGAAGTAATTTTGGAAAAATTTATAAAGCTTATTATGGAAAAACACCACGAGAAACTCGAAAAGAGCGTTTGGTTTAATTAAAGGAAAATAAATGACAAATATCCCCAAAACTGCACGAGTAATAATAATTGGTGGTGGAGTAATCGGCTGTTCAGTAGCTTATCATTTGGCTAAAAAAGGCTGGAAAGAAATTATTCTTTTAGAGCGCAAACAACTGACGTCTGGCACTACATGGCATGCTGCTGGATTAATTGCACAATTACGTGCATCTGCAAACATGACAAAATTAGCCAAATATTCGCAGGAATTATATGGAAATTTAGAAAAAGAAACTGGAGTTTCCACAGGTTTTAAACGTTGTGGATCTATAACTGTAGCTTTGACAGAAGAAAGAAAAGAAGAAATATTTAGGCAAGCTGCAATGGCGCGTGCTTTTGGTGTAGATGTTGAAGAAATTTCTCCAGAAGAAGTCAAAAATAAATATGAACATTTAAACATTGATGGTGTTACAGCAGGTGTTTGGTTGCCTAAAGATGGTCAAGGTGATCCGGGAAATATTGCTCAAGCTTTAGCAAAAGGTGCTCGTAATAATGGTGTTGAAATTTTTGAAAATACTTTAGTTACAGAAATTACCAGAAAGGAGCGGAGAGTTTCCGGAGTCCACTGGAAGGCGGAGAATGAGTCTGGATACATTGAAGCTGATATGGTGGTAAATTGTGGTGGAATGTGGGGTCATGAAGTTGGACGTATGGCAGGCGTAAATGTTCCATTACATGCTTGTGAACATTTTTATATAGTAACAGAGCCTATAAAAGGATTAAAACAACTACCTGTTTTAAGGGTGCCTGATGAATGCGCATATTATAAAGAAGATGCGGGTAAATTCTTATTGGGTGCATTTGAGCCAGTATCAAAGCCTTGGGGTATGAATGGCATTCCGACTGATTTTGAATTTGACCAATTGCCAGAAGACTTTGATCATTTTGAGCCAATATTAGAAGCTGCATGTGAGCGCATGCCTATGCTTGCTGAAGCAGGTATTCAGACATTTTTTAATGGTCCTGAGAGTTTTACACCTGATGATGCATATCATTTAGGATTGGCGCCAGAATTAGATAATTTTTGGGTGGCTGCTGGCTTTAATTCAATTGGAATACAATCAGCTGGTGGTGCTGGAATGGCATTAGCTGAATGGATGGATAGTGGAGAAAAGCCGTTTGATTTGGGAGATGTAGATATATCAAGAATGCAGCCGTTCCAAGGTAATAAAAAATATTTGTTTGAAAGATCCAAAGAAACTCTAGGACTATTATACGCTGACCATTTTCCATTTTTACAAAAAAAGACGGCTCGAAATATTCGTAGAACACCTTTTCATTACCAGTTGTTAAATCATGGTGCAGTCATGGGAGAATTAGCAGGATGGGAAAGAGCAAACTGGTTTTCTGAAAAAGGACAAACAGCTTCATATGAATATTCATGGAAGCGACAAAATTGGTTTGAAAATTCAGCTAATGAACATCGTTCTGTACGGGAAAATGTTGGTTTGTATGATATGTCTTCATTTGGAAAAATTAGAATAGAGGGGCGTGATGCAACTGGGTTTTTAAATTTTGTTGCAGCGGGACAATATGATGTTGAAATTGGAAAAATAGTATATTCGCAATTTTTAAATAACACCGGTGGTATTGAAGCTGATGTTACTATTACAAGACTTAGTGAAACTGCATATTTAGTTGTAACACCAGCGGCAACAAGATTGGCTGATCAAATTTGGTTAAGCCGTAATGTTGGTAATTTTAATGTAGTAATTACTGATGTCACAGCTGGTGAAGGCGTATTGGCTGTAATGGGTCCAAATAGTAGAAAACTTCTTCAAATGGTTAGTCCAAATTGTTTTGATAATGAAGTGAATCCTTTTGGGACTGCTCAAGAAATTGAAATCGGCATGGGTTTAGCTCGGGTGCATCGAGTGACTTATGTTGGCGAACTCGGCTGGGAAATATACGCTAGTTCTGATCAAGCTGGGCACATTTTTGATACAATTTTTGAGGCGGGACAAGATGTTGGGATGAAGTTATGTGGTATGCATATGATGGATAGCTTGAGAATAGAAAAAGGGTTTCGACATTTTGGACATGATATTACGTGTGAAGATCATGTTTTAGAGGCTGGTTTGGGTTTTGCAGTGAAAACTGACAAACCAGATTTTATTGGACGTGATGCAGTTTTGCGAAAAAAAGAAAATGGTTTAGATAGGCGGCTGCTCCAATTTGTGCTTAACGACAGTGAGCCATTGCTTTACCATAACGAGCCAATTTTGCGCGATGGAGTGCTAGTTGGGCATCTTACATCTGGAAATTATGGTCATACGATAGGTGCAGCAATCGGTTTAGGATATGTCCCATGTAAAAATGAAGCAGTTTCAGATATATTATCTTCAACTTATGAAATTGATGTAGCAGGTGTAAAAATAGCTGCAAATGTGAGCATAAAGCCCGTATATGATCCAAAATCTGAGCGTGTAAAAGTATAAGATAGATACATGCAGTTGCTAGAAAAGTATTAGTGACATTAATACTTTTGTGACTTAATTCTACTTTATGAAACCTTTTGTATATGAACCACCAAAAACTCCATTAGATATATTATATATCGATGACGATGTTTTGGTTGTAAATAAACCGTCTGGCTTACTTACAGTTCCAGGAAAAGAATTAAAACATCATGATTCATTGGAATTAAGAGTAAAAATTGAATATCCAAATTCATTTTTGATACATAGGCTAGATATGGATACGAGTGGAGTTATAATTTTTGCGTTGAGCAAAAGCACTCAAAGATCATTAAATTTGCAGTTTGAAAAGCGTATAGTTAAAAAATTATATGAAGCTAGAGTTTTTGGAAATATTAAAGAAGATAATGGGTTTATTGATTTACCACTCATAGTAGATTGGCCTAATCGGCCATTGCAAAAGATAGATGCGAAAGAGGGAAAATCTGCACTAACCCATTGGCAAGTATTAGATAGAGAGGGAGATGTAACTAGAGTAGCGCTTATGCCAGAGACAGGCCGTACTCATCAATTAAGAGTACACATGATGTCTTTAGGGCATACAATTTTAGGAGACCGTTTTTATGGTAATGTTGCTGAAATTAATTTAGCAAATGAATTACAATTGCATGCCAAAGATTTAATGATTTTTCATCCTAAAAATGGAAAAAAGATTACCTTTAAAGCCCCACTACCATTTTAATTTATATTAAATTTCAAAATAGTTTTTATTTTTATATTATGTGACTTGCCGATTTATATCTGAAGGGATAATTTAAGATTAATAAAAGGTGTCTCATGAATATTGATCCAGTAAATTTAACAGCTGATTTAATTCGCTGTAAATCCATAACTCCAAAAGAAGCTGGTGCATTGGTTCTATTGGAAGCTTTATTATCAAAGGCAGGTTTTGAGTGTAATAGAGTAGACCGTGGACTAGTTTCTAATTTATTTGCCCGGTGGGGGTCGGGGCGAACACTTGGTTTCAATGGGCATACTGATGTTGTTCCTGTTGGCTCAATAAATGATTGGAGCGTTGACCCATTTGGTGCGGAAATTAAGGATGGTTTTTTATATGGCCGTGGATCTACAGATATGAAATCTGGTGTGGCTGCATTTGCTGCTGCTGCAATTGATTTTGTTCAGAATAGTCCCCCGGATGGATCGATTGTATTGGCCATCACTGGCGATGAAGAAGGTCAAGCAGTAGATGGAACCGTTGCTTTGCTGGACTGGATGAATGAAAATAATGAGATTATTAATCATTGTATTGTTGGAGAGCCAACTTGTCCTGAAAATATAGGTGAAATGATGAAAATTGGGCGTAGGGGTTCAATGACAGCCTATTTCACAATACGTGGTGTTCAAGGTCATTCAGCTTATCCGCATCGTGCTAATAATCCTTTACCGATAATGGCAAAATTGATTTGTGATTTAACGTCGTTTGAATTGGACCAGGGGTCTAAACATTTTGATCCCTCGACATTAGCAGTTACAACAATTGATACGGGTAATCTTGCAAATAATGTGATTCCAGCTGAGACTAAAGCCACAGTTAATATTAGGTTCAATGATTTACACACATCTAAAAAATTGTCTATTTGGCTCGATAAAGTAACAAAAAGAATTGCATCTGAAAACGATGTTGAGATTAATACAGAAATACAAGTTTCAGGTGAAAGCTTTATTACTGCTCTTGGTGATTTTTCTGATTTAATTTCCAATTCTGTACATTTAGAAACGGGGATTTACCCCGAAGCGTCTACATCTGGTGGTACCTCAGATGCTAGATTTATCAAAGATCATTGTCCTGTTGTGGAATTTGGTTTGGTTGGAAAAACGATGCACCAAATAGATGAGAGAGTATCAATTGACCAGGTATATAAATTAAAAGCTATTTACTTTAATATAATCAAAAATTATTTTGCGTGATTAAGTCCCAACTTTTTATAATGTTGAAAGAACCAAATCCAGGTGAGGTAAAAACTCGACTTGGTAAAGACATTGGTATGAGAGAGGCAGCTTGGTGGTTTAGAGATAATGCCTTAAATCTAATAAAAAATTTATCTGCTGAAACTACATGGGCAACTATTTTAGCTGTATCGCCTGACAAAGAGGGAATGGCTAGCCGAGTTTGGCCAAATGGATTACTGCGGTGGCCTCAAGGAAGCGGTGATCTAGGAGAAAGAATGGGCAATATTTTTAGAAATGCTCAAAAAGGACCTGTAGTGATTATTGGTGCTGACATTCCAAATATTAAAGTTCAATATATAAAAGATGCATTTGATGCTCTAGATAATAACGATGTCGTGATCGGGCCAGCATATGATGGTGGGTATTGGCTAATAGGTATGAAGTGTGGATCAAAATCTATATCAGGCACAATTCTAAAAAATGTCCGGTGGTCTACACCATTTGCTCTAAATGATACCTTAAATAGTTTAGAAGGGCTCAAAATTAAAAAGATCGTTCAACTTAGGGATGTCGATACTAAAGAGGACCTAAATTTTTTAAGAAAATCAGCAAAGAATAATAGCGAATGACCTTAATCAATGAATATGTTAGATAATTTAAATGAATAAAACTCCCTCAAAAGAAGACATTTTAAAATGGGTGCAAGAGCATCCAGAAAAAGCGTCAAAGCGTGACATTTCTAAAGCTTTTAATATTACTGGAAATGCTCGAATGGAATTAAAACGGATGCTTCGAGAGCTGCGATCAGATGGTTTAATTTCTGGTTCAAGAATTGCATTTAGAAGCTCTAGTGAACTGCCTCCCGTTTCTGTTCTGAGAGTTTCTGAATTGGATAATAATGGTGAGCTATGGGCAGAGCCTGCTGAATGGAATTCAGAAAATGATCGTCCTAGAATTTTGTTTATCCCCAAAAGTAGTGACGCTGCTTTAACTATAGGGGATAGAATACTTTGCAGAATTACTCCAACTGAGAATCAAGACCACCAATTAGAAGCACGACTAATTAGGCGAATTGGCTCTGGTCCAGATTTAGTCATTGGTATTTATCGATTAGGTTCGGAAGGTGGTAGGCTAGTACCAATCGATAAAAAAAACTCTTGGGAATATAAAATTGCTAGCCAAGATTCCAAAAATGCAAAAGACGGAGAATTAGTTGAAGCAGAGCAGGTTGGCCCAAGAAAACGTTTAGGATTGGCATCCGCAAGAGTAATTGAAGTTCTTGGCGATCCGATGGCGCCTCGATCTATTTCATTGATTGCTATTCATCAGCATGAAATTCCTGACAATTTTCCTGATGATGTAATCTTAGAAGCAGAACAAGCGATACCTGTTGAATTAGGTGAACGAACAGATTTACGTAATTTACCATTGTTTACAATTGATCCTTCAGATGCGCGTGACCATGATGATGCTATTTGCGCAAAACCTGATGAAAATCCAGATAATGCTGGAGGCCATATTGTTTGGGTGGCGATAGCTGACGTTGCTCATTATGTACGGCCAGGGTCGTGTCTAGATATTGAGGCCCGTAAAAGGGGTAATTCGTCTTACTTTCCTGATAGAGTAGTTCCCATGTTGCCGGATGCTTTGTCGGGTAATCTGTGTTCATTACATGAAGGTGTTGATAGGGCGTGTATGTGTGTTTGCATAGTGCTCAATGCAAAAGGAATCAAACTAGATCACCAATTTCATCGGGGTATAATGCGTTCACCTGCATCACTATCTTATGAGCAGGCTCAAGAAGCTTTTAATGGGAATTATGACGATGCAACTAAACCTCTTGCAAAATCACTTAATGATTTATTCTTAGCTTACAAGAGTGCCAATAAAGCTCGTGAAAAACGTCAGCCTTTGAATTTGGATTTACCGGAGAGAAAAATTATTCTCTCTGATGAAGGCGAGGTTTTATCAGTTGATTTTAAAAATCGGTTTGACGCTCATAAATTAGTTGAAGAATTTATGGTTATGGCAAATGTATGTGCAGCTGAAACTTTAGAAGCTAATCAAGAAAGTTTACTCTATAGAGTTCATGAAGAGCCAACGCTTGAAAAACTCAATGCTCTCAGGGAAGTGGTGGAAGACTCGGGTCTGCAACTAGCAAAAGGTCAAGTTCTTAAAACGCATCATTTAAATAAGTTATTGGAAGCAGCTGAACATTCAGAAGATTCTGAGATAATTAATATGACCGTTTTGAGATCTATGTCACAGGCATATTACTCTCCATTGAGCCTTGGGCACTTTGGTTTAAATTTAAGGCGTTATGCTCATTTTACGAGTCCTATAAGGCGTTATGCTGATTTAGTTGTACACCGAGCTTTAATATCTGCACATAAATTTGGAGATGATGGCTTAAATGATTCTGATAGAGAGCTTTTAAAAGAAACAGGAGAATGGATCTCAAGTACGGAGAGAAGATCGATGTTGGCTGAAAGAGATACATCAGATAGGTATCTTGCTGCATTTTTATCAGATAGAATAGGTGCAGAATTTACTGGTCGAATATCTGGAATCGCTAAATTTGGATTATTTGTAAAACTTGATACGTCAGGAGCAGATGGTATTATCCCATTGTCCAAATTGGGGCGAGAGTATTGGAGATATGATGATCGTGAACGTACATTAAGAGGGGAAGATAGTGGGCGTATTATTTCAATTGGAATGGCTTGTAAGGTCTCCCTTGTTGAAGCTACAGCCATTACTGGAGGAATATCATTGGAAATGTTGGAATTAGAGGGCAAAGCTATGCCCAAAAGTTCTAGCAGACAAATTAGTCATAAAGGCCGTCGTATTGCACGATCAAATGATAAAAAGCGAAAGAGTAAACGCAAATAATTATTTTTGAACCCCTTTGTTGTTTTAATTTTTTTTGTACATTAGTGTATAAATAAAAAATATTCTCGAGCAGGAGAAAAAATGTTCAAAACAATATTTGCACTAGCCAGTTGCTTAATTGTATTTTCAATGCCTTTAGTTGCGGAAGACACAAAAAGCATTCAAACAATTGGAGTTCAAAAAGAAAATTCTTTTAAACAATGGATTAGAAATTTTAAAGAAGATGCAATTTCAAATGGAATAACTACTTCAACTTTTGATACTGCTTTCGAGAATGTAAAATTAAACAGCAGAGTAATAAAAGCGGATAACAAACAAGCAGAGTTCTCACGAGAAATTTGGGATTATCTAGATACGGCTACTTCACCTAAGAGAATTACTAATGGTAAAGAGAACCTTAGTAATTACTTAAATACTTTAAGAGAAATTGAATTCAAATACCGAGTTGATGCTGAAGTTGTTTTGGCAATTTGGGGGCTGGAAAGCTCCTATGGTAAGCGCATGGGTGACATAAATATTATTGAAGCCCTGGCAACATTAGCATTTGATGGTAGGCGTGAGAAATTTGGTAAGCAACAATTATTAGAAGCTTTAAAAATAATTCAGCGTGGTGATATAACTCCAGATAAAATGATGGGATCGTGGGCTGGGGCGATGGGCCATACTCAGTTTATTCCAACAAGTTATCAAGCTTATGCGCAGGATTTTACTGGAGATGGTAAGCGAGATGTATGGGATCCTTTAGATCCATCTGATGCTTTGGCGTCTACTGCAAATTATCTTGCTGAATTTGGGTGGACTAACAACCAACCTTGGGGAATTGAAGTGAAATTACCAGAAAATTTTAACTATAGGAACGCTGATTTAGAGGTAAAAGCCACAACCGCTCGTTGGACAGAATTAGGATTAAAAACAATTTCTGGAGGAATAATTCCAAATTATGGTGAAGGCTCAGTTTTTTTACCTGCAGGGGCAAAAGGACCAGCATTTATTGTTTTTAAAAACTTTTTTGTAATTAAACGTTATAACAATGCAAATTCTTACGCTATGGCCGTGGGCCACCTTTCGGATCGTATATTGGGAGGAAAATCTTTTTCTAAAGAATGGCCGCGAGGGCCAGGAGCGTTAAAGTTTAAAGAAAAAGTAGAATTGCAAAATTTGCTTAATAAGCTAGGATATGAAGTAGGTGAGGCCGATGGAATTATTGGCCCAAACTCTATTGCTGCAATAAGAAAATTTCAAATTTCAGTAGGTTTAATTCCAGATGGAATGTCAAACAAGGATTTGTTATTAAAAATGCAGAAATATAAATAAAATATTAGAAATTAACTATTCCATATTTGGAAGTTTGACACCCCAAATCTCGGACTGCATTTCTTTTAATCTACTTGCTGTTCTTATAAATTCAAATGAGCCTGCGCCATCTTGATACAATTCTTCTGGCTCACTATCGGAACTGATTATTAATTTTGTCTTATTTTCATAAAGAGTATCTACTAATGTAACAAATCTTTTAGCTTCATTATTGTTATCTTTACCAAGTTTTGGAACATTGGTTATCATCAAAATGTTAAATTTTTTAGCAATTAATAAATAATCACCTGGCCCTAAAGCTTTTTTGCATAAATCACAAAAGTCAGCTCTTGCGATACCTCCAGTATGGAACGGAATGTATATTTCCCGTTTTTTATTTTTAAGCACAAGTGGTGAAGAATTATTTTTTGAAATAACTCTCCATAAATGTTCGATTTTATCAAAAGTCGCTTCATTTAGTGGATGAAAATAACACATATTGTTATTTGAAGTATTTTGTCGGTGATCTGTATTACTATCTAGGTTTAAAATATCTAACTTTTGTTTAATCATTTTTATGAAAGGTAAAAAGAGAGCCCTGTTTAATCCATTTTTGTAAAGGTCATCAGGATGGCGATTTGATGTTGAGACAATAATAATACCGGCATCCAAAAAAAGTTCAAACAAACGCCCTACAATCATTGCATCCGTTATGTCGGTTATTTGCATTTCGTCAAAACATAAAAGCTTAACTTGCGATATGATTTTTTGTGCGACTGGCCGAATGGCCTCGCTTATGTTTTCTTTTCTAGCTTCATGGAGATCTTCATGAACCTTTTGCATAAATTCATGAAAATGAACTCTTTGTTTTTTCTCAATAGTCGATGCTTCAAAGAAAAGGTCCATTAACATAGACTTTCCACGACCAACCCCACCATATATGTAAATACCTTTTGGTTTATTTTGATCTTTACTGAATAAATCAAAAATTGTCCAAAAAGATTTTGGTTTAAATATTTCAATTTGAGTTGTTAAATCTTGTAGTGCGTGTAGTGTTTTCAGCTGGTTAGAATCTGGTGCTAAATCGCCAGATAAGATGCGCTCATTGTAGACATCTATTAGTTTCAAATTAACAGCCCCAAAAAACCTTTGACCTGAGATAACAATTCTATCAAAGATGCACAACCAAAGAGGTGTCAATATGCAAAACCAAGATACAAAGTTAATAACCCCAGTTCTTTTAGCTTCGTCTATAATATTAATGATTGGTTTTGGTATTCGTGCTTCCTATGGCGTTTTCCAAATTCCAATTGCAGATCAGTTTGCATGGGCTCGGACTGAGTTCTCAATGGCCATTGCTATACAAAATTTAGCATGGGGGATTGGACAGCCAATTTTTGGTGCAATTGCAGAAAAAATTGGTGATCGTAAAGCAATACTTATTGGTATATTTTGTTACGCTATAGGTTTAATTTTTTCTAGTTATGCAATTACTCCTGGGGCACACCAATTTTATTCATTTTTCGTTGGCTTTGGTGTTGCTGGCACTGGTTTTGGAGTAATCTTAGCTATTGTTGGACGCGCAACATCTGATGTGAATAGATCAATGGCACTTGGGATAGCGACAGCTGTTGGCTCAGTGGGGCAGATTATAGGCCCTCCTACGGCTGAATTTCTTTTAAGATATTTTAATTGGTCAGTTGTATTTTTAATATTTGCAGGAATTATTATTTCAACAATAGCATTTTTACCAGTTTTAAGGGCTCCTTCAAAAGATGCAAAACATGACTTAGAAGAAACTTTAGGGCAAATATTAAAAAAAGCATTTTACGATCCCAGTTTTACATTAATTTTTTTAGGATTTTTTTCTTGCGGATTTCAACTAGCATTTATTACTGCTCACTTTCCTGCTTTTGTTACTGAAATGTGTGGGGCCATTGCAACTGATGGCCTACTTGCTGGGATAGGTGTAAAAAATGCCAGTGCGCTTGGAGCATTTTCCATAGCTCTCATAGGTGCTGCAAATATTGTTGGCACAATAACAGCTGGTTATTTTGGGAAACACTATAAAAAGAAAAATTTGCTAGCCATTGTTTACACAGGTCGCACATTAATTGCAGTTATATTTATAATGGTTCCAATGACGCCACTTACGGTTGTGACTTTTTCTATTACTATGGGGCTACTGTGGCTTGCCACAGTTCCACTAACTTCTGGATTAGTAGGATACATTTATGGGTTGCGATATATGGGCACACTCTACGGAATTGTTTTTTTCAGTCATCAATTAGGGTCTTTTCTAGGGGTATGGTTAGGTGGAGCATTATATGATGCCTATGGAAACTATAATATTGTTTGGTGGGTTGGGATTGCAGTGGGCGCATTCAGTGCAATTGTTCATATGCCGATTCGAGAAATTCCATTAGGGAAACGCATAAATGCATAATTGCTTAGATTATTACGTTGGTTTGAGGTTAATTTCCTAGAATCTAATAAAAATTTTATATGAAATGAAGCAATATCGCTTGTTTATATTATTAAAGACATCAGTCTAGATGAGCAAATCAATGAAAACTTAGTTGAAACCTTGATAAATGTCTCACC
>Ga0115566_10004084_pt1 | contig 11671 bp, 8 predicted proteins | sample COGITO_mtgs_1204_3_FD_87173 | JGI IMG/M metagenome (GOLD analysis project Ga0115566, IMG submission 87173) | Pelagic marine microbial communities from North Sea - COGITO_mtgs_120405 | ecosystem: Environmental > Aquatic > Marine > Epipelagic | place: Germany:Helgoland, sampling site Kabeltonne...
CAATGGTGGCCCTGGAACGATCAGCGAATTTCGTGCGGGTGTATCGGTTGACGCTGGTGGAGTTCTTCGTCGGACAGAATTTAAAAACAACAATGACCTTCTGAAAGACATCCGGGGTGATGCCCTCAAGAAGACGGAAAACGGAAACGTTTTTAAAAGCTCCAATCTTCGCAAAATTTCTCTCAATCGTTTAGAAAAAGAATGCCAGCTTTTGGCGGCAGAGGGGAAGGACCCATCAGAAGTAATGCAGCGACTCGCTGGAATTTATGAGATCAAATACCTGCTTGCCTTTCCGGAGACAGGGGATGTTGTCATCGCCGGACCAGCGGGTGAATGGCGAACGGATGTTGAAGGCGTCGCTGTGAATACCAAAACAGGAATGCCTCTGTTCCGTTTGGATGATCTCGTCGTGTGCTTGCGAAACGCAGTTGACCATGATGGTAAATTCGGCTGCTCGATCGATCCGCGACAAGCAAATTTCCAGGCGGTTCAACGCTTCTTATCGTCATCCAAGCTGAAAAAGAAACCGACCAACCGAGATAACGAACGGTTTCTCGATGGCCTTCAAGATGCGATGGGATTCCAAGACATTTCCGTGGATGGAATCGACCCCCAATCGGTGATGGCCCGAGTGATTGTCGAAGCAGACTACCGAATGAAATTGGTCGGCATGAACCTGGAGAAAGGCGTTCCAGGGGCTGAAAGTTTTATGAGCAGGATCGAACTGGATACCGATGGCAACGTCCCGCCACTTGATTTGATGCGACTCGAATTCATGCTCGATTATGACAATGTCTCGGTAACGGACGGTAAAGACGCCTACCAATTAAATGGTCGAGGTGTGAAGGTTGTAAGCGCCAATGAGATTTTGGATCGAAACGGCAAGCGAATTCAAACTGGAAAATCAACGGGCCCAGCGGCAGAATTTGCTCGCGGATTCACAAAGCACTTTGACGATATGGCAGCGAAGTATCCGATCTATCGTCAGCTTAAAAACGTGTTTGACCTAGCGATGGTCACGAATTTGATTACTTCACAAGGCCTCGACAAGACCTGTAAATGGAACATGACGTATTTCGGACCCGACAAGAATGGAGATCTAGCCTACGCTTCTAAAAAGGGGAACATTCCGAAGGAAGTCAAATCAGTCATGAATTATCGTGACATTCCATATCGAAAAAATGGCCGCACCGTGAATACCAAACGGGCAATTGGACTTAGTGGCGGAGTCTCCGTCGACGTTGGCAATTTCCTCCGCTCGAAGGATGCGATTAAGAAAGACACTTACGGCGTAATTGAATTAGATCGTAAGTCGGCCAAACCAGCATCTGAAAACTGGTGGTGGGATTGACTAAGTCGAAAGAGCCGTCGCGTTTCAAACTGCTTTGAGGCTATACCAAATCAGGGACAAGAGCGTTCGTCATTTTGACTTAGGCTCTTTTTTATTTTCTTGAGACCAACGGCAAATGATATCTCTGCAATAAAACTCTTGCGACTCGGTTTCCAGCGTGACGTATCCTTTGAAGGAATCGCAAGAATGTGATTGCGAATCTCTGCAATCAATAACATCGGTTCAACCGTTAAATACGATTCGTATCTGAAACGTAAATTTCTAATCATGTTCAATTGTCAATCGCATCACCTCTTAATTGCCAATTTTTTTGCACTGGTCTTGGCACTACCGGTTCAGTCGTTCGCCGACGAATTCGAAGTTCGCGTGGTCGATGCGCAATCCAAGAAACCAGTCTCGGTGCGTATGATGATTCGCAACGGTCGTGGCGTAGTGATCAAGCAACGCGGCATTCCATTCTATGAGGGCTATTTTTGCTTTTTCGGAAAACATGTTTTTAAGCTGCCAAAAGGACCGTATTCGTATGTCATTGAAAAGGGTCCGGAATATCGAACGCTATCCGGCCGATTCGAAATCACAAAAGATGCAACCGACGGCGTGACCGTGGAAATACCGCGATTCACGAACATGTCCGAAAAAGGCTGGTGGTCTGGCGATCTAAATATCAAACGCCCGATAAGAGATATTCCGGTGGTAATGGACGCCAATGATTTGAACTTTGCCAATCAAATTTCATTCGATAACAGAGGCGAATATCTGGATGGCGAGATTCCAAAGGTCGCGCTAAAGAAAGTCAATGAACGAATTGTCTTTCAACAGGTTGGCGGCATCGATTCACGTGGCGGCGGCGCACTGGTTTTCATTGGCCAGTCCAATCCATTTTTGCTTCCCGGCGAGAAGTCAATCATTCCGCTGAATATCAGTCTTTCCAAAAAACAGTCGGGATTGAATTACATTTCCAATGCGGCGGCTTGGGATTTGCCAATCTTATTAGCTCGACATTTTGAAGCCAAAAAGAAAAATGATCCCGCAAACAGAATCGATGCGATTGGGATTGCAGGTGACGCGATCAACTATCGTGGTTTTGAAAAACGAGCGGTCGGCTTGCGGCCAGCAGACAAGTCACTGGATGGGGCCAACACGGCCGGTCGATGGCAGACGCAAATTTATTATCATTTGCTCAATTGTGGATTTCGCATTCCTCCGGGTGCAGGGAGCGGATCCGGAATCGTGAAAAATCCCGTGGGTTACAATCGAGTCTACGTTCATTGTGGCCCAAATTTTTCATACGAATCCTGGTTGAAGAATTTCAAACTGGGCCGCGTGATGGTGACCAACGGACCTGTCATGAATGTCAAATTCAATGGCGTTTTGCCAGGCGAAACTTTCCAGGTCTTAAAGGGTGGGTCGTTAGAAGTCGAAACCGTGTTGACACTCTCGCTGAAAGAAAAAGCAAATTATCTCGAAATCATTCGTAACGGTATGGTGGCCAAGAAAGTGTCGCTTGATGAATATGCGAAAGCAAAGGGCAAACTGCCCACAGTGACGTTTACTGAGAGCGGTTGGATGTTGGTGCGGGTGGTCACCAATAACAAAGACACTCACCGTTTCGTCTCATCCGGCCCGATTTACGTGGAAGTGGGCGACAAACCACTTTTGAAAAAAGCATCAGCCCAATTCTTTTTCGATTGGATATTGGAACGTGCGAAGGCAATTCAAAAATCAAATGCACCTGACAAGGCCGCGATCATCGAACAAATTCGACCGGCCTACGAATTCTGGAAGATGTTGTCGGAATAAGACCTTTAACATGTTGCTCTCTTTTATGGCGAACCCGCGAATTGGAATCGCCGTTAATGGCGGCGGTATGCCGAATGCGGCCGAGGCAAAACAATTGCAGTTATTTCATGAGTGGTGCTAATCAAACACTCGTTCTCAGCCGACCCCGCCCGGTTTTGGACCCCGCCATTCATACCCGCAGGTTCCGCTAGCAGCCCCGAACGATCTTGCATCTGGATCACAAAATTTGGTATTCACCGATTAGTATTGTCCTTTTGTCTCGGAATCCGAACGTGTCATCGCAGTTACTTTATCGGGTGGTTTGTGCCAACGAATGTCGCAATATGCACCACAAGATGGCGATGAATGCGCTTCAACATATTCGCGGCGACGACTCGGAAAAGTGGCGTGATCTATTCATCCGATATTACGAGCTCTACCTGCTTGGTGCAAAGGATCCCGACACAAAATTTAAAGACTTTCGCAACCACGTTCTGCATGTCTCGGACAATTTTTGGGGCGGTGCGGTCAAGAAAGTCGAAGAGTGGTACGCAGAAACGGTCAATGACCTGAAAGCTAAAAACTGGAAACATGCGGTTTATTCAGCAGGTGTGCTCAGTCACTATTTCATGGACCCGTTGATGCCGCTTCATACCGGTCAAACAGAAGAAGAGGGGGTCATTCACCGAGCCTGCGAATGGAGTATCAACAAATCCTATGATCAACTGAAAGCATTGCTCGAAAACGGCGAAGGCTATCCCGAATTTGAATTACCAAAATCGGGCGATTGGTTGAAACGAACGGTCAATGCGGGCGCTTCGCTTGCACATCAGCATTATGAAACTTACATCGATCACTACAACATTGACGTTGGAGTGAAAGATCCACCAGCCGGTCTTGATGACGAATTAAAACACGTTACATCCAAACTGATCGGTTATTCAAGCGTTGGATTCGCCAGGGTTTTAGAACGTGCGATCGCCGAAGCGGAACAAACACCAGCTGGAAATCACAAGACTACTTTGTTGGGATATATGGCGGCGCTAACCACTCCGTTTACATGGGTTCTGAAAAAAATAGCAAACGTGAAAGACAAGGCCGCGATTTCAAAAATTTACAACGAATTCAAGACAACAGGTAAAGTCATCAAAAACTTGTCGGCCGATGAAAAAGAAGTTCGACAAGCTCATTGTGAAGAAGTGCTCAAGGTCGAACTTGCCGAGCTCGACAAGAGGGAACTTGGTCCTGTCGGATCGAAATCAACAGCTAAAGCGGCGGTAAAGAAACCGCGAAAAAAGACACGTCCCAAAAGAAATCGAAAAATCGCTGACATTCCAGCGACCAAAGCAAAAAATAAGAATGATGCTCATATCGCAAACGAGCCGATCACGTTGAAATATTATCTTGGGCCGCAAGAGACGCTTGAGAAGGCGCCATCCATAGGCGCTAAGACAGCGCGGCGATTTGCCGATTTGGGAATCACGACAGTCGGCGACTTTATCATTGCTGATCCACGATCGACTGCCGTTGCTTTGAATACGCGTCATATCGACGAAGATGCGATCGAAGAGTGGCAAATTCAGTCGAAATTAGCCTGCCAAATTCCGGGAATCCGTGGGCATGATGCGCAGATTTTGGTTGCTTGCGGTTTCGACAATCCAGCAGAAATAACCGAAGCGGAGCCGGAGCAAATTCTATCATTAGTCGAAGAATTCGTTGATTCACCCGAAGGCAAGAGTATCCTTCGCGGTGGCAAACATCCCGATATCGCGGAGGTCAAAGACTGGATCCAATGGGCGAAGAAAGCACGACCCTTACAAGCGGCTTAGACCACTAAGAGCTTCTGGTCTTTTTTTCATGACGCGGCATTTTTCGAGCGGGTTGTCTCTCAACGATTTTTTCCCTTTTCCTTCGGAAATGCGCGACGGTCTATCCTTGATAGGTTTGGGGATGAGGAATGGAACCAGATCGCTAAACCACAGAAATGACGTTCCTTGATGTGATTTCATGTCGATAGCTGCGAATTTAGAGATCTGAATGGAATTCCACTTTGTTGCTCCGTGAGTTACATGAAATCTCGAGTTACGGTCTAATGTGGTCGAACTATTTTTTGAAAATTCGACTCTCGAAAGTTCTTTGCCAAAAACGAACCAAATGAAAATCGGAATCATCGGCAGCGGGATTGCCGGATTGTCGGCGGGTTGGTTTCTGAGCCGGCGCGGGCATCAGGTGACAATGATCGAAAGACTCGATCGAATCGGAATGTCAGCCCACGCTATTCAATTAGAGGTCGATGGCAGATCCATTCATGGTGACGTTCCATCGAGAATGTTCAATACTGCTCAATGGCCAAATCTTTCGAAGCTCTACGACGAAATTGGCGTTGAAGTTGAACCCGTTGATTCGTCTCAATCATTTAGTGGTGACGATCGCCGACCATTCCTTCAGCTGAAATTGCCCTATCGGTTTTCCAATCCAACGATCCTTTTTAAAGCAAATGTGCGTCGTGTCTTGGGGGATATGCGCAGATTAAAAATTGATGGAGAAGCTGATTTGCAAAAGGGGATCGATCCATCGATCACATTGAATGAGTATCTCTCGAAGAATGAGTTTTCACCCGATTTTATCAAACAATTTTTTTATCCAATTCTGTCATCGACTGTTTGTACGTGCTCCTACCAAAGCCTAGATCAGTACCCGGCAGAAATGATTTTGGAAGCGGTCAGGAAAATTTCCGTTGATCAACCACTGATGAAAACCAAGTATGGAACGAGTGACGTGGTCAATCGACTGACTAAAGTGATCGCGACGAAACGCTTCAGCGCGTCGGTGGAAAACATCCGTGTGGGTAATCACTCCGAACGTGATGAACTCAATCCAAATCAGGTGCATGTTCAATTTGTTGGTGGGGAATCTGAAGCTTTCGATCATATGATTGTTGCGACGCAAGCGAATAGCGCGGCGAAATTCTTGGGACCTGAATTTGAAAATGAGCTTTCGGTTTTGGCAAATATCCAATACGAGAATGTTCCGGTGATCGTGCATCGCGACGATTCATTCATGCCGATCGAAAAGAAAAAGTGGTCGACGTTCAACATGATCTCAAATGATTCTGCCGCAATGTGTACCGTTCACATGAATCGATTTCATCCCAACTGGAAGTTTGAATCGCCGATCTTTCAGACCATTAATCCGATTGAAGAACCAAAAAGAGATGTCATTCTTGGACAATCATTTTTGCAACGTCCCGTTGTTAACACCGGTACAGTTGCCACCTTAGATGAATTGGATCGGATTCAGAAACAGCCCGACCGAAGAGTTTGGTTTTGCGGGTCATTCGCTTTCAAAGGCATTCCCCTGTTGGAAACCGGTGTTCAATCTGCAGCAGAGATTTGTGAACGAATACATGCCGCCGATGCTAAGAAGGCAATCGCCTAAAAAGTTGCCCGGTCGGCCGTGTGCCATTCGTCGATTTAGCGTTTGGGCGGGTAGTGATTTTAGGTCGCAAGTCCTGCTCAGTCTCGCGGAGCGTTGCCCACATGGTTTAACAATCAAGTGCCGTCAAAAAACAATGTATCTGATGTAAAATGTTGGTGTAAATCGTCGAATTACCATCCCTTGTTAATGGGTTGAATCAATTCACTCCAACCGCCAGTCGATCGCTGCTTGGTTGTTCTGGTGTAACGCATCATTGGTTTTTGAAAAGGGCTTGCTGTCAAAGAAGCCACGATGCGCGGATAACGGGCTGGGATGTGGTGCAGTCAAAATTGTGTGGCGAGTAGCATCGATCAAGGACGTTTTCTTTGCGGCTGGTTTGCCCCATAGAATGAAAACCGTGTGTTGTTCTCGGCTGCCGATCGACTGGATGACAGCATCAGTGAAATTCTCCCAGCCCTTCTTCTGATGCGAGTTTGCGTTGTGGGCTCGCACCGTTAACACCGTATTCAAGAGCAAGACGCCGCGCTCAGCCCATTCGGATAGATTTCCGCCCACTGGTGTGTCGATTTCAAGATCACTGTGCAGTTCCTTGAAAATGTTCCGCAATGAAGGGGGGTGCTTGATTCCATCCTTCACCGAAAAGGCCAATCCATGTGCTTGGTCGTAATTGTGGTAGGGGTCTTGCCCCAGAATGACCGCTTTTACTTTTGGATACGGAGTGAGTTGGAGCGCGTTGAAAACGTCTTGCTCACCTGGAAAGACATCATGACCCGACCGCTCGGAATCCACAAACGCCAACAGTTCTTTGAAGTACTCCTTGTTGAACTCGGTTGCAAGTTCCGTTTCCCAAGTTGGATGGATATCGATTTTCATTCAGATTTTAACAAACGCGTTTTCGGTTGTTGGCCCCAATTCGAGTGGTGGCATCATTTTGGCATGACCAATTCTAAACCGACCTGCAGCTTCGTTTGACCGTCCACATCAGACGGTAGGATGTCCTGGTTCAACCTGATAATTTCTACAAATCGTACTGCTTGGTCCAACTTTTGTTTTGATATTTCGAACAGCGTATCGCCTTCTTGGACGATATATTTCGTTTCTAGATTCGGCCCAACAGCGGTCGAATCCAATGGCGTTGGCGAGCCGGAAGCTGAATCTTTAAGCATTCGATCAGACTTGATCTCTACTTTCACCATTTGAAGGGTTTTGACATCGGGAATCAAAACGATTCGCGGCATAATGTCAGAATTTTCAAGGCACTTATTATAGGATGCCAGTTGCCGAAAGAGCCTTCCGTCACCATATTCGCGATTCGCGATCGTCCAAAACGAATCATCCTGCTCCGGTTGAATCCGTTTGTCCAAAGGATTCAAAATCGATTCGGTTGTTGACGATTTATCCGTTTCAACGGTGGCGGCGGGTTCCGTATTTTTTTGCGGGATTTTACGGTCACCCGATGGCGCTTCAATTGGTTTTGATATGGGGAAATCACTCCGCCGGTTTCGGAGGGAACTGCTTGGTGATTTCGGTTCCTGAAATGATGGGTTCAATGTTAGATTGTTCTGGACGCTTGTTTCTGGAGATTGAAACCGACGAATACGATCGTTCGTAGAAAACGATTTTGGAGGATCTGTTTTAGGGGAGGTTGATGAAATCGTTGGACCAGGTTGGAACTTTGAGGGGATTTCAGGCGTCGAAATGGGTTTGAATTCACCCGAGTTTGTTGATAGACGTTCAGGCTGAAAGGATCGGTTCGATGCCGCGGCGGACAACGGTCTGGACGCAGTGAACTGTTTGTTTTCCGGTGCTGTTTCGGAAACGTTGCTTTGATGGGATGCCAATTGAATTGACTTCGCTTCTAAGCCATCGTTGTTGTTAACCGACCTGGTTATCCGTTTGATCTTCTTCGCAACATCATCGATGGACGGTTGATTCTTCCCGCTGGCTCTGGCGGCGAGCCGGTCCTTTTCGGTCGCAAAAACCGTTACTGGAACAGATTTGGATTCATCTTCCGACTGCGAATAAAGATAGGCCAGTGGCGATAGGCTGCGTCCTGTAAAACGTTGGACGGCCACAAAAATCAAGATGCCGGAAAGCGACACCAGGGTGATCATGCCAAGGATAATATCTCGCGAGAATTCTTTATTGGTTTGAATTCGTTGAAGGCTCATTGTGCGAATGCTTTGTACGGAACGAAATGCACTTGAAATTTCCGAGAAACATCAAATGAAAGGGGTCCGAGCAAATCGACTCGGTATCGAAACCGAAACTCTGCGAAGCTAAATGAAGCAAAGTCCATTCATCGTAAATAGGATCAAATGCCTCTTCACACCTTTTCGGCGACTCGGAGTTTAGCACTTTTCGCTCTCGAGTTGATGGCCAATTCTTCGTCCGTCGCGCAAATTGGTTTCCTACTCAATGCATTCAACCGCTCGTCCTCGCGAAACGCGTTTTTGACACGTCGATCTTCCAATGAATGAAAGCTGATTACCGAAAATCGTCCGCCAGGCGTTAGAAAACTCGGCATATGCTTTAGTGAATCTTCTAAAGCGCTCAGTTCATCGTTGACAGCAATCCGAAGTGCTTGCATCGTCCTGGTAGCAGGATCGATACTATGGTTTTTTGAACGAGGTACCACCCTCCGAACCAATTCTACGAATTCAGCCGTATTTCGAAAAGGTTTTTCTCGACGCACATCGACGATTTTTGCAGCAATCCTCCGACTGTATCGTTCGTCGCTGTAATGGAAAATAATGTCGGCGAGATGTTTAGCACTCAAACGGTTTACGAGCTTCCAAGCCGGTTCGCCGCATGCTTGGTCAAATCGCATGTCTAACTCACCATCCGATTCGAAACTGAATCCCCGTTCCCGATCTGCTAGCTGATCACTTGAGAGGCCAAGATCGAGCAGGATTCCGTCGATTGTTTTGATACCGAGGTGCCGAAGGATCTTGGGGAGCTTGCGAAAGTTATCGTGCACCGGTTGAATTCGATAATCATCAATCCACTCCGCGGCTCGGTCAAATGTTTCCGGGTCTTGATCAATCGCAATGACCAAACCGTCCTCACCCACTTTTTCTGCAATGGCACGACTGTGTCCACCGCCGCCAAACGTCCCATCGACGATCGTCATGCCAGGCCTTAACGCGAGCGAATCGACACATTCCTGTAGCAAGACTGGAACGTGAACAGTTTGATGGTTGGACAAATCGAAGTTTCTAAAAAGGTGCGAAAAAGAAAGCATCATTATCGATGCGCGTGTTTTGTATTTGAATTCAGTCAACGTGTTGCTGCAACGGCACTGAACATCAGTGCTGGTGCCGCCTGAATCATTCTACGTTGATTACTTAAGGGTCCGTTTCGGGTTCATTGGATTAGCTTTCCACTGTTTCTCGACCCAGTCTTCCAATCCATCTTCATCGCGACGGAATGGATCGTCGATAATTCCGTTTCCAAATGGATCGTCTTGAAGTTTCGTCGCGTCGGCAACTTTTTGTGGAAAGGGTGAAATTAATTCTGTCTGGATTGGTGGTTCTACGGGACGTGGATAATCAGTGAATTTAATTTCCAACCACCGACTTTCATGATTAAACAAAAGTGATTGGCGTGATTGGGAAAGTTTCACCACCGAAGTATTGCTGCGTCCTGGAATTTTTGAATCGTATCGAATGACAGCCCCGTCACTTTTTCGAACGAAGAAATAGCGACCAGCTGTTCGACGGCCGCGAACCTGTTGTTGCAACAGCCAAATGGGGGAATGGTTGGGTTGATTTAATAAAAATAAATACCGATCAAGTGATACCGGCGATTGCCATTTTGGTTTCAAGGTCTGGCGGTCAAAATAGTACATTTGACCTTTGACACAAACGGCGTTTGTTTCAAAGCCATGCTGAGCATTGTAAGGCGTTTTTTCGTTGACAAACAAAACAAATCCTGTTGCATCAGGTATAGCCCAAATGGATTTAGAATCACGATTGGCGATTAGTTGTTGCGACGCCAGTACCTCACCTGAATCGATATCGTAAATGTTGAATTGCCCATCTAATTCATAAATGCAAAACATCTTTTCGTTAATTTGGGCCAAGCGACTGCCCTTAGGAAGTTTGAGTTTCCAATTCACTGGAAAGCGCTCTTCATTGTTATTTTGAAGATTGAGATCGATTGAATAAAGCTCTTCTTCATCAACGGGCTCGTCTCGATCGTTCGGAGGCAAAACACTAAGAATGTTTTGACCGTATTGGTAAAACTGACCACGCACAAAATTTGCTTTTTGCTTTTGGCGGATCGCTTGTCCGCTAGTGAGGCTATACGCTGCATAGAACCCCTCTGCTCTCTTTTTGTCTTTGTCGTCGTTTAAGCCATTAAAAGAGGTGTAGACTCCGGTTGAATTTCCATCGACATGAAGTCCCGGTTTGAGCCCATCACGTTCCCAATTTGTTTTGCCTGTCCACGGATCGATGCAGATGAGTTTGGGATAGGCGAAAATGCAGTAGCCATCTGTTGACACAGTTGTCGCGACGCCCAGTTCTTCGCCGTTTGTGTCGACGAGGACCTCATGCGCAAAGTTGAATGAATTGCTTCCGCCCAGAGCCCGCCGGCTTCCATACGAGTTCCTTCCATCGCCCTGACTCGGCTCGTAAGTGCTGATCCGCCAAAGAATGGCTTCTTCAACATTTCTGTTTGAATTTCCAACCAGCAAATTATCGCCAAAGGTGTCAAATAAGTAATTTGGATTTGGTTTTCCACTGATTTGACTCAAGTCAACCGCCACATGATCAAACCCAAAGGCGAGAATCAGCAGTGAACCACACAACTGGTAGTCGGTCAATTCATAATTCAAGTCGATAAATGGACCGCCTCGAGCGCGGCTGTTATTGGAGTACATGGGATAACCGAATTGGTTCCGCAATGTGAACAGCCCGTCTTCGCTGACCTCAACCGACCAAAATTCGTCGACCAGCCGATTGTGAAATTTTTTGCGGCTCCGCGTCCGTTGTTCGTTGCCTTCGGTATAAAGATCCGGATCTTTATTGTCGTTGAAAATCGCGACCCGCGTCATTCCATCATGGAACCGCAATTTTTCCCCTTTCGGGCATCTCGAAA
>Ga0115566_10004089_pt1 | contig 11666 bp, 10 predicted proteins | sample COGITO_mtgs_1204_3_FD_87173 | JGI IMG/M metagenome (GOLD analysis project Ga0115566, IMG submission 87173) | Pelagic marine microbial communities from North Sea - COGITO_mtgs_120405 | ecosystem: Environmental > Aquatic > Marine > Epipelagic | place: Germany:Helgoland, sampling site Kabeltonne...
GAAGAAATATGTCTTAAAGCGGATGCGCAGTATGGACATTGGTAGTCATAAAACGCATACATTTCTTTTATATCTCCACCATCATTTAAGGCATTATTAAGATGAGAAGGTGCGATGCTTGTATAATTCTTTTCGTCTAGCTTTAGCAATTCCTCATACGCTACGGCCTCAATATTGTGAGCCTGATCGTCACCCACATCGATAAGGTCACTAGACACGCTCATTTTAGAAAGAACCGAAATTACGATGGCATTCGTGTCGTGCTTAACCTGGGCTAGCCTATTTAGGTCGCGACCGCGCTTGTCAATCAATTTGCCTATCACTACCAGCCCGTCTGGCGCTTCCCACAAAATAACTTTGATTCCTTTATCATTCTGGGTAATGTGTCCGCGCCACCCATTCGGCCCCAAAAAAGACCCCACGAGCTCACCACTAGGGACATAACTATTTATGTCAAAGGCAAGACAAGTGGGGGTAACACTGAGGAGAATTAGAATACTGGCAACGCGCCTAATAGCGAGAGAATCGAATAATCTTGGTTGTGCTGTCTGCGCGAAATTTGCGCCTAGTTGAGGTTTAATGAACATCCTTGCTCCAGAGCGTCGTGATCATTTAGTTTGGGGCCGAGCGTTTCATCGCTGTAGTGATCCACTTCTCGTTTCGAACTTTCCCAGTTGAAAGGCAAAATTGAATTATTTGCCGTTAAGTCAACTCGACCATCTTGGGATTGATACTGCTCAGGCAAATCAACTATCGGGACATGATTTTTTTGCAAAGCCAACACACCAAGTTCTAGGGTGCGAGCCGACAAACCTCCGTAATCGTAGTCACCTCCAGAGTCTACGTGATGGCCAGGCACTTCAACCTCAAGCCGACCGACTTGATCTGGGTACAGTGGATCAACGATGCTTGCCGAATCAAATAAGGCACGCTTTTCGTGGGCAGCCACCAGGTGAACACTAGAGACAACACTCTGTGGAATCGGTAGATCAAGCACTCGCTCTTGCCCCGTCACCACGCCGTCGTACATTAGCATGAGGTCCTGCTTTACCTGTCCCGGCTCTATTAGAAACCCCGTACATTCTTTATTCGCCACTCCATGATCCTCGACCAAATTAGCAAAATGCCGCTGCGAACCAACACCTCTACTAAAACCGGTGGTAACAACATGGGGCTCTATATTAGGGTCCTGGTCGTGCCATTGCTTTACCTCGGTCACAAACTCTCGATAAGCCATTTCGGCACGCTGCTCTGTTCCAGAACCAGTTGCCATTTCGAAAAGGCCGTGAATTGGCGTAGCGGCACGCGTCCCTACACCATGAACGTACATTGCACTGACCCTTTCATTTTCTTGAACAAGTTGTTCTAGAATGTCAGGGTTAGTATGTGTGTCGCCTCGGCCTTCACGATCTCCGCTCGTTCCATCAAATGAAATAAGCATTAAGCGATGAGCGTCGTCGTTTAAGTTATAGGTACCAACGCTGGGAAGCTCTGTGATTTGCTCTGCAATAACCCCGTATTGCGCCAGTTCTTGAGGAGTCGCGTCCCGCCCCTCTCCTGATTGTGCTAATCGAATTAAGGCCCCAACATATCTTCTAGCCACCATTGCGCTAATCCTCCTTGATGTATCGCAATCATCCTTGACCGCGTAATTTGGTTTACTCTTCCTTTAATGTCCTCTTCTAAAAATTTTAAATATTAGAAAGTTTGGAAAACAGAGACCTTAAGCAAACGCGTACTCACACAAAGCAAAGACCTTTGTTTTAAAGTAAAACTGGTTTTGTGGGCCTGTGTAGTCTCTATAAACGTGATAGTTGATCTCAACAGATTTTGAATTAACCTTAACCACTATCGCGCTACTGCCCTTCTCTCCCGTAAGCAGTAACCCGTCGACGTTAGGCGTACTTCGCAGTTTTTGCATCGCCGAATTGACATCGACACAAACAGCTTTGTAGTCTCCACTGCGTGTCTTTATGCGAACGCGCAGGTCATACAGAGCAGTCAAACCGACTTCGCTGCTGCCAAGTCGGCGCGCTGAACTATTTTCAGGTCCGTAGACATAGGTGCCCGACTCAACGGATGCATGATCAATTTCAAAACGTAATGAATAGATAATATCCTCCACCGGAGACTTATCTTGCGAATAGAATGATTTACCGATCATCGTAATAAACATAAAAATCCTTTTTATTGTCGTAAATAGCAGTACCTAAATAACGTTAGGAGAATTAGTACTTTAATGATCAAAACAATCGGGGTAGATAAGTGAAAGTTAATCCTTTAACACTCTTTGCTTACCTAACACCATCCTTGGCGCTCTCCCCGACCTAGCTTTGTTTAAGCCCTTGCTGCCTAACCCATAACACTTTAAGGTCTAATCCTTTAGTCCTTTGCTTAGCGCCATCCTTGGCGCTGCAGTGTTCACAAAACCACGCTTTGAACAATAAAGACAACAACGTCCTTGCTATCTCTTCAAAGCTCTTGTGCGCTTAGGAGTAATGTAGAGGGTTGGCACCTAAGCTTCAATTACACTTTAGTACTAACACTGGCCTTAATAAAAAATAGACCGTAGACAACAACCTCTAGAATTCAGTTGCTATCTCGTCGTACTCTTTACGGCTAATATCCGGTACCGTTGCCCCATCAGCTGGATAACCAACAACGATCAGCATGTAAGGCTTTTCGTTAGTTGGCCTTTCTAATATTTGATTCAAAAATTTCATTGGGCTCGGAGTATGCGTAAGCGTCACTAAACCTGCGTTATGCAACGCGGCCAACAAGAACCCAGTCGCAATACCCACGGACTCGGGCATGTAGTAGTTTTTGTGCTTGATTCCCTCAGCATCAACTGTATTACGCTCAAGAAATATAGCGACTAAATGCGGGGCTGTTTCCAGAAAAGGTTTGTGCTGATCCGTGTCAAAAACCTCTAGATCATCAAGCCATGCCTTCGGCGCGCGGCTTGTATAAAACTCATGTTCTTCTTTCTCTGCCGCTACGCGTATTTCATGCTTTACCTTTTGATCGGATATCAAAACGAAATGCCAGGGCTGCTTATTAGCGCCACTCGGTGCGGTACCTGCTGTACGAATAGCATTACGCAAGATTTTTGGGTCTACAGCGCGATCTGAAAAATTGCGCACAGTTCGACGCGTCTTCATGTGATGGTAAAACGCGCTAGAGTTTTGCAACATCTGAGTGCTGTCTAACTCGGAAAAATTCAATTTTTTCTGCGACATAATAAGTCTCAAAATGTGTTGATAAAAAGGTGATCAATAAGAATCTGACAGTTTTAGCCGTCAATTACTTCGGAACTGGACCAGTTTAAGCTATATTTCGCGTCAAATGCACAGCCTACTTGTCGAATAAAATGACTTCTCTCATCATGCTTTTCATCGCGATCTTCTGCGTGGCCTCTCTGACTTATGTCTATGCCTACCGAGGTCAGGCCCGTTATGCCAGCTTTGGAGAATATTTACGCAAGGGTTGGCCAATATTCACTCCCTTCAATTGCCTGTTATATCTCTTTACCAAATCTAAGGCGAAGCCTGCGATCATGGATATGACCGAGTTTCCTGAGCTACAGGAACTTCAAGACAACTGGGAAATGATTCGTGAGGAAGCATTAGAGTTAATGGCCGAAGGTGGCTTTGATTCGATTGGCGATCCTAAGTCGGCCTCTTATTATGACGTAGGATTTCGTACCTTTTATAAGTATGGGTGGACCAAGTTTTACCTTAACTGGTACGGCTACACTCACGAATCAGCTAAAAGCACTTGCCCAAAAACAATCGAATTGTTAAGCAAAATCCCTTCAGTCAACGGCGCTATGTTTTCGGTGTTACCCCCAGGTGGTCAACTCACGCGTCATTTAGATCCGGTAGCGTGCAGCCTGCGGTACCACCTTGGTCTAGATACCCCTAACGATGACAAATGCTACATCAGCATAGACGACACGCCTTATTCATGGCGCGACGGCGAGCCATTATTATTTGACGTAACGTTCCTACATTTTGCGCATAATGATGCGCACAAGCCGCGTTTAATCTTGATGTGCGACATAGAGCGTCCAATGTCATGGTTGGGCAGTATTCTGAATTGGCCTTACAAAATTCTAATGAAGGCATTTATCGTACCCAATACTGATGCTGATAAACGTGGGCTATTTAATCGCATTTTCGCAGGACTGATTCCAGCTCTAGAGCGTTCTAAAAATCTCAAAGAAACAAACCTCGTCGCCTATAAGACGCTTAAGTACACGGTAAACACTACACTGTTTGTCCTGTTGGGGCTTCTAGTCTGGGGTGTAATATCCGGTGTTATTTGGCTAGTTAGCTAGTTTTAAAGTCGCAAGCAGTTGATGTAATAACTAGTCGATACGGTAACTCGCAGCGAGTCGACGTATAGCGGCTCTCGCAGAGTCTTTCCAATTCCAATGGTAGGGCTTTGCTGGCGAATCATCGTTTGAAATTGCACCGAGAGTGTGATGTTTAAGGCTCACAAAACCGTGGAGCAATGCCCATATTTCCAGCGCAAACTGGCGTCCACGTTCATCACTGCTCCCTTCTGTCTCTGCCCCAGATGCGGGCAATAAGGTTGATGTAACCGCCACCAACTTACCAAACGATTCAAGCCTAATCGCCTTGGCCTCGGCCGATGGCTCATAGCCGCTGTCTGCCTCACCGAAAATTAAACGATAATGCGCTTCATAATTTTCGCCCAAGCTTAGGTATTGGTCAGTGGCCTGCATCAGGCTTGCCAACGGTGTTAGACCCGCATCGACATTCATTGCCTGCGACACCAATTCAAATCCTTCAATATATAGGGCATCTAAAATACCTTGCTTACCGTTGAAGTGGCTATAGATGCCCATCGTTGAAACGCCGGCTTTCTGTGCAATCGCGCGAGCCGATATCGCCTTAACACCACCACTCAAAAACAAGTCTGAGGCCGCCTTTAGAATATTGTTCTGGGCCAGTTCTGATTTGCTATTACGCTCGATCATTTGTATCACCTTTGGCTTTTACGTAGCGTCGGTCATTTATTTTATAACTAATTTCGAAATTTGATTTGACAAATATAACACCGTTATTCTAATATATAACACTGTTATATTCCAGCAATAAATAAACCCGTAGACAGGCTTTGATTCGATTGCCGCTGCTGACCACCACAAGCTGCTACAAACGAAGACAACCACACATCAACTTTTAAACATTGAGAGTCACCATGAGCACAATTCAATTAGAAACGGACTACCTTATTATCGGCTGCGGCGCAGTAGGCATGGCGTTTGCCGACGTACTATTAAGCGAATCCGACGCTAACATTTTAATTGTGGATAACCACCATAAGCCCGGTGGTCATTGGAATGACGCATACCCCTTTGTGACATTACACCAGCCTTCTGCTTTTTATGGCGTTGGCTCAGCGGAGCTCAGCAGTGGACGTAAAGACGAGGTTGGCCTGAACAAGGGCCTAATGGAGCTCGCGACAGGCGGTGAAGTGATGAGCTACTTTAATCAAGTAATGCAGCACCGCTTTCTACCATCGGGCCGAGTGCAATACTTCCCTATGTGCCAATACGCAGGTGACGGTAAGTTTTCGGCGATGTTGTCTGGTCAAGAATACCAAGTGAGCGTTAATAAGAAGATTGTTGATGGAACACACTTTAAAACATCAGTACCGGCAACGCATACGCGCAGCTATAGCAATGACCCTAGTATTGATGTAATTCCGTTAAATGAGCTGCCGCAATTAAAAGAGCCTCGTAACGAATATGTGGTGGTAGGGGGCGGTAAAACAGGCATAGACGCGGTTTTGTGGATGCTTGAGAATCAGATTCCTGCCGATAGAATCAAATGGATCATGCCTCGTGATGGGTGGTTAATGAATCGTGAAAACGCGCAACCTGCACGCGAGTTTTTTATGAGCACCATGGGCGCCCAAGCCCTTCAAGCCGAAGCAATAGGACAAGCGGATTCAATGGATGACCTGTTTGATCGTCTTGAAGATGCTGGCTGTCTATTACGTATCTACCCCGATACACGGCCAAAAATGTATCACGGTGCAACGGTGAGCCAAGATGAGATTACCGAGCTTCGAAAAGTAACCAATGTTGTTCGCCTTGGGCGTGTTAAACACATAAACCCAACCAGCATCGAGCTCGAACAAGGCAGTGTTGATGCAAAAGCAGATGCACTCTACATTGATTGTTCGGCTCGTGCGGTACCAGTACAAGACATCAAGCCGGTATTTGATGGCAAGCTAATTACTGTTCAAACAGTAAGAACGATCCAACCCGTCTTCAGTGCGTCGTTTATCGCGCACGTTGAAGCTAATTACGATGACCAAGACAAGAAGAATGATCTATGCACGGTTGTTCCTCTGCCAAACGACGATGTTGATTGGTTGTTGTCAAATGCAGGTCAAATGCAAAATCAATTTAAGTGGTCACAAGAAGCGGGGTTGCGAGAATGGTTAATCAGCAATCGACTCGACGGTTTTACCGGACTTACTATTCCTGACGAATCAACAACGGAAGAAGAAATGGCTGTACTTGGGCGCTTAAGGGCCGCCGTGCCGGCAGCTGCTGAAAATATGCCAAAGCTTATGCGCGAAGTTATGACACGCAAAGCTGTACAATAAGCTAATCACGCTAAGAACAAACTAAAAAAGGGCTTCAAGAATGGCACAACAATTTCAAACGCATAAACGCGACTTCTCTAAAACTCAAATCGTTGACTATACGGACAAACCATTAGAAGACGGCGAAGTGCGCTGCGCTGTCCAGAACTATTCGTTTACCGCTAACAACATCACCTACGCAGTAGTCGGTGATCGCATTCGTTACTGGGAGTTCTTCCCGCCACAGAACAGTGATAATGCTGAATGGGGTGTTATCCCCGTGTGGGGTTTTGCTGAGGTAGTTGAGTCAAAATCTGAAGAGATAGCAATAGGCGAGAAAATTTTTGGATACTTCCCACCAGCAACAAGCTTAACGATCAAGCCGACAAGAGTCTCTGCGACTAGCCTAATCGACGCGACAGATCATCGCTCAAGTCTCCCGCCTGCGTATAACGTTTACCGCCGAGTCACCAACGAAGCTGGTTACAACCCTAGTTTTGACAATGAGCGTATGTTGCTATCGCCTCTATACCTAACGGCTTTTTGTATTGACGATATGTTTCAAGACCGAGATTGGTTTGGTGCGGAACAAGTCGTCATTATTAGTGCTTCAAGTAAAACCAGCATTGGAACAGCTTATGCTATCGCCGAGAATGATAAATCCCCGACTCTTATTGGTCTAACATCGAGTCGTAATATCGACTTTGTAAAGAGTATTTCACTTTACGAAAGTGTTGTTGACTACAAAGACATTGAGACAATTGACGCTACAAAGCCAACAGTTATTGTTGATATGTCTGCCAATGGAGAAGTGCTTGGGCGTTTACACAAACACCTTGGCGACAATATGAAATTTTGCAGTAACGTCGGCATCACTCATTGGGACGATGCCAACATGGGGCCTGACTTTATTGCTGAACGCAGTGAACAGTTTTTCGCCCCTGGGCACATAGTAAAACGCATAAAGGACTGGGGCGGTCGTCAATTCGATGAAAAGTCTACTCAATTCGTAGTGAGTGCATCGGCGAAGTCCAAGCAGTGGTTAGAGATTAATAAGGTGGTCGGTCTGGCAGGATTAGACTCTGTTTATGCTGACGTATTGAATGGCAAAGCGTCGCCAAAAGAAGGCATCATCATATCTATGATTTAGGCTCGCCTGTCTTAATCCTCTTTACGGATTGGCCGTTCGCTCAGCGAGCATTTAGTTAAAGTCATGCTTGGTTGGTAATTGGCCAAGCGTGACGCAACTAAATAACCTAAAAAGAAACATTGCATAGAATTTAGGTCACGTTTTATTTGCCCACAAATTGTTAAACTAGTGTAACCCTTGTCGAAAGTGAGTGTCGCCCATGTGTAGCCGCCTCGACGAGTCCCTTTAAAATAACAACGAGGCATCACATGAACCACCTTACCTCGGCGTGGCGTTCTTTGAGCGCACTGCCACAAAAAACCTCAAGAGCTGGCGTATCTACTGCAGCTCTTCTTAGCCTTTCGCTAGTCTTGGCCGCATGCTCAGACACCACTCCTCCAGCAGACACAGATAGCACAGCGCAAACGACTGACGTCGAAATTGCTGAGTCGGTTGCCGACGAATCCATGTCAGAATCAGAACGAGTTAATGCCTTCTTTGAGAAAACCTTTGAAGACTCTATTGCTCGTAGTCCAAGTTCACTCACTTTCTTAGGTCGTTCTGAGCGCATGGGCGAATGGGACGACATTAGTCCTGAGTTCGCTGAAGAGACATTAGCGATCAACAAACAAGAACTTGCCTCTCTTTTGGAGTTCGATTTTGATGCCCTAGACGAACCTACAAAACTAAGCTTCCAACTCGCTAAACAAGGTCTTGAAGAGCAGATCGAAGATCATCGCTGGCGCTTATACAACTACCCAGTAAATCAAATGTTCGGAACGCATTCTTTTGTTCCGTCGATGCTCATCAATCAACACCGAGTTAACTCGCTTTCCGATGCGCAAGCCTATGTTTCTCGATTGAATGGTTTAAAGCCTTACTTTGACCAACTGATTAAGAATATCGATGCGCGTACCGCCATTGGTATCATTCCACCGAAATTTGTTTTTCCTCACGTTATTCGCGACAGCCAAAACATTATTACTGGCGCGCCATTTGACGACGGCGAAGACAGTGCAATCTTCAGTGACTTTAAAGCAAAAATAGCCGGTCTAGCAGCGGCTGGTGACGACGGCGAAGAAGCGCAAATTGACCAAGCGACACATGATCAATTGTTGGCCGACGCTACAGCAGCCATGAATGACTCTGTTAAACCGGCCTATGAAGCATTAATTGCGAAGTTAGCCAACCTTGAAGCGGTAGCGACTACCGATGACGGCGTTTGGAAATGGAAAAACGGCGCAGAATACTTTGATGTCGCTCTTAAGCGCACAACAACAACGGACTTAACCGCTGAAGAAATTCATCAAATTGGTTTGGACGAAGTTGCGCGTATTCATGACGAAATGCGTCAGATTAAAGAGACTGTTGGCTTTGAAAGCGACTTAAGCGCATTTATGCAGCACATGCGCGACTCAGATGAGTTTTACTCTGCCAACGACCAAGAAGGCAAAGATCGTTATCTAGCTGAAGCAACCGCTCTTATCGATACGATGAAAGGTCGTTTAGACGAATTGTTTTTAACTAAGCCTAAAGCGGACCTAAATGTTAAGGCTGTTGAAGCGTTTAGAGAAAAATCAGCCGGTAAAGCCTTCTACCAACGTCCTTCTGAAGACGGTACTCGTCCAGGTTTGTACTACGCTAACTTGTATGACATGCGCGCCATGCCAACGTACCAGATGGAAGCTTTGGCATACCACGAAGGTATTCCCGGTCACCACATGCAGCTTGCTATTCAGCAAGAGCTTAAGGACATTCCTAAGTTCCGTAAGTTTGGCGGCTATACAGCTTATATCGAAGGCTGGGGCTTGTACTCTGAATTCTTACCAAAAGAAATCGGTATGTACTCAGACCCTTATTCAGACTTTGGTCGTTTAGCGATGGAACTCTGGAGAGCCTGCCGCTTAGTAGTCGACACCGGCATCCACACTAAGAAGTGGACGCGTGAAGACGGCATTAAGTACTACACCGACAATACGCCTAACGCTGTCTCTGACGGTGTAAAAATGGTGGAACGTCATATCGTAATGCCATCGCAAGCAACCGCTTATAAAATCGGTATGTTGAAGATTTTAGAATTGCGTGAAAACGCCAAAGCAGAGCTTGGCGATGCGTTTGATATCCGTGCTTTCCATGACGAAATATTAAAGTACGGTCCACTGCCTTTGAGCAATGTTGAAGATAAAATCAACGAGTGGGTTGCCGCAGTAAAAGCTAAAGACTAAACGCTTTAGCCACACTCTTTTGTAACGTTGTTGCAAAAAAGTGTCAAAAGAGGGGCGGCTAACACCGCTCCTTTTTTGTGTCCGAGAGACTCTCAGGTAAAGACGGGCTGCGTGAATATCGTCCTCAAGGAACGTATTAAAGCGCTACTGCGAAGTGATTTTGACCGCTAACTATGTACTTTCTGGCTCATGTTGATAGTTAGATATCATTTGCCACAGCCGGTACCACAGCAGGAGAGACACTAGATACAAGGACGCGGTCATTGCAGTCCACATTCCTTTTGCGCCTTCTAGCCCAGGCCACCAATCGAAGAAAGCCAGCCCTACTCCGAGTGGCACTCCAAATACCCAAAATGACAGCACCTGATACTTCGGTGGTGACGCCGTGTCGTTATACGCGCGTAGCGCATAGATAATGGCAACTTGTAACGAGTCAGCAATCTGAAACGCGGCGCCAAATAGAAGTAGTACTATGGCTAGCTCAATCACCGACTCATCACTGCTCGCCATGCGAATCAATGGTTCAGCGAAAAGCACAAACATAAGTGCGATAAAAGCAGCAAGCGATACGTTTAATATGGTACCCACTTTTATAGAGAAGCGTGCCGCGTCAGGATCATCGGCTCCGAGCATTTGCGACGCTCGAATAGTCACGCCTTGGCCTAACCCCATATAAAACATAAAACTTGCGGAAGCGATGGTAATGGTAACCGCGTGCGCTGCGGTTTCGATTGAGCCTAACTTGGCAATCATGATCCCTGCCCCCGCAAACATGCTGAGCTCAATAATGATCGACAAGCCAATTGGAAATCCAAGCTTGAAGGTTTTTAGAACTGTCGCTTTATCAATGGGCTCAAAGTCGCTCAAAAGATTCTGCTCGGCAACTTTAGGGTGTTTCTTGAGGAAATACAGATTGGCAAACACCATCATGTAAACCACGGCAACCGTCGCCCATGCGCAACCAACGCCACCTAATTCTGGGAAACCGTACAGGCCGTTAACCAACACATAATCCAGTGGGATATTGATCAGGAATGCACCGAAATTGACGAGCATCACGGGCTGAGTAAGGCTAACGCCCTCTAGCGTGCCACGCAGCGCGGGCAACAGTATAAATGGTATGCCACAGAGGCTAATTACCAGCAAATAGCTTTGCGCGATACTCATCAGCTCAGGCTCAAACTGTATATAGCCTAAGCCCACTACGGCAAGCAAAGCACTCAAACTGCACAACACACCAAGAGCCAGACAAAGCCAAATACTTTGATGCAATTGGTGCTTAACACGCGCTGATCTCTTTGCGCCAAAATGGCGTGCCACCAGTGGTTGCGTTGCTAAACCTATCCCCATAAAGAACATGGCGATCATATTCCAGGTGTTTACACCTAGATTCATGCCTGCAAGCTCTTCTGTGCCCGCCCAACCAGCAATGAGTACGTCAGTCGCCGTCATACCAACAAGCGCCAACTGCCCGATAGAAACAGGCAAGGCTAGTCGAACAAGTTGTTTGATTTCTGCGACGGCGCTCATTGGACGATATAGTGGAAATTACTCAGAACTTTAGCCGCGCAAGTCTATCAGTTGAAGGTGGGCTTGTTAATGCACAAATTGCCATCCTCAAAAGGATCTCCGACGAATCTCATTCGCGCCGGCGCTTACCTGTGCTCATGCGTATAAGGCTATTC
>Ga0115566_10004093_pt1 | contig 11664 bp, 22 predicted proteins | sample COGITO_mtgs_1204_3_FD_87173 | JGI IMG/M metagenome (GOLD analysis project Ga0115566, IMG submission 87173) | Pelagic marine microbial communities from North Sea - COGITO_mtgs_120405 | ecosystem: Environmental > Aquatic > Marine > Epipelagic | place: Germany:Helgoland, sampling site Kabeltonne...
AGGCGCTAATCTATATAAAGCTTATCTGTCAGGCGCTGATCTGAGAGGTACTAATCTGTCAGGCGCTAATCTGTCAGGCGCTGATCTGTATAACGCTGTTCTGTATAACGCTGATCTGACAGGCGCTGTTCTGGAAGCCGCTAATCTGAGAGGCGCTAATCTGTCAGGCGCTAATCTGTATAACGCTGATCTGACAGGCGCTAAGCTATTATACGCTGATCTGGAAGGTGCTAATCTGACAGGCGCTGATCTGTATGGCGCTGATCTGTATGGCGCTGATTTGACAGGTATTAAATATAATAAAAACACTATTTGGCCCGAAGGTTTCAAGCCTTGACAATCACATGACAATTAAAAACTTGACTTTTTGATCCAGATCGGATAAATTATATAAGCAAGGAGAGAAAAAACATGGCTAAGAACATTCTAACCGTAATGACCCGCAAGCAGGCAATCATGGAGTTTAAAAACTTTGTTTTGCCCGTAGTTATCAAGCAATTTGAGATGGATGGCGTGCGAGATCTACCGGCGCGCCGAGAAGCGTGGAATAACTGGACCGATAGCTTGTGCAAGGATTTCTATATTTCGGACTGGCAATACATGAACTGGACGCAACCTGATATCTGTGGATAATTCTCCTGACAACCACCTTACAATTTAAATCTTGACTTTTTCTGATATCTGTAATATACTATAAAAGTCAGCAAGAAATAACTAACTAAATAAGAGAAAAAAATGTCTTCTGTAGATTTTAAAACATTCGCACGCATTTCAAAAATTGTTTTGGATGCACGGCTTCCTGTCCTCATTCGTGGTCGCCATGGCGTCGGTAAGTCCGAAGTCGTATACGAGACAGCAAGATCTCGCGGGCTTTCTGTGGTGGAGAGGCGCGCCAGTCAAATGACCGAAGGTGACCTTCTCGGCCTGCCCGATACCGCAGAGCGCGGGAATGGACGCAAGGCGACAACTTGGAACGCGCCCGATTGGCTGGTCACAGCCTGTGAGAAGGCGGTTGTGCTCTTTCTCGATGAGGTGGACCGGGCAACCCTGGAGGTACGGCAGGGGCTTTTTGAACTTACTGATAGTCGTAAGATCAATGGTTGGGCTCTGCATCCTCAGACACTCATCATCGCTGCTGTCAATGGTGGAGAGCATGGCTCTCAATACCAAGTCGGTGAGATGGACCCTGCTGAGTTGGACCGTTGGACAGTCTTTGATATTGAACCTACGGTTGAAGACTGGCTGACTTGGGCGAAGAATCATGTACATCAGTTGGTTTGGGATTTCATCAACCATAATCATGCTCATTTGGAGCATAAGGATGATTTTGAACCCAACAAGGTATACCCGTCGCGACGTAGTGTTAAGCGCTTCTCAGATGCTGGGACCGGCGCGGCCATATTTGAAGCGGGGGCCTGTGATATTATGCAATATCATCTTGCAAGCAGCTTTCTCGGTTTTGAAGCTGCCGCAGCGTTTCGAGACTACGCCCAGAACTATAGTTTTGCAGTGACTGTAGAGGATATTATTGATAATGGCGATTTCTCAAAGACTACACACTGGAAGATCAATGATCAGTTAGCAATGGTTGAAAAGATTTCGGCCAGCGGTAGGCTGGATAAAGAAATCTCTGATACCGCAGTAAAAAACATTGTTGGTTTCTTTCACCTTTTAGAAGGAGAAGTTGCAATGAAGTTCCATACGATAATCTGCAACCTCAGTGATGATTCCCTTAATGGGAAGGGCTCTCTAATTATGAGACTTCATGATGGTGTACGGGATCGTCTATTGAATCTCATTGGCTCTTCCTGATGTCGAGTCGAATTCGCAGGAGAAAAAAAAGAATATTTCGTGAGCATGAAACTCAATGGGTAAAAAAAATTAAAAGAGGTTCCTTGATTGAAGAGATCGGAGCAAAAAAGCACAAATACATAGTTCTGGAGAGAGGTTGCCCTGACCCGCAATATTCGCTATCTGGGGGACTACAGGGGGAGCTTGATATGTTCAAAGTATATAATCTATTAAATAGAATCACCGTGAGCATGACGACAACTGAGTTAAGAGCAAGATATAAGTTGTTAATAGCATAAAGCTGTAAGCAATATATTGATCTTTTGACATTCTCCTTACAGAATATATTTGACTTCTTTTTGTAGATAAGCTATATTATAGATGAGGATAAACAAATGAATGAATTCAACTTGAGCGAACATATCTATCGACTGTTGGCGGAAGAGCCGTTTTTTGCTGCTTTTAGTAGGAGGGTGAACAAGAAGGCATCTTCGAACATTCCCACGGCAGGAGTCCGGGTAGATCCAGAGTCGCATCAGTTTGAGATGCTTTACAATCCAGACTTCTTTTCTAAACTATCGGACAGACACATTGTAGGGGTACTCAAACACGAATTTTACCATATCATTATGGAACACCTCACGATCCGCCGTCCCGATGGTGCTTTGAAGAAAATTGATAATATCGCCATGGATCTTGCGATCAATAGTTACCTGCATGATGAGCTACCTAACGAAAAAAGTCCGGGTCCAGAGATGTCATCAGGAAATCCCATGGTAGGATGCTTTCCGGGTGAAGGGATGTTTGCAGACCTTCCTAAATACCAGACTTATGAATGGTATTTAGAAGCACTTAAAGACATGGCTGAAGAAGAAAATTTCAAAAAAGCGCTTGAAGATTCTGACTCAATTGATGATCATGGAGATTTTGGCAAATCAGAAAATAGCGGTGCATCATCTGATATTGCAAAACAACGCCTTAAGCAAATGCTGGCGGAAGCAGCCAGCGAAGCTAATAGCTCTAATAGAGGTTGGGGCAGCATGCATCATAGTATGCGTCAAAAAATTGAGAAACTAACGACAGGTTCAATTGACTGGCGAAAAGTTTTGCGATATTTTATTAAAACGAGCGAGCGCGCAGACCGCAGATCTACGCCTCGTCGCATTAATCGCCGTTTTCCAAAGATTCATCCGGGTAAGAGGATCCGGCGGCAAGCATCCATCGCTGTCTCAATTGACCAGAGCGGTTCCGTCGATGATGGCATGCTAACGCTGTTTTTTGCTGAATTAAATAAATTGTCTGAACTTGCCACATTCACGATTATCCCCTTTGATACTGAGGTTGATGAAAGCCTTGTATATACATGGAAGAAGGGTGAGAAACGAGCGTGGGAGCGTGTTATGTGCGGAGGGACTGATTTTAACCCTCCAACCAAGTATGTCAACGAAAAAGCTTTTGACGGTCATATTATCCTCACGGATATGATGGCACCCAAGCCGATTTCGAGCAGGTGCCAGAGGATGTGGATGACAACTGAGGAATACGCTAACAATCCGTATTTCTCAACTTCCGAGCGGGTTATCGCAATCAAGCGGTAGCCTGTCAGGCTTCTTGACAATCACCTGACAATTAAAATCTTGACTTTTTGATCAAAATCTGATAAATTATAAGAGCAAGTAAGGAGAGAAGACAATGACAGTGCTTGAAAACCGACTCTGGGAGCTTCGACACACCCGCTTCGACCGGGTAGATCCAGCCTACGATTTCTGGTATGCGCGGAACAGAAAGACCGGAAAAACCGTTTCTTCCTATGATCTTCGCGTGTTCGCTAACCGTGCTTGGCTGAAGTCAAACGGTTTACCGGCATATCTCGCCAAATATGCGACAGGTGACACCCTGCCATGGTGGGATCAGCTTTATCGAACCGGTAAAGCACCGGGATTTGACCCAGATGAATTTGCATCCTCCGTAAAGGCGCTTAAAAAGAGCCTTCGCCGCTCTTGACAATCTCCTGACAATTAAAATCTTGACTTTTTATTCAAAATCTGATAAATTATAAGAGCAAGTAAGGAGAGAAAAGCATGAAGGTTAGCGAACTTATCGAGCAGGCAAAGCAGATCCTCGAAAAGCATGGAGATATCAAGATTACGACACACACACCCGGAGAGAGTGAATTCCACCAGGGCTGGCCAGTCCAAAAGTTTCAAATGATGACGTTTGAGGAAGCTGATGAGGCTTTTATCTGGGGCGAGGATTGGGGTTGGAGTGATGGCGACAAAATCGCCGTTCTCATTCTTGCGCATGGTTGAAAGCCAACTATCACGCCTTAACAATCTCCTGACAATTAAAATCTTGACTTTCTGACTCAGATCGGATAAATTATATATGCAAGGAGAGGAAGTAATGAGAAAGAGTGAAGTGGTCATCGGCGGGGTTTACCTTGCTAAGATCAGCAACCGAATCTGTCGTGTGAGAATTGATGACTCAAGAATCGTAAGAACCAGCAGGCAGCGAAAAACTGTTTGGAACGCGACGAATCTGTATTCTGGCAGAAAGATCACTATCAGATCTGCGGCAAAATTACGCCGCAAATGCCTGACAAAATAAATCTTGACTTTTTGATCAAAATCTGATAAATTATAAGAGCAAGTAAGGAGAGAAGACATGGCAGAGCGATATATCGACATCAACGGTTCAGCAGACATTATCGATTTTCCCGTCAATCCATCGCGAGAACGTATTAACGACTGGATTCGCAATTATCTACGCTACCAAGGGGATTTCTCGGCAAATCTTCGACCGGTTGAAGCTTCAGATCCGGTCTATGGTGTGAATAACGCTTCACCGGAGGAACAGGAATATCTTGAGATCCGCATTGTCATTGGTCGAAAGCCAGTTCCGGGGGACGATGATTGGCTCTACGAAGAGGATGAGTAGAGATATTATGTGGCAGATTCATTGGGATAATGGGCACGCTATCGGCGTTTTGCCGGGAACTTATGAGTTTTACTCAGAGGCAGAGTTTGATGCTGGGGTATGGCTGCTTGATATGATTCTTGCAGACGAAGATCCCGACGAGGCGCGCCATAATTACACTTATGAGATTGTGGAGGTTTCAAGCCGATGATCATCAACAGTCGCCAAAAAGATATTAGATACTGGAATAATGAGCGGTACCGTGCTGATTACCATGGCTTGTGGGAAGAAGCGGAGTATAAAGCTGAACTTTTGGCGGCTGTTGATAAAAAGGCGCATAGAGACAACCTTATCTGGGACGATGAGCGAAAGTCCTATATTGAACTTCCATTTTAGAGGTGAACATGACACAGCAACTACTGACAAACCCGATTCGACTGGCTGATAGAGCCCTTACAATGCTGTCAACCGCCCAGCGTGATAGCCTCGATATTCTGGAATTCTACGAGCTATCTGAGCAAATCGTAGTTAGATGGTCGGATGATTGTCCTTCGTCTGACGGATTCTCATCCTCAGATAGAACCTTCATGCTGCGCGATCTTCTGGAGAGTTCAGGTTTCAAGACCCGTTTCGTAAATCATCGGCTGGCTGTCATGGCTTCTTGACAATCACCTGACAATTAAAATCTTGACTTTCTGATCAAAATCGGATAAATTATAAGAGCAAGGAGAGAAAAGACATGACAGACTGGAAAGGTTACATGCTCGCTGCGGAGCCCGAACGCGGGCCTCATCAGCACGACACGATCAATGGAGTCGTTTATCGGATCCTGGTGATCCTCGATGAAGAGCCGAAAGACGATCACACTCCGCGCGTTCAAACCGGCGGATTCTTGAGAGGAATGTTTAAAGGTAAGGTAATTCGAGATGAAGCTGGTGAGATCATTGCTCGCTGGTCATGGGGTCAGGGCGGGATCGTCGCAAGCACCAGCTTCCAAGCGGAAAACCTCATGAAAGATGTGCTTGGAAGCCGGTATGCCGGCAGGGTCGGATATCCCTAAATCTCTTGACAATCACCTGACAAAATAAATCTTGACAAACCGACCCAGATCGGATAAATTATATAAGCAAGGAGAGAAAAGACATGGCATCATTCATGAGCACAGATTTTTACATTATCGGTACTTCTAACAAAATCATTGACGGTGTAATTGTGCCGGTTGAAACCGTCCTTACAAAGCCATTTCGGGAGCGCTCCGCGCGGTATACGCTCTCAAAATGGAAGTATGCGCTCGAAATGCGTAATATCAGTCTTCGAAAGTACGGTAATGGCCGAGAATATCGAGCAATGCTTAAGGAACAATCAAAGCGCCGAAAGAAGGCGCGCAACCTGACCATTGGCGAGGTCGCTGAGATCATCGGGGAGGTAGAGAAGCTTTAAGCTGGAACATCAAGTCCTGACAATCACCTGACAATTAAAATCTTGACAAACCGACCAGAATCTGATAAATTATAAGAGTAAGGAGAAAAAGACATGGCAGGACGCAAGACCCACTCTGTAGGACGCATACTGGCAAAGGCCAATTGGCAGCTTCAAAAGCCGGATTTGATGATCAGCCTCGATCAAAAGCGGATTATCTGCATGATGATCGAGAGCGTGCTACATGAAACCGGTAATTACGAGGGATACGGCTATATTGATGATAAAACACCGGCTTTGCTGTCCCCAGAGGAGTACCGGCGCAGATATTATATCCATCGGCGCGTTCGCGAAGACTATGAGAAGGAGTATTCCACACTTAGATACTACTAATCGATAAAAATCTGGAAGCCGCTAATCTGAGAGGCAATGAACGGGACTATAGCTCAATTGGTAGAGCATCGGGCTTTTAACCCGCAGGTTCAGGGTTCGATTCCCTGTGGTCCCATACTTTAAAACTGTGTTGTCGAGCCTTGACAAACACCTGACAAAATAAATCTTGACTTTCTGACTCAGATCGGATAAATTATAAGAGCAAGGAGAGAAAAGACATGGGAAAGAAGAATATTGATGTCGTGAAGGCTTGGTCGCGCGGGTACCCAGCCAGCAGCCATAACGGAAATTTTCGTACCGATGGTATGGGCCTTTGGAGCTACAATCTGCTGATTGGTGCCACTGTGGCAGGAGAAAAAGTTTTGGCGCTGTACCGAGCGTCCGGTGAGTATAAGTCACAAACCACCTCTCAGCACGTCGGTAGAGCACAGGCTTACTCTGATAAAGCGATTCACCCTGCTATTTTTCGTCAATACAAACTTGATCCGGTCAAGGGCTGATAAAATGGATATTCGAGAAATCAAATTCAACGCCAGCAATTGGGTCGATGGTGTAGTTTCCTTGAAATATCGGGAACTTAAGGATGGGACCATCAAGTTTGCTTATCGTGGCGAAAAGTGGGTTCTAAGTCCGGTTATCACTACGCCAGAAGAACCAGCATTGTTCGATGGGGAATACGATCTTTGTGAAAGCAAACTATATCGCGCTGGTCGCACGGTAACGGAGTTTCCTACTGTCAAAATGATGAAGTTCAGAAAAGATGCCATCTGGACGGCGACTGATGATGACTACATCAACGGTATCAATATCGAGCATGAAAACCGCGTTATCGCGGCATGCCAAATCTTAGGGAACATCACATGATTATCGAAAACGGTATTACAATCTTCATTGAGCCGAATTCTTCTGCATCTCAGCGTACAAAAAACCGAATCAAGGAGCATGGTGAGCATGGTTTCGTCATATGTGGCTTTGATCTAGCATCTTGGCATTTTGGGGGTGTTGCCGCTCTTCTTCTAAAGTCGGCTTTAGAAGAAGATAATTGGTCAGGGTGGGTGCCCATCAATGAAATTACCAGCATGCGCCCTACAGAATGAGTCTTGCGTATCGAGGAGGCATAGAAGTGAGCATTAAGCAGTTTAAAGCGGCATTTTTCGGCCCTAGCGCCCCGGATATCCTGATTCATGGAAGTATCTTTTCTGGTATTGTGTTGGTTGTAACTTTGTTTTCAGTTATTTTTTTGACATACAGCCAGCACCGCGCGGCAGAGATTTATAAAATTTCTTTGATTGTCGAGGGTGGAAGCGGATATCACAATCCATGACAATCTCCTGACAATTAAAATCTTGACTTTTTGATCCAGATCAGATAAATTATAAAGGTCAGCGAGAAATACATCTCAAACCCTGGAGTCTGACAATATGCCCGCTTCCCCCGCCACTATCGAAGCAGCCCGAAAGGCCAGCAACTACCTGATCATTCGTACTGCCGCGATTCGTGGCATTGAAGGCAAGGATTGGTACGCCTCCGCGCGCACCGAGCTTCGGATGCTCTGTGAAAACGAGGGTTTTAACTACAATACCTTCATCAAGGTCATGGGCGCTACCTCGCCACAGTGCCCGGTCTGGATGAATATCCGACACACGATCCGGGTATGTCGCGCCTTGAAGCTGAACAATGACGCTGTGACCGCTGTTATGTCCGTTCCTGGGCTCGCCGGCAGTGTTCGAAAAGCCACTATCAAAGCGCTAAATGCCGATGATACCAGCACCCTTGGTCCTAAGACCCGCGCGTTCGCTGAGAACCTGCTTGGAAACGAGGATATGGTGACCCTGGATACTTGGATGGGCCAATTGGTAGGTTTGCCGGCGAAGATCAGCGGTCGGGTGACCACAAAGACGATTAGCACGCCTTATAACTTCACTGTCAAGCGCATTGCCGATAACCTAGGTTGGACCCCGGCTATGGTCCAGGCTGCTTGCTGGAAATATGCCAGTAGCAATCTCGGAAGTCGAGGACACGGCGAACAGGACTTTAAAGCTATGATCTCGCGTGCTGTCATGACTGCCTGACATGTCTTGACAATCACCTGACAAGATATATCTTGACTTTTTGATCCAGATCGGATAAATTATATGTGTAGGACGGAGAATTCTTCACCGTCAAAATCACTGGAGCCTGATACATGACTACTTTTTCTCCATTCCAGACCGCTGTTATCGGCGCTGTCAAGGCCGGTTCTGAGCATATCGTTGTGGATGCTAAGGCCGGTTCTGGTAAGAGCTTCACGATCCTGGCTTCGATCCAGGCTCTTCGGGCATCTGGCGATCTCGATGGTGGAACCCTGCTTATGGCTTTCAACAAGTCCATCCAGGTCGAACTTACTGAGAAGTGCCGTTCTAAGGGAATTCCGACCGGTGGATACAAAGGGCTGACTGTCAAGACTTTCCATTCTCTCGGTTTTTCAGCTTGGATGCGCTTTATGGGCAAGCGAGTGAAAGTCAAGGTTGATGACCGCAAATCGTGGAATATCCTTCGAAACGCTGTTAAAAACCCGTCTATCGACTGGATCGATGACGAATTGATCAGTGAGTACGGTGCTACTGCCGCAAAACTCACGGCATATGCCAAGAATGAAGGAGTCGGCTGCACCATCGATGGTGTCAAGATCGCCAACACTGCCGATGTTTACGAGCGGATCTTTGATCACCACTGCATGACACTTCAGCGCGACGACAGCGAGCTAAAAGTAGCTATCAAACTAGCCATGTGGCTGCTCCGAGAAAATGCGCGTTTGAAGCATGTTATCGATTACAACGATATGCTCTGGCTACCTGTGGTATATGGTGCTTCCTTCTTCCGTAATCGTCGGGTCTTTGTCGATGAGCTTCAAGACACCAACCCGCTACAGCTTGAAATTGCAGTTAGAAGCTTGCGAAACGACGGACAGTTCGTCGGCGTGGGTGACCCGAATCAGGCGATTTACGGGTTCCGTGGTGCTGATTCAGCAGCTTTCAACACGGTTATCGACCGCTTCGGTGCCACCGTCCTTCCGCTCTCCATCTGCTACCGCTGCCCGAAAGCTGTGGTTGCAGCGGCACAATGCATTGTTCCAGATATTAAGGCCGCCGATGATGCCGATGATGGCGAGGTCGCCAATATTGATGACTATGATACTCGGTTTTGGGAGGGTGGCGATATTGCAGTTTTGTGCCGTAATAACGCGCCTTTGATTGCAATGGCATACGGTATGATCCGGCGGCGCATCCCGGCTAAGGTGCTGGGTCGCGATATTGGTGCTGGAATGCTGGCTATCATCGACAAGATGAACGCGGTGGATATTGAAACCCTCATTAGCCGCCTCGATACTTACTTTTCGCGTGAAATCGAGCGCGCCGAGAAGCGCGACCAGCAGCGCAAAGCAGAGCAGATGAGCGATCAGCAAGCTTGTATGCAGGTTTTCATCGACAACCTCACCGAGACAAACCGCACTGTTGCCGGTCTAAAGCGTCAGATCAACAGTTTGTTCGATGATAATGGCAGCGATGGAGTTACTCTCTCCTCCATTCACAAGTCTAAAGGCCGAGAATGGCCGACTGTCTGCATCCTCGATGAGCATTTGATGCCTTCTCCCTACGCTATCAAGCCATGGATGCAAGAGCAGGAAGAAAATCTTCGATACGTGGCTATCACACGCGCCGAAAAGACGCTTTGTTACTTGCTTTCGGATTGCTGGTCTGATGATAAGCGCTGACAGCCGCCATGACAGATAGCTGATGAACAAAAACCCTGCTTCTAGCGGGGTTTTCCTTTTGTGGAGATTATACAAGCTTTGAAGGCGATAATCAGCCGGCAATCCACAGGGCCTCTCAGGAGCCCCCTGAGCCCTCTCAGGAGCCTTCAAGGTGTGCTGACACCGGGTAGCTCTCAGAATGGCCCACAGGGCCTCTCAGGAGCCCGTCAGACGCTTTTATCGACTCCAGGGGAGTCCTCTGAGGGTCAGAGAGTCAGATCTGAGCGCTGAATAGTAGATGAATAGATATAATCCAGCAACAACCGGCACTTTGGAGCATTTTGTCTTGTAAAATGAATAGATCCTGCTCTCCGCTGGCTTCAAGCGCTGATCAGCCGGTAGCCAGTGGCTCAAATAGCCCGTATTCATTAATTCCAGCCGCTCACAGGGTCTTAGAATCGATTCTGAGCGCTCCGGAGTGTCAGCAGCCAGCCGAGCGCTCAGAAGGGCTCACAGAGCCTCACAGAGCCTCTCAGAGCTTCCGGCCCATATACCTCAATCAAACTATACAATCACTTAGGTCTTGATAAATAAGATTAAAGCTGACTTATACTCCTGTCATGACGCTTGACAATCTCTTGACAGGATATCTGTTGACAAACCGGCTCAGATCGGATAAATTATATGTGTAGGGCGGAGAATTCTTCTCCGCAAATAACCCTGCCAACCATGGAAACTGACATATGCCCGAAATCTTCGATGCCCGACTCACACGGAACGCTCGATCCTTCAAGTCCGAACTGGCATATCTCCGCGCTGACCGGTCGCGCTACGGTTATGGACGTGGTAAAGGACACGCCGGGATCGCAGCCCGCCGCGCAAACCGCGCGGATCGTCAGGTTGCGCGCCGCTTTTCCCGCACGATGCTCAAGTCCATCAGCTAACCTCCACTCTCACACTCACCCAAAACACAGGTATAAACTTATGAATCTCTCTACTCTCCCCAGCCTCTCTGCCAGCCCGACTTCCGAGGGTCGATATGTCACCTTTAACGACGGTAAACGCCAGATCCGCTCCGCGCTCAAGAAAGCCGGGATCGAGGTTGCTGGCACCTTCCGTCCGAGAAAGCACAATCGAGGCCAATTCTCACTTCCTGTCGATGGTGGCGCTATTGTCGCTGATCGCAAGGTCGGCGCGGAAATCCGCTTTGTTCCTACTGTTATCAAGCAGTGGTCAGATCTGAGCGATGCTGAAAAGGCTGCTATCCTCGCTGTCGGCTGAGAACAGAGCTTAAACGTCAACAATCAACAGGAGATAATCATGGACACAATCGAAAAGACGGCAACCGACGCTTATCGGCTTTCAATCAGCCTTATCGCGGCTGGTACCTATTACGGCGCTCAGAATGGGCC
>Ga0115566_10004095_pt1 | contig 11663 bp, 10 predicted proteins | sample COGITO_mtgs_1204_3_FD_87173 | JGI IMG/M metagenome (GOLD analysis project Ga0115566, IMG submission 87173) | Pelagic marine microbial communities from North Sea - COGITO_mtgs_120405 | ecosystem: Environmental > Aquatic > Marine > Epipelagic | place: Germany:Helgoland, sampling site Kabeltonne...
CAACGTGCTGGATGTGTCGGATTTTACCACTTCCGCATCAACCATTCTAAGCTATTCGCCGACCGCCACAACCATATCAATGGCATCGAGAATTTCTGGAACCAAGCCAAGCGGCATATGCGCAAATTCAATGGTGTTCCTAAGGCTCAATTTGGTCTATATTTGAAAAAATGTGAGTGGCGTTTTAACAACAGTGACCCATCAAGACAGTTATTACAGCTAAGACAATGGGTTAAGAAGTATTTGAACTAGTTATTTGGGTCAGCCCCTTAAACAATTTATATAAATAAAATAAAACGTTTTGGATCGCCACAGAGTAATTCCAACCGTGCGATCGGCTGAGATTGACAACTGCGTACCAAAAACCACGACCAAGCCATTAAAAGGCATAAAATTAGGTGAAATCAAAACCTGTGTAACATCTAATGTCTGGTCAAAAAGATTTAGGGCCACTCAGTTGGGCATAGCTTTCGCATTGATCTGCGCACTTAGGGCACCTGTCGAAAATATAACTTCTTCCCAATTTGTAATATTTAGATTTTTTGAGAACTTTTCTTAACTTCTAATGCAAAGCCTAAGTAAAAGCTTAGTTGGCTTTTCTTCTAGTATGGACGTCACCGGCTGCTCTATCTGGTAAGAAAAAACCAACTAACGCGGCAAACATCAGTCCGTGTCTGGTTCTTTTTTCTAATTTAGCGTTGCAATTTATATATTAAGTTTCGGCGGCAACCATGTATCGATCAATAAAATAAAAATACTGTCAAAATAGGTCCAAACTCCTAAATAGTACCTATTCGTTCAACAAGCAGCGCATAAAAGGCTGTGGCGTCCAGATTGCCCATAAACAAAGCGTTGACTGGTCGCCCTGATACGCCCCACCAATCGGCCACCGTCATACCAAGGGTAAGGGACGATCCTGTTTCAACCTCAACATTTATCAGCCGCCCTTCAAACAGGCTCGGGCGAATAAGATAGGCAATCACGCAAGGGTCATGCAGTGGCGCACCTTCGCTGCCATATTTCTCCATATCAAAGCGTTCAAAGAAATCAGTCCACTCGGCCACCATTGTGGCGGCGGGGCGCCCAAGGGCGCGAAATGCTTTGATACGCGCTTTGGTCGTCAGCGCCTTATGCGTGACGTCAAGCGGCATCACAACCAAACTTGCGCCAGATTTAAAAACAATATCAGCAGCTTCTGGGTCAACGTAAATGTTAAACTCTGCAGTTGGGGTAATGTTGCCCACTTCAAAATAAGCGCCGCCCATCAGGACAATCTCGGCGACGCGCTCGATTATATCGGGGGCTTTTAGAAAGGCGGTTGCAATATTGGTCAGTGGTCCCAAAGGGCAAAGAGTAACGCTTTTAACAGGGGCTGTGCGCAGCGTGTCGATGATAAAATCAACCGCATGTTGGCTTTGTAGCGCCATGGTAGGCTCGGCCATTTTGGGCCCATCAAGCCCCGTTTTGCCATGAACATGTTCAGCCGTGATCAAAGGGCGCTTGAGCGGCACATCGCAGCCTGCAAAAACCTTAATGTCAGGGCGTCCCGCCAATTCGCACACGATACGGGCGTTTTTTTGGGTTAGGGTGAGCGGGACATTGCCTGCGACCGCCGTGATCCCCAAGACCCGCAGCTCGGGGCTAGAAAGCGCCAGCAAAATCGCCACGGCATCATCTTGGCCGGGGTCAGTATCAATAATAATATCGCGGACAGTACTCATCTTGGCCCCCATTTGGGCCAAGACAATCTTAAATTACGGCTTTTGTCCAGCCTCTTGGTGGCTTAGTGGCCGTCAAAATCGATGGCATTCATTATCGATAGTGCCTGACCGCGGTGGGCTGCAACTTCTATCATGGCAAGGGTGTCGGCCTTAAACGACCCCCAGCTCTCCACAAGGGCCGAGCGCGAGACGCCAAGCTTTAGCGGAAACTCATGGTTGGTTTGGGCGTAAATCTCCTGTGCTTGATCGCTGGTCAGCCATTCCATGAATTTAAGCGCCTCATCCGCATTGGGGGCCGATTTGGTCATGGCCATGCCCGAGATATTCAAATGAGTGCCACCCGCTTCAAAGGTCGGAAAGACTATTCGCACAGCATTGGCCCATTCGGTTTGCTTAGAATCGGTCAACATTTCACCCATATAATACGTATTGCCAAGTGCAATATCACATTCGCCCGCCCAGATAGCTTTGACCTGATCACGGTCGCCCCCTTCGGGAGTTTTCGCCAAATTAGCCTTAAGACCTTGGGCCCAAGCTGTAGCCTGATCCAGACCATCATGGGCAATCACGGCCCCTACAAGGCCCAAATTATAATCATGCAGCCCCGAGCGTGTGCAAAGCCGTCCCCGCCATTTGTGGTTGGCCAGATCTTCGTAGGTTGTTACTTCGCCGCTCTGCACGCGGGTTTTACTGGCGAAAATTGCACGCGCGCGGGCGGTTAGGCCAAACCATTTGCCCGCAGGGTCGCGGTATTGGACGGGAATATTTGTATTTATGATCTCAGATTGCACACTTTGAGTGACGCCCATGTCAACCAGTTGGGTCAGACGCACTATATCGACCGTCAGCACCATATCGGCGGGTGAACGTCCTGCTTCGGCCAAAAGACGTTCTGGTAAGCCTTTGTTTATATATGCAATATTAACCTTGACACCCGTTTGCGAACTATAAGCGTCAATCAATGGTTGCACCAGTTCAGGTTGGCGCTGGGAATAAATATTTACCTCTTGTGCCGCGGCTGTGGAAACGATCAATCCTGTCAGGGTAACGGTCAGAAAGGGGGTAGGGCGCATCGTTGATCCTTTTCGTTTGTTATTTTTTTGATCTAAGGCTATCAGCCGTCTTCGTCAATACCTAAGTAAAAGACTAAGGTTTAAACTTACCCTGTTCGTTATCTTGCGCGCGAACCTCATTCCAAAGGGCGTCCATCTCGGCCAGATTGCTTTGCGAAGGGGTTTTTCCGCGCACACTAAGGGCTGCCTCGATGTAGGCAAAGCGGCGGGTGAATTTGTCGTTGGTAGCGCGTAGGGCCGCCTCGGGGTCGACATCCATGTGGCGTGCCAAATTAGCCATAACAAATAGCAAATCCCCAAACTCTTCGGCCACTTCGTTGTGGGTTAAACGCTCTCGTGCCTCAACCAGTTCGGCGATTTCTTCGTTTATTTTGGCCAAAACATCTACCGTATCGACCCAGTCAAACCCCACCCTTGCCGCGCGTTTTTGCAACTTTACTGCCCGCAACAGGGCAGGCAGGCCAAGCGCCACACCGTCGAGTGTGCCCGCAGACCCCCGTTCGCGTGCCTTTTGGCCTTCCCACTCTTTGGTCTGCTGCTCGGCAGTATTGGTTTTGCGCTGATTGCCAAACACATGCGGATGGCGCTCCACCATCTTATTGCTGATGCTGGCCACTACATCTGAAAACTTAAATAGGCCCGCCTCGGCGGCCATTTGGCTGTGATAGACCGTTTGAAGTAGCAAATCCCCCAATTCGCCCACCAATTCGCCCCAAGCTTGGCGGGTGATGGCATCGCTCACCTCATATGCCTCTTCAATGGTGTAGGGCGCGATTGAAGCGAAATTTTGCTGAATATCCCAAGGGCAGCCCGTTTTTGGATCGCGCAGCGCTTTCATAATAGCCAAAAGCCGTTCTATATCACCTTTGCCTGATGTGATCAGGGTAAATTCGTCTGTATCGACATTGTCGTTGTCATTCATCATTGCAGCGCGCCTTAATTTGGGTTTCTGTGATAAAGGAAGACCAAGGAGGCCCCATGCCCGTTATTAACCGTATCGCAGATTATACAGATGAAATGCAAACATGGCGCAGGCATTTGCATGAAAATCCTGAATTGATGTTTGAATGCCACAATACTGCAGCGTTTATTGCGCAAAAACTGCGTGATTTTGGTGTGGATGCACTGCACGAAGGCATTGCGACAACGGGCCTTGTTGGCATCATCAAAGGCAGGGGGGAGGGGCCGACGATTGGCTTGCGCGCAGATATGGATGCACTGCCTATTTTGGAGCAGACGGGGCTTGACTATGCCTCAAAGATACCTGGTAAAATGCATGCCTGTGGGCATGACGGCCATGTGACCATGCTGTTGGGGGCGGCAAAATATCTGGCCGAAACGCGCAATTTTGCGGGTTCGGTGGCACTTATCTTTCAGCCCGCGGAAGAAGAAGGGGGCGGCGGTCTGGTGATGGTCGAAGAAGGGATAATGGAGCGGTTCAATATCTCATCAATCTACGGCATTCACAACGCCCCTGGGCATGAGCTGGGCGGGTTTTACACCATGCCTGGACCTATTATGGCATCCGTTGATACGGCTTGGGTGACGGTGTTGGGCCTTGGCGGCCATGGGGCCATGCCGCATGAATGTGTCGATCCTGTGGTGGCGCTGGTGGCTATGGTTCAATCCATCCAAACGATACTAAGCCGTAACGTATGTGCGATGGATGAGGCAGTTATCTCGGTTACGCAAATTCACGCGGGCACTGCCAGCAATATAATTCCGCAAGAGGCCCGCTTTTGCGCCACGATCAGATCGTTTACCCCCGAAGTGCGCGCGCTTTTGAAAAGCCGTTTTTATGCGATTGTCGAAGGGCACGCTGCCTCGTTTGGAGTTACGGCAGCAATCGACTATGACTGGGGCTATCCGCCAACCGTGAATACGCGCGCCAACACTGAATTTGCAGCCATGGTTGCGCGCGACATTGTGGGCGAAGCCAAAGTTGACGCAGAGCATGGCCGTGAGATGGGGTCAGAGGATTTTTCGTACATGCTGGAAAAATGCCCAGGTTCATATCTGTTTCTTGGTATAGGCGAGGGGGCGGGCCTGCACCATGACGCTTATAATTTCAACGACGAGGTTAGCCCAATTGGAGCCAGCTTCTTTGCGCGTTTGGTCGAAAAGGCGCAACCCACCTTACAGAATTAAGCAAAGGGTTAAACCCTTAATGGCAGGATAATATGGCTTTAGCAGATGCAAAAAACGAAATTGATCTGGCCTTTACCCGCAAAGGGCTTACGGGATTGGCGTTTGAAAATGCATTTGGCGGGGCTACTAGCTTTTTGCGCCGCAGTTACCGCAAAGACCTGACTGGGGTTGATCTGGCCATTTTAGGCGTGGCCTTTGATCAGGCTGTTACGCACCGTACAGGCACACGCTTTGGGCCGCGCGCGATCCGCGAAGCCTCTACCCTTTTGCCATTTGATCCACCCTACGGTTGGCCTACCAACCCGCTCGAAGAGATGGCGATTGTTGATTATGGCGATTTGGCCTTTGACTATGCGAAAGTGGCCGATTTTCCTGCCACGTTAACGGCGCAAATAGCAACGATTTTGGCGCAAGATGTGGGGACTATAACCTTGGGGGGCGATCATTACATCACGTTGCCAATCCTAAAAGCCTATGCAGAAAAATTCGGCCCCTTGTCGGTCATTCAATTTGACGCTCACTCAGACCTATGGGAAGACGATGATTATAGCAGAATAGATCACGGCACCATGATGTATAAGGCAGTAAAACTGGGTTATGTTGCGCCTAAACGTTCTTTGCAAATTGGTATTCGCACCCAGTGCGATGATTATCTTGGCTTTCACTATTTGGATGCGCGTACGGTGCATGAAAAGGGCGTTGATTTTGTTGTGGCAAAAGCCAAAGCCCGCGTGGGCGGTCATGCCACTTATATAACCTTTGATATCGACGCGCTGGATCCCGCCTTTGCGCCGGGCACGGGCACGCCCGTTTGGGGCGGGCTTGCTTCGTGGCAGGCGGCTGCGATTTTACGTGGATTGGCCGGTATCCGGCTCGTGGGTGGTGATATTGTTGAGGTGTCCCCTCCCTATGATCCGACAGGCACCACAGCCGTGGCAGGTGCGCATGTGGCCCAGGAATTGATCTGCCTTTACCACTACGCAAAGTTCGTTAAATAAAAATGAAAAATGGCAACAGCACTGACCGAAACAGGAATCGCAGCTGCTGTGCCGGTGTTGGCGGCTTTGGGTATATTTAGGATGCTGTCTATTAATGTTGAAAAGGCATGCATCAAGCCTGCCACCTTTAGCGTCCCCTCTTTCAGTTCTAAGGCACTCTTGACGACGTGGATGAGTTGCGCCAAACCCTGCCCATGATACCTTTAGACAAATTAGATCAAATAACACGACGCTTTGAGTTTTTGGAAGCCAGCTTGTCCTCTGGGGCTAGCCACCAAGAGATTGCGACCCTAAGCAAAGAATATTCTGACCTAAAAATGGTAGTGCGAGAAATTGCCGCCTATAAGCGAGCGCTCAGCGACTTGACCGAAGCAGAAGAGATGCTCTCAGACCCAGATATGCGCGCCTTGGCAGAAGAAGAAATGCCGGGCCTTAAAAGCCAGATTCCCTTAATGGAAAAAGCACTGCGTTTTGCGCTTTTGCCCAAAGATGCCGCCGACGCGCGCCCAGCAATCATGGAGATCCGCCCTGGCACGGGCGGCGATGAGGCGGCGCTTTTCGCGGGCGATCTTTTGCGCATGTACCAGCGTTACTGCGAATCCCAAGGCTGGAAGTTTAATATTCTTGAGCTACAAGAAAATGATATAGGCGGTGTTCGCGAAGCCTCGATCCATGTTGAAGGCGAAGGGGTCTTTGCGCAGCTCAAATACGAATCTGGCGTACACCGTGTGCAACGCGTGCCAGAAACCGAAGCACAGGGCCGCGTGCATACATCAGCCGCAACAGTTGCAGTTTTGCCTGAAGCGCAAGAGGTGGACGTCGATATTCCCATGTCTGATATTCGCATTGATACGATGCGGGCCTCGGGCGCAGGGGGGCAGCATGTGAACACCACCGACTCCGCGGTGCGCATCACCCATTTACCCACGGGTATGATCGTTACCAGCTCTGAAAAGTCACAACACCGCAACCGAGAGATTGCCATGCAAGTGCTGCGTGCGCGCCTGTTTGATCTTGAGCGTGAGCGCGTGAATGCCGAACGTTCGGCCGATCGTAAATCACAAATCGGCACAGGCGACCGATCAGAGCGGATCCGTACCTATAATTTCCCTCAAGGGCGCATGACCGATCATCGCATCAATCTAACCCTTTATGCGTTATCACAAATTATGGCGGGGGATCTTTCTGAAATCATCCAGTCTTTGACCGCCTCGGACCAAGCGGCCAAACTGGCCGACACAGATACATGATCGTGCGTGCAGCTCTTATGAAGGGGCGGGTGGCCCTAGAGTTGGCAGGAATCAGCGGCGCGGCACGTGATATGCGCTATTTGGCAGCCTATGTCATGGGCATTGCCGCGCAAGATTTGCCTCTACGCAGTCAAGAGGTGCTAAGCCACACTCAAATAACTGCCCTTGAGCGTGCCGTAGACGCGCGGACCTTGGGGCAGCCCATTGCACAAATCATAGGCAAGCGGCAGTTTTGGGGGCGGGATTTCAAAGTCACGCGCGATGTGCTGGACCCTCGGCCTGAAACCGAAGGGTTAGTGGCCGCAGCTCTTACTTTACCCTTTCACGATGTTTTAGATCTGGGCACGGGCTCTGGCGCGATTTTGTTAAGTCTTTTGGCCGATTGCCCTAGCGCGCGCGGTCTGGGGGTTGATATTTCTCTCAAAGCGCTGGATGTGGCGCGCGAGAATGCCAAAGTTTTGCAAATCGAATTAAAGCGTTCCGCGTTTTTATACTCAAATTGGTTTGAAAATGTTACGGGCGACTTTGATCTAATCGTGGCAAATCCGCCCTATATCACCCAAGAGGAAATGCTATCCCTAGACCTCGGTGTTTTGACATATGAGCCGCATCTGGCGCTAAGCCCGGGCGGTGACGGTCTTGACCCTTACCGCATTATCGCCCGCGATCACGGCCCGTTTTTACGGCCCCTTGGGCGGATCATCGTAGAAATAGGCCCCTTCCAAGCGGCAAATGTCTGCGCACTTTTTAAATCGCAGGGTCTAAACGGGTTAAAAGTGCATCAAGACTTCGATGGGCGGGATAGATTGGTCGAAGCTTATAAGCACGCATAAGATTATTCACCACTTTACATCGAAAATTAATAAAATTTAATCAAATATGGTAAAAATTACTTGTCATGCTAGAGTTACCATGTCTATAAAGCCGGGTATCTTGGCCGCCACATGTGCTATAGGTGCTTTTAACCCAAAATCGACAAGCAAGCCGTGTATAGGGCCAGTTTTTAAAAACTGTTTGTCGTCTAGCCAGATAAATCTGGATACAAGGACAAGATGAGATCGTCTAAATCCCGACAGCGTTCAAAACCGAACCGCCCACGCCCTATTGGTAACATTGTAAATCGTGTTTTCGATAGTTCGGGCCCCGATGGAAAGGTGAGAGGTACACCGCAGCAAATTATTGAAAAATATCAATTTTTAGCACGTGATGCCCAGCTTTCGAATGACCGAGTGGCTGCTGAGAACTTTCAGCAGCACGCTGAACATTACACACGCATGTTGGCCGAGGCTCAAAAAGAATTGGCTGCAGAGCAAGAGGCGCGCGCAGCTCAAGCCGCCGCCATTTATGCTGCGCAAAATCAGAATCGTGGACGCCACGATGAGCGTGGCGAGAATCGCTCCGAACTAATCCGCGACACCAACCGCGACGATCGCCAATCGGATGGCGATCAAAACAGCCAACATCAGGCACAAAATTCGGGGCAAAGCTCGGCCTATCGGCGCGATATTGACGCAATCATCGGCGGTAAAGACACTCGTGGCAGAGACGCGCCGGTTGTACATGGAGCCGGTTTTAATCAAGAGGCGCGCAACGAAAATGACGCGCAGCCCTCAGACCGTGCTCCACGCGAAAAAAATACACGCCGCTATCCGCCGCGCGTGACCAGGTTGGAAAATGACGGGATTCCACAAACCGCTGAAGTGCAGCAAGCCCCAACCCCCGAGGCTGAGGGCGAAACAAAAGCCCCCCGCAAACAGCGTGTGGTTCGCAAACCCAAAATTGCTGAGGCAGATGTGGCCCCAGACCCCAAACACACAGACGAAGCGTAAGATCAGGCGGCCGTTGGCCGCCTTTTTCAACTACGCACCTCTTTCACGATGCGGGCAAGGGCACAAAACCGTTCAAGGTCAATTTCTTCTGCGCGTGCCGTGGGGGGGATTTGAGCGGCTATCAGGCAGTCTTCTAAGTCAACACAAAGCCCCTTAAGACTGGCGCGCAGCATTTTGCGACGCTGGTTAAAGCCCATTGCTGTTATTTGCGCCAAAAGCTTGCCATCCGCAGTAAAACGTGGCTCGGCCAGACGGGTCAGCTGCACCACGGCTGAATGGACCTTTGGGGCGGGGGTAAAAGCCTCAGGGGGCAAGGTCAGCACTATTTTTGGATCGGCGCGCCACTGGGCCAAAAGCGCCAAACGGCCATAGGCCTTTGAACCGGGCTTTGCTACAATACGTTCGGCCACTTCTTTTTGAAACATCAAGGTCAGGCTTTGCCAAAACGGTGGCCAAACCTCGGGAGTCAGCCAGCGCACCAACAGTTCGGTGCCAACATTATAGGGTAGGTTGGAGATAATACGGATGGGCGGGGTCAGATATTGGGTCACGTCAAAGCCCAAAGCATCGGCGTTAATCACTTGTAAACGGTTGGGATAGACTTCTGCGATTTCAGCCAAAGGGGCTAGGCAGCGTGGATCTTTTTCAATGGCTAAAACGCGTCTTGCCCCTTCAGACAAAAGCCCGCGCGTCAAACCCCCGGGGCCTGGGCCTATTTCTAACACGTCACAGGCCGACAAATCCCCGGCCGAGCGGGCAATCTTGGCTGTTAGATTTAAATCCAGCAAAAAATTCTGCCCCAATTGCTTTTTCGCGACCAGATCATGCGCTGCAATCACTGCACGTAAAGGGGGGAGCCCGTCAAGATTGGCCATTTACGGTGCCCTTTTTAGCAGCACGGACCTTTGCAAGAGTTTGGGCCATTTCAAGAGCAGCAATCATCGACATTGGGTCGGCAACGCCACGCCCCGCAATGTCAAAGGCCGTTCCATGATCGGGCGATGTGCGTACAAACGGAAGACCCAAGGTGATATTCACCCCCCCTGCAAAATCAAGGGTTTTAAGGGGGATCAGCGCTTGGTCGTGATACATACACACTGCCACATCATAGCGCGCGCGGGCAGCTTCGTGAAACATTGTATCGGCCGATGAGGGGCCCAAAATGTTCATTCCGCGGGCGCGTAACCGTTTAATCACGGGGATAATCAGATCTAATTCTTCCAATCCCATAGCGCCATCTTCTCCCGCGTGCGGATTAAGTCCCGCTACCGCTATACGTGGCGCAGGAATGCCAAAATCCCTTATCAAGGCAGCGTTGGTTAAAATAAGTGTTTTTTCCAAAAGCTGGGGCGTTAGGGTGCAAGCCACCTCCCGCAGGGCGATGTGAATGGTTGCGGGCACCACGCGCAACATAGGGGAAACCAACATCATCACCACATTTTTGACGTCAGCCAGATGGGCCAAATATTCAGTATGTCCTGGAAATGCAAAGCCCACGGCGCTTTGGAGAGCCTTTTTGCAGATTGGAGAGGTACAAATCGCCAAGGCATGCCCCGTTTGAACCAGCTTGACCGCGCGATAGATAACGTCGATCACACTTTGTGCATGAGCTGGGTTGGGCGTTCCGACCTGCACTGGCTCTGAAAAACTATGGGGTAGCAAGGGTAGAATGTCACCAGGCACATCGACCACTTGCGCCAAATCTGTAATTTCAACATATTTGCACTCTGATGGCAAATGGCGGGGGTCACCCAAGAAAGCAAAGGGAACCCTTTCACCCAAGATCAGGCGCGCCTTGTGGGCTATTTCGGGGCCTATGCCTGCGGGCTCGCCACAAGTTACTATGACAGGGGCCGTTTGTTCTGGGTGTATCATGGTTGCCGAATGATGGCGTTGGACCGCAACTCAGACAAATAAGACTGTGAAAGAACTGCAAGACGTCGGTTTAACAGCATTTCTTTAAGCTGATCGCGGTCAGGGGCCACCTCTCTTTGCGCTGAAAGATTACAAAGCATCACTCCCTGCGCTTCAGCACCGCCAGAAAGCGGACCTACCTCTCCCAAATCAATCTTTGAGATTGCCAAAGCCACATCAGGTGCAAGAGAGCTGCGGGCTTGGCTGTTGCGGTTGATCAGGATTGTGGGGTCGTTTTTTGAAAATTCATAAAGATCGTCGCAAGTATCAACGCTGCCTTCCATTTGAGCCAAAATGGCAGTGTCTTTGGTACCGATCAGAGCATAGTCAACAAAAACTAATATTGGTTCAGGCGCCCCCTTTTCATCAATCCCACGCATTTGAAAAACGGCTACCGAATTATTGAGAAATATAGGGGCTGTCACCTCGTCTTTAGCAAGAGTTTTAACCTCGTCGGCAATCAAAATAGGCAGTTTTGATAGGGGCAGCCAATCAAGCTTGCCACCGTTGGAGGCGGTTTGAGCGGCGGAATATTTTTGCGCAAGTTCCGAAAATTGTTCTTGATTAAGATTCAATTCGCTTAGCGACGCGGCAAAACCAATCGTTTGGTCACGGTTTTGGGGAGTGAGGGGCATGATCAGCTCAGACAAAAAAACGCGGGTACGTTGACCGCGGGTTTGGGCTAACAGGGCGCGATCAACATCGGTAGGCGAAATATCTGTACGGCCAA
>Ga0115566_10004098_pt1 | contig 11658 bp, 9 predicted proteins | sample COGITO_mtgs_1204_3_FD_87173 | JGI IMG/M metagenome (GOLD analysis project Ga0115566, IMG submission 87173) | Pelagic marine microbial communities from North Sea - COGITO_mtgs_120405 | ecosystem: Environmental > Aquatic > Marine > Epipelagic | place: Germany:Helgoland, sampling site Kabeltonne...
CTCTGCATCACGTTGGTTGAGCGTGCTTATGGAGAAGGGCAGGTTATCCATTCGATCGGGCACATGAAGAGTCTATGCCATCATCTTCATGTGTACGTGGGACACTAATGGATAACCTGCTCTTCTGACGCGGATAACGTGATGCAGTATTTCACAACAAACGAAGAGCTCTCGGAAACTTTCGCGATAGGTCTTGTACGATAAAGCGCACAAACTACGTCACTACTTCGCTCGACTCGCGAATCAGAACGGGGCGGTGAAAGGATCGTCGTGGTCGATCTCGTCCCCGTCTCCATCGCCCTCCTCCTCGTCTTCCTCGTCGTCGTGCGGCAGGTTCTCCCTGTTGTCGTATCGCCAGAACCCGGTGTGATCGCAAAGAATCTCGACGACCGTCCCGGCGCACCCGCACCGCGCGAGGTCCTCCAGCGTGATCCGACCAGCCTCCGCGGGCTTGACCATGTCGAAGATCTCGTCCTGCACGTCCAGCATGTTCAGGTCGTAGTTGTCCGGGTCCGCCGTCCACGTCTCGTGGATGGACTTTAGAAACGTCCAAATCTCGGTGTTGGTCAGCGCCCCGGTCCTGTTCACGTCGAGGACGCGGAAGAAATACGCCAGGCTGGCGGGATGCCCCTTGTCACTCCACGCCAGCACAAAGTCCAGGAACGCGTGAAAGTCCATCTCCGACTCCAACGCCTTGCGACGCTTCTCCATCGACTTAGCCACGAAGGGTTCGACGTTTGTCGCCGCCGGTTTAAGCCTCTCCGAGCGTACCCGCCTGGCGCCCGATAGCCCTTTCAGCGAGTGCTCCTCGAACAGCCTGTCCACGAACATGTCCGTGAGCCCCTGCGCGGTGCACCCCAACGCCTCGTTCCGTGAATCCACCGTGTACCGCTTAAACTCCGCTTTGCTCAGCGTCCCGTTCATGTCGAGGTCTAAATCGAGAAACGACTTGTACACCCTCTGCGCGGATACGAGCGAGAACCAGTTCTTCTGTAACGCCGGGTCGTCCTCACGCGCGGCGTGCAGCTCGTTAAAGTCGGAGAGCGCGTCGCTGCACAGCAACGCGCTGATCCGAGCCTTACCCCGGCGCCTCGGATCGTCGAAGAACATGAACCGCCTCGTCGCTATGCGCCGGTACTGGTTGGCGAATCCCATCGGGAGCGACTGAAGCGCGCTCATGGTGGTCACCGACCGCCCGACGAACGCCTCGAGCTCGTCCTCGGTGAGCCACCCGTCCGCGTCAGCGTCGTGGCACCCGAGGTTGATCCTCGACTGCGTCAGCGCGACGTGACGAACCACAAACTCCATGAACGTTCGCCCGCTGATGCGACCGTGCGCGTCGCGGGCGAACCTCGCGAAGGTCTTCGCGGTGAAGTAGTGCGACACGCGCGACGCGCCGTCGGTGTCCGGGTTCGAGCGTTCGAGCGCCTGGGCGAACTCGTCGCGAACGAGGCACAGTTCCTCGTGCGTGATCCTGGACTCCGCCTCCGCCGCGGCGGCTTCCGTCGGCGACGCCGGCTGATGCTCCGCGGGTCTGCGCGCGATGACGTCCGTGATGCGTCCCCACAGGTCCTCGAGCTCGTCATCTTCCAACAGCCCGCGCTCCTTGTACTGCAGCGCGACGCGGTGCGCGGTGGCCCTCAGCTCCGCCGCGAGGAAGCCGACGTCCCGCTTCGGGGTGAAGAAGGTCGGGATGCGCGATGCTGTGGACGGCGCGGGTCCCTCGGCGGACGCTGAGGACGCGGCGCGCGCGGCGAGGAGGGCGGCGGTCTCCTTCTGAACCTGGTCCTCGAGCTCGTGCGGGGTCATGCGCGGGGGATCTCTGGGCTGCGCGCGAGCGCCGGATCTGCCCCCCCGAGCCGTTGATGAACTTCCGGGTGCCGAGCCGGGGGCATTGGAGAACGCGGATACGAGGTGCGCCGCCCACGGCGCGGCGTTCAGCGCCTCCGACGACAGGTGCACCTTCGTCGACATCGACCGAGTTGAACGGTCCCGGGATACGATGACGTGCTCGCCGGTGTGCGCTCGTACGTCGTCGTGCGCACGGTGAGTCGAACTCGGACAGGGATGTGGTTCCCCTCGCGAGAAACGGCCGAAAACTTGGGCCGAAAAACTCGTGGATGGATGGAGGTTCAGTACTGCCGCAGTACGGGCTAAAATTGTTGGACCTGTCCACAGCGCGACAGTCTGAAAAAAACTGCAAAATTGTTCAGACGGATCTGAAGTTTGGTGTTACACTCAATCGGCCGGAGCGTCGTCGCCGCAGCCTTTGGCGCACGCACGTCGCGCCTCGGACCGCCGTCGGGCAAACACACGAACTTCGAGTGTCCGAGAGCGGTCATGGAGGCGAGCATGCACAAGGGCGCCAAGGCCGACCCCGAGTCGCTGTCCAGCCCGGGGCGGTGCCCCCCATCGAAGAAACCTCTCAGCACGGGGAAGTACCTGAAGGACGACCCGGGATGGCTGGGCCCGTTCAACTCCATGGTGTGGCAGTTCCCCAACAGCGTGCTGTACATCACGCTCGTGATCGGTCTTTGCGTGTTTTACGGCCTGAGGCAGAACGGATACAACACCGCGCCCTTCCTCGGCGCGGCGGTCGTGGAGGTGCTGCTGAGCACGGACAACATCTGTCTGTTCCATCAGATCTTCGACCACTTCAGGGTGCCCCGCGAGATGAGGCCCGGCCTCCTGTTCGCCGGAACCCCGTTCATGGTGCTCATCCGCGGTTTGTTGTTCTTCGCGCTGAAGGGCATCTACGATTACCTCAAGCCGCTGATGCTGGTGCTCGGCGCGTTTTGCATGTGGCAGGGCGCTTACGTCCTGTACCAGACGATCATCGGCGAAGAAGAGGAGGACGAGGACCCGGCCAACTCGACGATCGTGAAGTGGGGCAAGGGATGCTTCGGGGGTCGCATGGTGGACAAGTACCACGGCTCCGCCATCTGGGTGTACGTCGAGGGGATCGCGAAGATCACGCCGATGCTCCTGGTCATCGTCGTCATCGAGCTCACCGACGTGGCGTTTTGCATCGACGGGGTGTCCACGATCTTCATGGTGGACCACGTGCACGTGTCCACCCTGTTCTTCGGTGACATCGTGGCGGCGTGCGTCGTCAGGGCGCTGTACCCGCAGCTCGCGGGCACCGTCGAGCTCTTCCCAGACCTCAACTACTCCGTCGCGTGCGTCCTCGTGCTCGTCGGCGTGGACATGTGCTCGGGGGTGTTTGGCCACGATTTCCCCCCCGGGTTCCTCGCGCTCGCCATGGCGGTGCTCTTCACGCTCGGTATGGCGTCATCGGTGATGCGCGGCGTGTGCAGGAAGGAGGAGGCGGCCGCGGTGGAGGAGACCAAGGCGCTCCTCGGGGACTCCAAATACGGCGCCACCGAAGAAAAATAATTGGCGGACAATAATTCGCGAGCATTGTGTACTTATAACTTACCACGCGGGGAGTGGGTGAAATCATCCCGTTCCCCCGGCTGTGCATCCATACCAGCGGCCTCGTGCCCTTTGGAACTGTGTGCAGCACGACTTGATGACTAATATTAGGACTAGACTTTTATTATACCTGAAGGTAGCGTTGATTTCTATGGCTCGGCGGCGCGCCCTCACCACCAGTTTCCGTCGTGCGGCTTGGTCTCCTCCATGAACACCTTCGCGAAGAGCATCGCGTTACCCGAACCGTCGGAGCCGTCGTAGAAGATCCGCATCGACGGGCTCAGTCGATCGCGCCGGCGGAGCTCGGCGAGCCTCTTAAGCCGCCGCGTCAGCTCGCACTCCGCGGTGAGCAAGCACGGCTCCCTCACGACAACCGCGCCGACGTCGACGGCTGGAAACTCATTCGCCAGCGCCGCCATCTCACCCGCGATCTCCCCAGAGTGACGTAGCAGTATCCCCGGCTGGCCCTCCACGATCGTACTCACGTCCCCGACGTTCGTAAGGGTCCAACGCAGGGACACGAACCGCGACACTACGGTTTTGATGGGCAGCCTGTTAAAAAACACGACGTCATACGAATTGCCTATACGATAAGTAAAATAAACTCACTTGACGACATCCGGCGACTTCCACATCATCTGCGCGACGTCCATGCCCGGGAACACGGTCTGCAGCCGGTCCAGCCTGTGACCTAGCATGTCGGGATTGCGGTAAAGGCTCCGGCCGGCAACCTCCGACGCGAGCGTCGCGCCCATGCGTACCAGCCGTTCCCTGTACGCCTGTTCGCGGACCCTGTTAAAAAACACGACGTCATACTAATTGCCCATACGAAGAAAGTAAAAATAAACGTACCCTCGGCTGCGCCAAAACTCGTCCAATCGTTCATTCTCGGAGTCGGGTTCGTACCTCGACGCGGCGCACACGTCCCCTTGCTGCGACACGAGCTCGCTGAAGTTGCGTCCGCCGCCGCCGAACCACTCGAACGATTCCACGTTGCCGTCCACGAGGTTGTCGAGCATCGCGAGGTCGGCTTCGGCCTTGTCGGCCTTGTCGGTCTTCCTCTCCAGCTTCTTCGCGTTCTTGAAGAGCTGGGACGTGGTGGTGAATCCCAGGCGTCGCGACCGCGCCTCCGGATCCTCCGGGTCTGAAGTATCGCCGATATCCCCGGAGGACTCGTGCCATGCACGGCGGGGGATCGTCGCGCAGCGCCCGGGGCGAGACGTGGATGCCCCGCGGCCGCTCTCGGCGCGGCTCGACGGGCCAACCCTTCCAGTCAGCAGCATCGCTGTCCGGATATCCGGGCGGGGTGCCGCGGTATGCATGCTTCCCTGCCTGTCCTAATGCCTCACGGGGACATCACTCGGCGTCCTTATTCGCGTTCCAGCCTTACTCTACACGAACGAGTCTCCCTCGCGCGCCTTCCCACACTGGCGAGCGGCGTCCGTCCGAGTCACTGAAATACTGATTCGGAAGTGACGCGACTTCTCGAGGGAACTGAAGTTTCACAGAGGTTGCTAAGTCAAATGCAATACACCTTCTACGCCTCGCTATACCCGCGCCACACCGCCCTGAACTCCTCCCTGTAGCTGCTAAGCCTCGCCTTGAGGTTAGGACTCCTGAGCGACGCGTGACCGAGGGTTCCGACGGAGAACATCCCGAGCGCCCACAGCACCGTGCTCACCGCCCGCGAGCGCCTCAACATGAAAAACGACAGCACGCACAGAAACGCCACCACGTGCGAGCGCTGAAACCCGCAGATGTGCACAACCTTCGACCTGCCGTACGGACGACTCGGTGCCCTGTTGACGATCGGAGAAGAGAGACGGGGTCAGCGGCTCGAAAGGGTTCGAAAGAGGAGATAGATGTATGAAGACATAGACAGAAGACGCTTGAAAACCAAAAGACGAATTCGTGAAGGACGTCGGGTACTCACGCCGCCACGTTCGCGTTCCTGCGCATCCACGCCGCCGTCGGTGGATGATACTTCCGCACCGTCCTCGTGATCTTCTCGCTCATCGTCTGCGCGAAGCTGTCGTTGGCGCACAGCAGCGACAGGCACGACATCGCGCACGCTATGAGCGCAAACGGGTTGCGGAAGAAGGCGAAGATGAAGCTCAGGACGAGTAAAGCGAAGTAGTTGGCGCGGTAGTAGTAGATGTTGCACTTCAGCCTGGAGGTGAGCTTGCCCTGCGACTTTGGCGGGGTGAACCTGGCGAAAAATTCCGTCAAGGGGCGCGGGCGCATGTTCCAGTCCACCTGCGAGGGAGGCGGAGCGGGTGGGATTTGTCCATCAGTCACGGGGCTTTGGGTACGTTTCGGCGTCCCGGGCGCGTCGGCCGGGTGCGTTGGGCAGGGTCGCGGCGCGGGAATCGACGCGTCACGAGTCCAAGGACACGCACCTCACGCAGCGCGTCCATGAGCTCCCCCGGGGTGACATTAGCCCAGTCCATCTCGGGCGTCTCCCCTCGGCGAATTCCCAAATTCTCACGAGGGTGCCCTTCCAGCACGTTTCGACCTCGGGACCGAGATCTGGCGAGGACGGAGTTGATTCCGCTCCTTCGGCGCGTACGGTCGACGTGAACGATTCGCGTCGATGCCGGTGACGTGTCCGTGCAGAGGACAGGCGATGCAGCCTGCTCTGGGCAGAGTGGCGACGCCCGCGAGTCGCGACTCTCGAGGCAACAATACCGACCTGCCAACGGAAACATTTGACTGAGAGTGGATTTTAACTGATGAGAATCTCATCAAGTCGTCTGAACTATGCTACGTGCTACGCTACATCTACCGGTGGCCCTCCCACCAAACGGGCCTAACTCGCATCCGCATCCACCCTCGTTGTCAGCGCCCGAAGCTCCGATTGGACCTCCGCGACCCGCGCGCACAGCTGTACGCACCGAGTGAACGAAGCCTCCGCCGACCGCATCTCACGCGTGGGAAAACCGCCAAACCAGTGTATGGGCTTTCGGGGTCCCATGCTGCGCCTGAGCGCCGCGTAGTCTACGGGCGGCGGTGACTCGTCGTCGCCAGCTTCGGCGCCGTGCGTATCCTCGGGTTTGACCTCGACGAGCTGGTCCCTCAGTCCCAGAGCCTCCATCCTCTCCAAAAACTTTTCGTGGTTGCTCTTCACCTTTGGCAGTCGACGCCTCAGCCCGTCGTCGACGACGTCCTTGACCCTCTTGGGCTCGGGCTCGGGTTCGGGTTCGGGTTCGGGGGGTATCTCGACCACGTCAAACGCGTACGTCGTGGATCGGGGCACCGAAGCGCCGGAGACATCGTCGATCGAGCGCGGTGTCGCGCGTATCCTCGTCGTCGCCCGCATCGAGTTCAGGTTGTACTGCGACTCGGACACCGCGTGCGGGCCGCGCGCGTACCTCTGCCTGGAGAACTGGAACGTGCCCTCGCGGATCTTATCGCCGAGCGCGAGCTTGAGCTGGACGAGCTCCTCGGTCAGCTCGAGCGCACGCACCAGGTCGCGCTCCGCGCGCACCTTGCCCTCCACCCCCATGGTGCTCGCCAGTCTGGCAGATTAATTATTCCTCTCGGCAACCCTCTCGGAACGCGTGAAGGAACATGCGGAAAGTCTCTTCGCTTGGCCAGAGGGTCGCGGCGCGCGACGGGAGGAGGAACCGACTTTAGGGGCGAATGGAGCACGTTCGATCGGGGCTGCGGCTGGTATCGCACGCCGCGGTCGGCGTCGGCGCCGGCTCGCTCGCGGCGGTCTCCACGGTGCTCCCGTCCACCGGGGGCGCCATCGACCTCATCGCGGTCAAGCAGAGGGACGGCAGCCTCAAGTGCTCGCCCTTCTACGTCAGGTTCGGCAAGTACCAGGGGCTGATCCGCGGGCGGGAGAAGGTGGTGACGGTGACGGTGAACGGCGTGCTGATGGACTTCACCATGCGGCTGGGCAGGAGCGGCGAGGCGTTCTTCGTGGTGTACGACCCCGACAACCCCGAGGCGTGGGTGACGGCGAATGGTAGCGAGTCGGAAGGGGACACCGACGACGACGACCCGGAGGTGGGCTCCGCGCTGGATCCGCGCGTGGCGCCGCACGCGACGCCGGGATCTCGCTCCTCACCCGGGGAGTCGGATGAGGAGACGACGCACCCGTACCTCCGATCGCAGGCGTCCGTGCGACGCCGCCTCGCCGTCGCTTCCGAAGGAGGCGACGGGACCGAGGCGAGATCCGGGATCCCGGAAGAAAACGAAGACGAAAGCACCCCGGTGGCGACGCTCGATGACCTCAAGCACCTCGCCGAGTCGCGAGGCACGCCGAACCAGACCCTGGACGAGCTACGCGAGGTCGCCACGGCGCTCGAGGCGGAGGAACGATCCAACGAGAACGGCGCGACGTCCTCCTCCGCCGGCGCCGGACCCGGAGAGTCAAAGAACGGGAGTCAAAGACTGGGTCAAAGACAACCGACGAAGCCCAAGATCCCGAGCCTCGGCTCGTCCCCGGCGAAGGATAACGGATGGGGCTGGCTCGGGTGGAGAGGGGCGGGTCAAGCCAAGGGGGGTCTCGGGACGGCGTCGACGACGCCTATGGGCAAACAGTCGACGACGCCGGCTGGCTCGGTTTCCGTGGCGGCTGCGACGATGCGCACGGGGTCAGTCGCCGACCCGTCCACGCCCCGGTCGGTCGCATCATCCGCGTCCACCGCGAGCGAGGCGTTAGTGAGCTCACGGCCGGACCTCTTGGTCGCTGGGGACGATACGGGCGTCGGTGGGATCGCGGTGCCGCCGTACGACCGGGGGTACCTGTCGGAGGCGGAGGCGGAGGTGGCGCTGACTGGTCAACTCCCGGAGCGGACGAGGGCGGGACGACGACCCAAGGGGCGGAGCGAACCCCCGGCGGTGACGACCGCGACGGTGTCCATCGCATCGTCACCCGCGCATCCTCCGCGTGGGATCGACGGTGAGGTCAAGCGGGCGAGACGGACGTCGGAAGGGTCCGTGACCGGCGGCGGCGAGATGGATACCGAGGCTGTCCCGAGGATGGATACCGATACGACGACGGGAACGTCCTCCGGTGAGGAACGGGAGAAGGAGGCAGCCGCGCTGATCTCGCGGCTTACACTCGAGGACCTCAACACGCAATCGCACGTCACTTTACCGCGGCTCGAGCTATCGTTGTGCGGCGGGAACCTGGCGGAGTTTGACGAACACGCCGTCGAGCCCGGTCTCTTCGCCGCGGACCCGGCGGCCATCACCACCCACCCAAAGCTCGCGGTCAGGCCGTGGAGGCCGCCCGGGATGGAGGCCGCGCCCGCGCTCCCGTGGGCGGCGGCGATGCCTCACCTGTTGGGGCACATGGCCTTCGGGACGCCTCTGCCGACGAGCTACCTCCCGAGCCTCCCGCTCGGCGCGGGCGGGGCGCGGGCGTCGAACCCGGCGAAGATCCCGCGCGAGGATACGGCGGCGATACACGCGTTCGACGGTGAGCCGAGGGTCGCCGCGAGCGCGGTCAACGGTGGGTCCCCGGTGCCGAGGCGACCGCGGCGCAAGTTCCGCAAGAGCGTGACACTGGACCCGGACAAGGTGGCGCAGCTCGGGTTACGACCCGGCAAGAACGTCATCGCATTTTCGTTCTCGAGCAGGGTATGGGGCCGGCAGGAGGTCCAGGCGCACGCATACCTCTGGGATTGGAACGCTAAGATCGTGGTGTCCGACGTGGACGGCACCATCACCAAGAGCGACCTGCGCGGGCACGTCGCGGCGATGGTGGGTAAAGACTGGAACCACGAGGGCGTCGCGCAGCTGTACAACAACATCCGCGACAACGGCTACCAGCTCATGTTCCTCTCGTCCAGGGCCATCTCGCACTCCAAAGGCACCAGGCGGTACTTGGAGAAGCTGACGCAGGATGGCGAGACGCTGACGCAAGGGCCGGTGATGCTCGCGCCGGATCCGCTGTCCACGGCGCTGTACAGGGAAGTCGTCGTTCGCCGTCCTCAGGAGTTTAAGATGCGCTGCCTGAAGACCATACGCGACCTCTTCCCGCCCGATTGGAACCCGTTCTACGCGGGGTTCGGGAACAGGGAGACGGACACGGTATCCTACGCGCACGTCGGCGTCCCACCCGGACGGAACTTCACCATCAACCCCAAATCCGAGGTTGTCGCCGAGACCACCAGGCACACCAAGACGTACTCGCTGGCGGGTATTAACCGGCTGGTGTACGAGGTGTTCCCGCCGGTGGCCAGGCACAGGCGGACGCGGTCGGGTGCGGCGGACCTGACGCACTGCGATACGTTCGCGGACTCGAACTACTGGGGCAAAGGGTTCCTGAACATCGACGAGATCGAGTTGCCTTGATGATTTTTGTGTTTGGCCCGCCGGGCAACCAAACACCAAACGCCAAACATTTTTTGAGTAGTCTTAGCTTTAAACGACGAGCGCCGCGTACACACGCGCGCGTACACACGAGCACGGTCGATACGCGCGCGAGTGAGAGCCATGGGATCCTTGCTTCCCGGCTGGGACCAGCCCTCGCCGACCTCGCCGCCTCCTCCCAAGTTCAACTGGTCCGTGGACCGCGCTGGAAAGAGCAGGAGTTCCCTCGACGTCGAGGTGGACGGGCGACCGCACGACGAGCCCGACGAGGTGCGCCGCGCCAGGTCCGAGGAGATCGACAGGTCCGAGGAGATCAAGCGCCGGTCGTGGGACTGGTGGGGGCATACGCCGTCCTCGTTCCTGAACGATCCCTTGCGACCCGAGCCTCCCGCTGAGACGAAAGGAAAGACGAAGCGCAAGAGCTCGTCCACTTACACTCCACAGCACTTGGCGCCTCACGACCTTCACGTCGACGAGCCCGCCGTGGGGTGGACGTTCAAGCCCGCGGGCCCCGACGGATTCGAGCATCCGAAGAGCAAGAAGGGCGGATGAAGAGAGGGAGGATCGTGACGTAGGGACGAACCACGGATAGCACACCACACCCTGTGAGTAACAACGACCACGAAACATCTCGCCACTCACGACACCGCCCAGCAGCATTTCGCGCCATCTGAAGAGCCCCTGCAGTTTGTTGCGTTAGGGCACAGAACGACGCGCGCGACCATGGCCGAGATCCGCAACCGCGCCAACGGGGCGACCCGCGATCTCGACGCCGCGCGGGCGGCGTACGATACCGGCGACATCGACGCCTCGAGGGCCGCGCACGAGGCCAAGATTCACAGCGACGAGCATCACGCCGGGTGAGTTTTTTAACGCAATTCTCAGATCCCGGATATGTTTGGCTAACCCGACCCCGCCCCCTTATCCCGACTCTGTAACAGGGATGCCGGTAAGTACGTCAAGAGCCTGGTGTTCGGTGGCCTCGACGGCATCATAACCACGTTCGCGGTCGTCGCCGCGTCCGTGGGCGGCAACCTGAGCAGCGACGTCATCCTGCTCATGGGCTTCGCCAACCTCATCGCGGACGGCCTCTCGATGGGCTTCGGGGACTACCTCTCGTCGCAGGCCGAGGTGGACTACACGAAGGCGGAGCACACACGGGAGAAGTGGGAGCTGGAGAACTACCCCGAAGGTGAGAAGCGCGAGATGGTGGAGCTTTACATGAAGAGGGGCATGACGGAGGAGGACGCCGTGTCCGTCATCGACGTGATGGCAAAGTACAAAAACTTTTTCCTCGACGTGATGATGGTCGAGGAGCTCGGGCTGATGCCCCCGGACGAGGACGACCAGCCCTGGAAGAACGGCGTGGTGACGTTCGTCGCATTCGTGTTCTTCGGGTTCATCCCCTTGCTGTCGTACGTCATGGCCAACGCGACGGGCGCGAGCGATTCGGTCAACTTCATCGTCGCGTGCGTCCTGACGGGCGTCACCATGTTCCTGCTGGGCGCCGCCAAGGCGAAGTTCACCAACCAGAGCATGCTTCGGTCGGCGATGTTGATGCTGCTCAACGGTGGGATGGCGGCGGTGGCGGCGTACCTGGTGTCGTGGGGCATCGCCAGCGCCATGGGCGGCGTGAAGGAAACCGCGTAGGTTTCGCAGCGATTCTTTGTAAAAACGGTCTCTCCATCCGAGCTTCGTCTTTCCGCTATACTAGTGCTATCTCCTATCTACCTAAGGCGCCGGGCTGAGTCGACCCGGGATGTACGCGTATTCGGGCCGTTCGTACCGCGGGATCCTACTGGGCGAGCGGAGGTACGCGTCGATCGCGGGGATACCCGCAACTCTCTGTAAAAACTCCCCGCATCGAGGAAGGCTGAACCGGTGGGCAAAATC
>Ga0115566_10004105_pt1 | contig 11645 bp, 9 predicted proteins | sample COGITO_mtgs_1204_3_FD_87173 | JGI IMG/M metagenome (GOLD analysis project Ga0115566, IMG submission 87173) | Pelagic marine microbial communities from North Sea - COGITO_mtgs_120405 | ecosystem: Environmental > Aquatic > Marine > Epipelagic | place: Germany:Helgoland, sampling site Kabeltonne...
ATTGAAATTGTGTTTCGGCACATTACACTACTCACAGCGGTGGGGTTGTATGCTAAGATTAGCTTTTCCATGTATTCCTCATAATTATCAGAAGCAACTAAATACTCTAAAAATCGTGAAATAGGTAAGTTAGTAATAGTGAAAAGGTTGTTGAATCGAATGCCGAAATCAGCTAAAAGGGCCTCCTTAAAATCTCTTTCAAGCTCAGATTGTTCGCCGGGTAAAAATGCCCCAGAAGGATTGTAAACCAGGTCCATGTGCAGCCCAGACCCATTTACCCCATACCCTACATCATTTAATTTTTGAAGCGCTTTTATGGATTTGTCAAAAACACCATCTCCCCGCTGCCTGTCTGTTTTTACCTTTTTATAATAAGGGAGAGACGAAACAACTCTTACATTATTATTTGCGAAAAATTCTGGTAAATCATAATATTTTGGATTTGCCATAATTATGGTAAGGTTGGATCTCACAATAATTTCTTGAACACCAATTCTGTAAGCCTCACCTACAAACCATCTAAAATCTGGGTTCATCTCAGGAGCTCCGCCAGTCAAGTCAAGTGTTTTTACTTTTGTGGCTTCCATAATATCCAAACAGTACTGCATGGTCTCCCTAGTCATTATCTCTTTCCTGTCTGGTCCAGCATCTACATGGCAATGTTTACAGGTTTGATTACACATGTAACCCACATTAACCTGAAATATTTCGAGCTTGCTAGGTTTAAAAGGCCAATGGCCTTGGTTTTCCAAATGTTTATGGAATGGTTGGAATTTGCCTGAAGCGAAAATTCCATTATTCAAAAAAGTCAACTGATTTTCTGTTGATGAAAGGTGATGTTTTCTAGATTTAAGTGATTTATCCATGTTTTTTTGCGAATTAAGTGTCTTACCAAAAAGACTACATCGAAAGTTTTTTCGCTTTATTCATCATTTGAACCCCGTGAACCAAACTCGCTCCTCCTTTAATTGCTGCTGCCACATGTACTGCCTCCATCATTTCTTCTTCAGAAATCCCTCTTTTCAGACTGTCTACAGTATAGGCATCAATGCAATAAGGGCATTGTACAGTATGAGAAACAGCCAAAGCGATTAGCGATTTTTCCCGGGCACTTAACTCACCTTCTTTGAATACTTCTCCATACCAATCAAAGAACTTATTCCCAAGTTTTTCATTCCATTCAGAAATATCGCCAAACTTTTTAAGATCTTCTGGGTCATAATATGTTTTGCTACTCATGTTTATTAATTGTATATTGAATAAATAGTTCGGTGCAAAATTATATTTCCAAACAGGTTCTTTGTGCAACCTAGGTAACAAAAAGCACTAAATAAAAAATTGAGGTAATTAAATCTAGGGTTTATATGGTGAATTAATAAATTTTTGCAACTCTTTAATTTTAACGGAACAGTTAGAAAATTTATTTTGGTCTGAGTTAAATCTTACATTCCCTGCTTAAGCAAAAGAGCATCATTGGTAAAAAATGGCTTCTCGCAATGAGTTCGTTTGTCTTATTATAATAATCCAACTGGTTGTCTCTTATCTTGTTATTCAAATTGAAGACATTTCTCGATTTAGCCCAATCAAAATAATTTTTGAAACCATTTCTCATGTGAATAATTTAATGTAAAACGATTTTGTTGGGTGAATATTTGTTATTTACTACGGTTAAATTTGTTGTTCAAAATTCCTCAATGCAAAAGCTCTTATTACTTCCAATTTTTTTAATTAGTCTCGAATTAATTTCTCAATCTGTTGTACAATACACAGATTATTATGATAAGGATAGCACTATTAAGAGAAGTGAGGGTGTATTTGTAAATGGGATAGAAGAAGGAAAGTGGGTTTTCTGGTTTAGGTCGGGAAATATAATGGAAGAGTCTTATTTTACCGAAGGAAAACTAAATGGAAAAGTTACCATTTGGTATGCAAACGGCCAAAAGCAAAATGAAGGTCTATTTAGATTTAATATTCAAGATAGCGCTTATTCTAGCTGGTATGAAAACGGAAAATTGAATTCCATTGGTAAATTTAAAATGGGTTTCAAGGATAGCATTTGGGAATACTATTTTCCAGATGGAACTTTGTATAAAAAAGAAAAGTGGCAAAAAAGAGAAAAACGATTAATAATGGCAAATGACATCTCAGGTAAAAATACGCTAAGTGCTGGGACTGGTGTTTTATTTCATTGGAATGGCGACGAATTAGCTGAAAAAAATAATTACAAGGATAGCGTCAAAAACGGGCAGTCAATTATCTATTTTCCTGAAAATAAAGTAAAGTCAAAGGGTAATTATTCAAATGGGAAAAGAGATGGTAAATGGCTGATTTACTATCCCAATGGTTTTCTAAAATCAGAACTAACTTATGACAAAGGAGATAGAACTGGAGAGGCCAAGAATTATTATGAAGATGGAAGTATAAAAACTAAAGGAAGCTATTTAAAAAACAAGAAAAACGGATATTGGGAGTTTACAGCATCTTCTGGAAAACTATATATGAAAGGTGGTTTTGTTGGTGACCTTCAGAATGATTTATGGACTTATTATTATGAGGACTCTGAACAAAAAGACAGTGAAGGAAATTTTATTAAAGGTAAAAAAGAAGGAGAATGGAATTTTTGGTACGATAACGGTGCGCTGTGGAGAAAAGGTACATATTCTGAAGGGGTAAAGGATAGTCTTTGGACAACATGGTTCGAAAACGGGAATAAACTTCAGGAAGGAAATTATGTTAAGGGTTTAGAAGAAGGAGAATGGTGGGCTTGGTATAAAAATGGAGTAAAAAAGGATCATGGTTTTTATGAGACTGGTAAAATGACCGGTTTATGGGAAGGATGGTTTGATAACTCTAAAGATAATTATAGAGGGAACATGAGTAATGGCCTTAAAACGGGTAAGTGGGAGTTTTGGTATTTTAACGGAAAGCCGCGCGAGGCTGGGCCGTATACTAAAGGGTCTAAAGATGGGTATTGGACTTATTATTTCCCTTCCGGAATAGTAGAAAATGAAGGTCCTTATAAAAACTCCAGAAAGCATGGAACATGGAAGTATTATTTGGAGTATGGTCAGTTGCAGCGTGAAATGAGTTACAAGTATGATAGGCTTGACGGTAAGAGTGTTATCTATTACCCAGGAAAAGGAATCATGTCAGAAACATCATACAGAAATGGGAAAAATCATGGTGTCTGGTTGATTTACGATGAGCAAGGTAGGGTTATTAAAAAAATAGAATACCAAAATGGTGTTAAGGTCAACTAAAAGAGTACATTTGCAGCCTTAATTATGTTCTTGTAAGAGGGGTTTTTCTCCTCTTTTTTATTGTTAGTACCTAGTGATTGCCGAAAGTAAAATAGTTGAATTGGTGGAGGAGAAACTTCAAGGAACAGACTATTTTATTGTCAAGGTCAATGTTGGAACGGGTAATAAAATTGACGTAGAGCTTGATGGGGATAATGGATTTCCAATAAGTGAATGTGTGAAATTCTCTCGACAGGTTGAGCTTAATCTTGACCGAGAAGAAGAAGATTTTTCATTAAAAGTATCTTCACCAGGGCTAACTAAATCATTTAGAGTTTTCAGACAATACACTAAGAACATTGGACGAATGGTTAAGGTATTAACCATTGAAGGTGATGAGCACGAGGGTCTGTTAGTAAGGGCAGGACAAAAGGAAATTGAACTTGAAATGCGAAGCATGGAGCGTTTAGAAAAGAAGAAAAAAAAGGTTGAAGTGATTAAGAAAATCACTTTGGCTATGGATAATATTAAAGATACAAAACTTAAATTGGTTTTCTAAAAATTCAATTATGAATACACAGGAATTTATTGAATCGTTTACGGAGTTTAAAGACTTCAAGAATATTGACAGGGTAACTATGATGAACATCGTCGAAGAGGTGTTCAGAAATGTTATAGCTCGTCAAAGTGGAGGTTCTGATAATTATGACATTATTATTAATCCAGACAAAGGTGATTTAGAAGTTTGGCACAATAGAGTTATTGTTCGTGATGGTGAAGTAGAAGACACAAATTCTGAAATTTCTATTACTGATGCCCAAAAGATTGAACCTGATTTTGAAATTGGGGAAGATGTTTCTGAAGAGTTGAAGATTGAGAATTTTGGTCGAAGAGCTGTTACGGCATTGAAACAAAACCTTGCCTCTAAAATTATGGATCTTCAAAAAGATGGAATCTATAACAAATACAAAGATAGAGTTGGCGATATTGTAAATGGTGAAGTTTATCAGATTTGGAAAAAAGAGATTTTATTGCTTGATGATGAAGGCAATGAATTAGTTCTGCCAAGAACAGATCAAATTCCTTCTGATTATTTCAAAAAAGGAGATATGGTACGTGCGGTAATCACGAAAGTGGATATGCGCAATAACTCACCAATTATTTTCCTTTCTAGAACTGCTCCTGCATTCTTAGAAAGATTATTTGAGTCTGAAGTTCCAGAAATATTCGACGGTTTAATTACAGTGAAAAACATTGTTAGAGAACCAGGTGAAAGAGCTAAAGTAGCTGTTGAATCGTATGACGATAGAATTGATCCTGTAGGTGCATGTGTTGGAATGAAGGGTTCAAGGATTCATGGTATTGTAAGAGAATTGAAAAACGAAAATATTGACGTTATTAATTTCACAACAAATATTGAATTGTACATTCAACGTGCATTAAGCCCAGCTAGAATTTCAAATATGAAATTGGATGCTGAAACGAATAAAGCGGATGTTTTCTTAAGACCTGACCAAGTTTCATTAGCAATTGGGAAAGGTGGATTTAATATTCGACTTGCCAGTAAGCTTACTGGTTATGAAATTGACGTTTACCGTGAGTCATCTGAGGATGTTGAAGATGTGGATTTAGAAGAGTTTTCTGATGAAATTGATCACTGGATTCTAGATCAACTTAAAACAATTGGTTTGGACACCGCGAAGAGTGTTCTACAATTAAAAAAAGAAGATATTATGAAGCGTGCGGATTTAGAAGATGAAACTGTTGAGCAAGTTTTGAATGTTCTTAAAGCGGAATTTGAGGACTAGGAAATATAGATTCGTAAAGAGAGAGTTTTATATTTGCCAAAAGGCAATATCACTTTCCCTTGCTGTTGTTGGGAATAAGAGAAATATATGTCAGAAGCGATAAGGTTAAATAAAGTAGCAAAAGAGCTAGGTGTAGGCGTTAAGACGATAACCGATTTTTTAAACGAAAAAGGTGTTGATTGCGATGGTCGCCCAACATCTAAAATTGATGGCGCATCTCATGATATGCTCTTGGATAATTTTTCATCCGACAAAAAGACCAAAGAAAAATCTGAGTCTCTTAATGCTCAAAGAGAAGAAAGAATTACAATTTCGCTTGAAGATCAAGTTCGAGAAAAGCCTTCAAGAGTTGATGATTTTGAAGATGAGGTCGTCATTAAAAACGTTTCTGTAAAACCTGTTGTTGATCTACCTTCAGCTCCAAAAGAAGAGAAGACACCTGAAATAAAAGAAGTTCCCATTGAAAAAACTGAAGGTAAATCAGACGCACCCAATGTTGTTGGTAAAATTGATTTAGCATCGCTTAATTTAAAAACAAGACCGGACAAAAAGAAAAAAGAAAAGCCAGCTACAAAGCCAAAAGAAGAAGCTAAGGTTGAAAAGCCTGTTCCTGAAACAAATAAGCCAAAACCAGTAAAGACTCCAAAGCCAGGGCCCAAACCCCCAGTTTTACAAGAGAAAAAACCAAAGGTTGTTGAAAAACCAGAAAAAATTGAAACCGTTGTTGAGAAATTATTAGGACCAAAAATTACCGGTGAAAAAATAGATTTAACGAAATTTCAAAAACCTAAAAAATCGAAGCCAGTTGCCTCTTCAAATACAGATAAAGAGACAGAAGCAGGTAAGAGAAAAAGAAGGAGAATTCATCCAGCTGGCGGAAATAATGCAGGCGCTGGAAATAGAGGTCCGGGAAATAGAGGTGCCGGTGCAAAAGGTGGTGCTCCACAAAGAGGTGGAAAAGGAAGGAGAGGACAAAAAGCCGAACCGAAACCTGAAGTAACCCAAGAGTCTATTCAGAAAGAAATTAAAGATACACTTGCTAGATTAAGCTCTGGTGGAACTAAGGATAGAAGAGGCGCAAAGCACAGAAAGGCGAAGCGTGAGGCTGGAATGCAACAACAAGAAGAAATTCTTGCACAACAAGAAGCGGAAAAATCTATTCTTAGAGTAACTGAATTTGTAACCGCTAATGAGCTTTCTACATTAATGAATGTTAGTGTAAATGACATTATTGGTGCTTGTATGTCTCTTGGTTTATTTGTTTCAATAAACCAACGTTTAGATGCTGAAACAATATCTATTGTGTCTGAAGAGTTTGGATTTACAGTAGATTTTACGGATACAGAAGAAGATGATGAGGTAAACCTTTTAGATGCCGATTCAGAAGAAAGAATTATTTCAAGACCTCCTATTGTTACAATAATGGGTCATGTTGATCATGGTAAAACGTCATTGCTAGATTATATTAGAAAAGCAAATGTTATTGCTGGTGAAGCTGGAGGAATAACTCAACACATTGGTGCTTATCAAGTAGAGTATCAAGGTAAGTTAATTAGCTTTTTAGATACACCAGGTCACGAGGCATTTACAGCTATGCGATCTAGAGGTGCTCAAGTAACAGACGTTGTAATTATTGTGATTTCTGCTGATGACAATATAATGCCACAAACGAAAGAAGCAATCAATCACGCTCAAGCCGCAAATGTGCCCATCATTTTTGCAATTAATAAAATTGATAAAGAGGGAGCTAATCCCGATAGAATAAAAACTGAACTTGCTACTTTAGGGTTTCAAGTAGAAGAATGGGGTGGTAAATATCAAAGTCAAGATATCTCTGCTAAAAAAGGAACTAATGTTGAAGAGCTTCTTGAAAAAGTACTTCTAGAAGCAGAATTATTAGAACTTAAAGCTGATGCTGGGAAGAGAGCAAACGGAACCGTATTGGAAGCTTCTTTAGATAAAGGAAAAGGATATGTGTCAACTATGTTGGTACAAGAAGGTCAGTTAAAAATTGGAGACATGCTCCTTGCAGGTTCTCATTACGGGAAAGTAAAAGCTATGTTCAATGAACGTGGGCAAGTAATTGAAGAAGTAAACCCTTCTGGTCCTGTAAGTATTTTAGGCTTAAATGGCGCTCCGAGTGCAGGCGATAAGTTTTACGTTATGGAAGATGAACGTGAGGCCAAAGGTATTGCTCAAAAACGATCTCAGTTACAACGTGAACAGGGTGTTAGAACTAAGAAACACATTACACTTGATGAAATTGGAAGACGTATCGCAATTGGCGATTTCCAAGAGTTGAATATCATTGTTAAAGGTGATGTTGATGGTTCAATTGAAGCACTATCTGATTCTATGTTGAATCTTTCAACTGAAAAAATACAAGTAAATGTTATACATAAATCTGTAGGTCAGATTACTGAATCAGATGTCTTGTTAGCTTCGGCTTCAGATGCCATCATTATTGGTTTCCAAGTAAGGCCGTCTGCAGGTGCTAGAGCATTAGCTGAGAAAGAAGAGATTGATATCAGATTGTATTCTATTATATATGCTGCAATTGATGAAATCAAACTTGCTATGCAGGGTATGCTTAAGCCTACTATTGAAGAGAAGATTGTTTGCACAGTTGAAGTGCGAGAAACCTTTAAAATATCTAAAGTAGGAACCATTGCTGGTTGTTTTGTTACAACAGGAACGGTTACAAGAAACACGAAAATAAGATTGCTTCGTGATGGAGTTGTTGTTTACACAGGAAACCTAGGATCTCTTAAACGTTTTAAAGACGATGTTAAAGAAGTTAAGAAAGGTTACGAATGTGGTTTAAATATCGAAAATTACAACGATATTAAAGCTGATGATATCATAGAAGGGTTTGAGCAAGTTGAAGTAAAACAGACGCTGTAAAAACCTCTAAAGAACTAGTTGAAAAGCCTTTGTTTGAATAAACAAAGGCTTTTTTATTTAAAGTAGCTTCCCGAAAGATCTTATTATTTTGATACTGGAAAAAGGTAGATTTTTACCTTTTATTGAAGTCCGACATTGTTCTATTCATGCCCGCAGTTACCAAAGAAAGAACGGCATCCCGACTTAGTTCAACTCTTTCTTTTAAAGTTTGTTCTTCCTCTTTGTTCCATTGTCCCAAGACATAATCAACTTGTCTGCCTTTTGAGAATTCTGCACCGACGCCAAATTTTAATCTAGGATAATTGCTGGTATTAAGTAATTCATTGGTATTCTTAAGTCCATTATGGCCTCCATCTGATCCCTTAGCTCTAATTCTGATTTTACCAAATGGAAGACCAAGGTCATCGCAAATTACAAGAAGTCTTTCGATGGGTATTTTTTCTTTATCCAACCAGTAGCGAATGGCTTTTCCGCTAAGGTTCATAAAAGTGTTTGGTTTTATTAAAACAAGCGTTCTACCCTTATGTTTTATCTCGGCTTGGTCGGCGTGCCTATTGGCCTTAAAAAAAATATTGGATGGCTCAGCGAGCGCATCCAATATTTTAAATCCAATATTATGACGAGTATTTTCATATTCGCTCCCTGGGTTTCCCAGACCTGCGATAAGATACTTCATCCTTAATAAATTTATTCAGTTGCTTCTGCCTCAGCAGCAGGAACTTCTCCTTCAGCTGTTGCAGCTTCTTCTTCCTCTTCTTCCTCTTCAATTACAGCACGAGAAGTTTTCACACTAACTACATAGTTGTTTGCAGCTTCCAAAAGCTCACAACCAGGAACAGAAAGTTCAGCAATTCTGGTTCCCATACCAATTCGAAGTTCAGTAATGTCAATTTCTATGAAATCAGGAAATGAACTTACATCTCCTTTTACTTTCAGTTTTCTGTACATAAGAACTAAACGCCCTCCGTTCAAAACACCTTTAGAAGCTCCTACTAATCTCACTGGAATCTTCATTTCAAACTTCTGACCTTCGGCAGGTAAAAAGAAATCTGCATGTAAAATAGCATCAGATACAGGGTGAAATTGAGCATCTTTCAATAAAATGTTATACTCTGTACCATCAATATTCATGTTTACAACATAAACATTAGGTGTGAAAATCAATTTTTTGAATTGACGTGAATCAACCGCAAAATGGATAGGCTCAGAAGCACCATACATAACACAAGGAACCATTCCTTCTGCTCTTAATTCTTTAGTTGCTTTTCCGCCAACGTTTTTGCGGATAGAACCGCTCATCGATATAGATTTCATAGTAAACCTAGTTTATTCTGTTTCTTAATTAATAAAATGCGAGCTAATTGACTCTTTGTTAACTACGTTGTAAATTACCTCTTTAAATAAATTAGCAACTGTAATTACTTTAATTTTTGGGTGATCTTGTTTTAATGGTATCGTATCTGATACAATTAACTCTGTAATATTTGAGTTTGTAAGTCTTTCGTAAGCTGGGCCCGATAAGACCGCGTGTGTAATAATTGCCCGAACAGAAGCGGCTCCTTTTTCGAGCATCATGTCTGCGGCTTTCGTAAGCGTTCCCGCAGTGTCAATTATGTCATCAACAATTACAACATCCTTACCTTTAACATCACCAATTACGGTCATGTTTGAAACTTCATTGGCTTTTTTACGCTGTTTGTAACAAATTGCCAATCCTGTGTCTAAAAATTTGGCATAAGAGTTAGCTCTTTTAGTTCCCCCAGTATCAGGAGCTGCCATTAATAAATTTGGCAAGTCTAAACTTCTTAAGTGTGGGAGAAATATTGAAGACCCAAATAAGTGGTCAACAGGGACTTCAAAAAATCCTTGTATTTGATCTGCATGCAAGTCCATCGTCATTAAACGAGTAATTCCAGCAGCAGAAAGCATATTAGCAATTAATTTTGAGCCAATAGCTACTCGTGGTTTGTCCTTTCGGTCTTGTCTAGCAAAGCCAAAATAAGGAATTACAGCAACTACTTCCTTAGCCGAAGCGCGTTTTGCGGCATCAACCATAAGTAACAATTCAAATAAATTGTCAGTAGGTGGAATTGTAGATTGTACGATAAACACAGTATCGCCACGAACAGTTTCTTCAAAAGAGGCCTGGAATTCGCCATCTGAAAAATGTTGCACGGAGACTTTTCCTAACTCTACTCCATAAGAAGCAGCAATTCGTTCGCCAAGAGATTTCGAGGCAGAACATGCAAATATTTTTACGTGTGATGACATAGACCCGTTTTTCGGGCTGCAAATGTAAAAAATTAAATGGTTTATAAAGAAAGAATTTGAAGTTGTATTATCGTGTTGATTGAAAATGCTAATGTGCTCATTTTGTGGGTATTTAAAAGTGCTTCAATGGGTATGAAAATAAAGAACGAAAAATAGCTACTTTTACAGCCGAAATATGAGGAGAATGAGATCTTTTTCGTTTAACACTTTTGCAGTTTTATTTACTGCTTTAATTTTTATGGTAGGTTGTAAAAAGCCGCCCCGAGCTAACTTTGTTCATGCTCAAAGTAATGGAGGAATAGTACAATTTACTAATACCTCCGCAGGAGTTATGGATTCACAAGAATGGAAATTTGGAGATACACTCCCGAATTCGGCGGAAACAAATCCTGTACATAGGTACCTTCAGGCTGGGACATACAGCGTTACCTTGACAGTAAAAAATAGTGATGGAACAGATACTCATACTGAGGTAATCGAAATCAAACAAGGAAATAGAGAAAACTTAGATGATCACCCTCAATTTATTGATGCGGATGGATATTATTATGCAAGAAATATTTTAGAGTATGAAACAACTACCCCAACAGTATATAATAACATTAGAGGTAAAGCAATTGCCGCGCTTTATGATTCAACAAATTTTTTAGTTAGTGTTGGTCGAGTTTCTGTAAATGGTGTACAACTAACTAATAATGCTGATAACAGTTATTCATTTCATTCCCCAGATTCTTCATTTCATTTTAAAGATGAAGTAAGATGGGTTGCTGATGGAGGGAACGGGTTCCCGCCTATGGTTGAAAATATTCCAAAAAGTTTCCCTGATTTGCAGGGTATAATACCGGACACCTTTAATACTAAAATTGATACTACTTATATTTTAAGAACGGCAAAACAAATTCAATTTGCAGATTCAGTAATTTGGACTATTGAGACCGCTGGTGGAGATTTAATAGCTCAAAAAAGAACTGCCGGTGGAGTCGCTGGAGTATTTTTTGATAAACCTGATTTAGGAAGACTTATAGGTGGAGCACCAGGGACATATGTCACTAAAGTAATTGCCTATAGTTTTATTCGGAAAAACCAATTGTTTCAGACCGTCTATTACACCAAAGAATCTTTTACAACATCTAGCTTTACAGCTAAATAATAAAGGCTTGGAAATCTATCATTTATCATCATTGAATATGTCAGTAATTGTATAAACATGATGGTGAATTTGATTACTTTTGCCGCGTTTTTTAACAAAATCTCTTTAGAAAGTGAACAATAAATACGACGCTCAGATTAATGAGTTTATGGAATCGATTAAAGTAAGAAATGGGCATCAGCCAGAATTCTTACAAGCAGTGAAGGAAGTAGCTGAAACCGTGATTCCATACATTGAAGAAAATCCAAAGTACAAGAAAGCAAAAATTCTTGA
>Ga0115566_10004107_pt1 | contig 11642 bp, 8 predicted proteins | sample COGITO_mtgs_1204_3_FD_87173 | JGI IMG/M metagenome (GOLD analysis project Ga0115566, IMG submission 87173) | Pelagic marine microbial communities from North Sea - COGITO_mtgs_120405 | ecosystem: Environmental > Aquatic > Marine > Epipelagic | place: Germany:Helgoland, sampling site Kabeltonne...
GCAGAGTATCTCGAGAATACCGTGGCACATATGCGTGAATGCGGAATCCGCGATTCACATCTCTTCCGCCTGCATAAACTTGTGCAGGACGAGCACGCACGAAACACCTGAAATCAATATCGCTGGCTGGGGCGGCAGGGATCGAACCTGCGATCACGGGATCAAAACCCGATGCCTTACCGCTTGGCTACGCCCCAATGCTCAGCAGATGTTCTATATCGCGCGTGCGCGCGCAGTTCGCAAGCCGACCCTGGCAGACAATTGCCTAATCGAAGCTTTGATGGATATCGCCATCCTTGCGCAGAAGTTCAAGGTCGGCCGCAACCATCTCCTTGACCAGTTGCGGAAACGGGGTGCTGTGCTCCCAACCAAGAACATTCTTTGCCTTGGTCGGATCCCCCAGCAGAAGGTCAACTTCAGTTGGCCGGAAATACCGCGGATCGATCGCAACGAGTTCGTCACCGGTCGCCGTGTCGACCCCAACTTCATCGACGCCCGAACCACGCCATTCGATAACACGCCCGATTTCGGCAAAGGACAATTCCACGAATTCGCGAACCGCATGGGTTTCGCCCGTGGCGAGAACAAAATCATCCGCAGTGTCCTGCTGCAAGATGCGCCACATGCCCTCAACATAGTCTCGAGCATGCCCCCAATCGCGCTTGGCATCGATGTTGCCCAGAAACAGTTTTGACTGAAACCCGAGCTCTATTGCCGCAACGGCACGGGTGATTTTTCGGGTGACGAATGTCTCACCCCGGATCGGGCTTTCGTGGTTGAACAGGATGCCGTTCGAAGCATGCATGTTGTAGGCCTCACGATAGTTCACCGTGATCCAATAGGCATAAATTTTGGCTGCCGCATAAGGACTGCGCGGATAGAAAGGCGTGGTCTCGCTCTGCGGTGTTTCCTGAACCTTGCCATACAATTCAGACGTCGAGGCCTGATAGAACTTCGCCTTGTCTTCCATCTTGAGAATACGCATCGCTTCGAGCAAACGAAGGGTTCCAAGCGCATCGGAATTGGCTGTGTATTCCGGTGTTTCAAAACTGACCTGCACATGACTTTGTGCTGCAAGATTGTAAATTTCATTCGGCTGCACCTCCTGAATCAGGCGGATCAGATTGGTGGCATCCGTCATGTCTCCGAAGTGGAGATGGAACTGAATGTTTTTCTCATGTGGGTCGAGATACAGATGGTCCACCCGACCGGTGTTGAATGAGGACGAGCGTCGTTTCACGCCATGAACCTCATACCCCTTGGCGAGCAGAAGCTCTGCCAGATAGGCACCGTCCTGACCTGTCACACCGGTGATGAGAGCGACGTCCTTTGCCATATGGATACTCCAACAATTACAGGGTGGGCGACGATCGTGTCGCTCGGTATAAATGTATGATTCGCGGGACTATACTTGCCGAATCAAACTGCGCACAAGGACGCCATACAAATGGACAATCCGCGTATGCCATGGAGCCTGATCGGCATCAGCGACGAAGCACGTAAAGCCGTTCGGATTGCAGCTGCTGAGAATCACCAGACGATTGGCCAATGGCTTAACGATCGCATTCTCCTAGCCGCCGCCCAAAACAACTCAGGTACCCCTGCATCACCGGATAACCCCGGTCATACCGGTACGGCCAGTGCGGTCCTGCATCGAATGGATAAAACTCTCTCGGAAGCAGAGCGGTATTCCACCCAGGAAATCGAGTCTTACAGGACTGCCCTCGCGCAAATTTCTCAACGCCTGTATGACTTGGAAGACATTGATAATACTGACTAAATACCAAGCCATACAACTCAGTAGTACACGCCATACTGTGTTTCAAAACACGGTTCGGAAGGTTCCAGAACGGCCAGCGTCAATGCTCTGTGAGGCCTACTCCGGTCTTGGCCGATGCCTAAAAATCTCTACAAGTCCTTGATTCTGTTGTAACGCTGCTCACATTTGATGTTTGCAAACCACAAAAAAAGTGCATGTATACCGCTATGACAGTTTAGTCGGATGATTTTGGCTCGAATATCGGTCCATACAGACATTCACCTGGACACAAACGGTAGTACTAGGCCTTAAAACCCGGTCATACGAAGGCAGACTTTTGGACGTACGGTTTATCTGATGGCGAACACTTCACCCTGGAGCGTTAAGGGCGTAGCACCCGAAGCGCGTGAGGCGGCCAAAATCGCTGCACGTCGTCAGGGCGTGAATGTCGGTCGCTGGCTCACCCAAACGATTCTTGCTGCCGCATCAGAAGAGTTGCGCTCAAAGCGTGGCTCAGAAGATGACCGTCAGGCCGCGCCCGCAGGGACACCATCATTCAGCTTCACCGGTCAGCCGGCAGACGCCAACTCCGCTGCGAATACAGCACAGTCCCCACCCCCGCAGCAGCCCCAACAGCAGCCCCAGCCAGCACAACAACAGCCAGAGCAACAGCCTCAGCCGCCGCAATATAATCCGCAGTACGCGCCGCCACCGCAACAGCCCGCACCGGGCCCTGGTGGCCCGCCGGCACTGACCCCGGAAGCAGTTCTGGCAAACATACAAAAGCTGGCATCTCGGATCGAAGAATCCGAACAGCGCACGTCAGACATACTCAAGCCAATCTCCGACCGGGTTGGTGATCTGAGCGAACAGATCGAGGAAATTAAAACAAATTCCGGAGGGTCTTCCGCGCCTGTTGAACGTGCGATGATGCGACTCTCTGAACGGCTTGATCGCATGGAAGACCCGGGAAAGGATTCTGGTGCGCGACCAAGCAAGACGTCTTCCAAAAGTGGCGTTATAGGTAAGCTGTTTGGTCGTGATTAATCGTGCAAGATTCAGTTGTTTGCGCGGAGACATTCGGCTTGTTGTCGTGACGCTTTTGAACTCGTGACACGCAGTCAGGAATGACACTCAAGGAATGACTGGACAGACAGATGGCCCGCGGCAAATTGTGGAGCGTCAAAGGAGTCAGCCCCGAAGCGCGCGAAGCTGCGAAGGCGGCGGCACAGAACTCCGACCTGCCAATCGGCGTGTGGATTGACCAGGCGATACTCATGAGCGGCGACGACGAATCCAAAGACGAAACAAACACGGCAGCGCCACCTGACGAGGTCAGCGAACTCGATATCGTGACCATCCTTCAGGCGCTCGAAGTGCGTGTTGGCGACCATGCCGATCGAATTACCGAACAGCTCGGCCCGGTCCGTGATTCGATATCAGAGCTTGGTGCGCGGCTGGAACGGCTCGAGCACAATCAGCGCAATGCGCCAAGCGAACCCAACTCGGAAACACAATCAGACGCATCACCTGCAGAAGCAGAAGAGCCTGTGCAAGACCCAGCGCCCGAGCACGGACCAGTAGATGAGCCGGACACGGCTGAGGCAGCTCATCACCCGATCGACCCGAAACCTGAAGATGTACCCGATGATGCATCCGAGGCACCTTCACGCGCCGCCGAAGCTGGCGCCAAGATCGACCCCGGCAACATCACGGAAGCAGATATTCACGCCGCGGACGCCGCGCTCAAGTCCGAGTTGACGGGATTGTTCGATGATGGAACCCATCGTCAGAACGCTGCCTTGCACACGCCCTCAAGGGACCCCTTCATGCCAAGGCGGCCACCCCGCCGATCCAGCAAAGCACCACTTGTGTTCGTTCTGGCCATTCTTCTGGCCGCGGTGGCCGGCGTCGCCGCTGTTGCATGGTTCGAGTTTTTATCACCAGAGATGCGCAAATCCCTGACCACGGGTGTCGAGTCAGCAGTCGATAGCGCGAAATCCCAGACCCCGGCCCAACCGACCCGACCGGAAGCAACGTCATCGCCAGAAGCACAGCTTGCTGCACCGGCGCCGGTGGATGCACAGCCTGCTGCACCAAAGCCACCCACGCCAGCATCAGCACCTTCAGTGGTGCCAACGCCGCCGATTCCAGCCCCCCGCCCGCTCAGACGTTAGCTCCAAAGGGCGACGAACCAAATCCGGAGCTGGACACCACCGGCGCGGCAGACGCCATTGCAAAGAATGCATCCGGCAATGCAGAGCTCGATGCCCTACGTGAGGACGCTTCCACCGGCGTCGCGACTGCACAAAATGAGCTTGGCGTACGCTATCTGGTTGGACGCGGCGTTGCGCAGGATTACGGCGAGGCTGCGTTCTGGCTGCGCAAGGCCGCCGCGCAGGACATGACCAACGCCCAATACAATCTCGGCGTCCTCTATGAATCCGGCCGCGGTGTCGAGCCTGACCCGACTGAGGCACTGATCTGGTTCCACAGTGCTGCTGAAAACGGGCATGGGCGCGCCCAAATGGCTGTTGCCGCAGCCTACGCCTCGGGTCGCGGCATCACACGCAATCCAGATGAAGCCCTGAAGTGGTTGCGCCTGGCGGCAGAATCAAATGTGGCCGAAGCACAGTTCTCTCTGGGCAACGTCCTCGCAACATCGCCTGCATCCCGTGAGAGTCTTGTTGACGCCTATTACTGGTACCAAATCGCCGATGCGAACGGGGTCGCCAAGGCTTCAGAGCGTTCCGAGAAAATTGCCGCGCAACTGACGCCCGAAGAACGTTCTGGCGTCAACGCTCGGGTCTCCCATTTTATTGGTCAGACGATTCCACGCGCCCCCAAATCGTCCACATCGACCCCCGCACCCATGCGCGTCACACCGACAACAACCAATTCTGAAGTCACACCCGCATCCGCGCCTTTCGTTTCGACGGCGGCCAATACGGAAACTGTCAGTCGGGATCAGATCAACGCCATGCAGACATTGCTGAACCAACTGGGTTTCGACACCGGTCGGCCGGACGGCGCAATCGGCAACAAGACCCGGGATGCGATTCGCAATTATCAGCGCGAGTTGGGCCTGCGGGTTGATGGTGAGCCAAGCCTGAACCTGCTGAACCACCTGCGTCAGATTGCTGGTGACCGCTAGACACCGACAGGGGTCATTCAGATAGCCGAGGCAGTTCTGGTGGGACACACCCACCATGCCTGATGCGCTTTGGAAATGACCGCGCCGGCACGCTGGCAGCTTTTGGCATTTGGAAAAATGCCAAAACAGGTCGCACCGCTTCCGCTCATTCGCGCAAGGGTGCAGCCCGGACTTTGCTCCAATGCGCGCAAAACCGATTCAACAACCGGACACAATTCCCGCGCGGCGACAGCAAGATCGTTGCGGCTGGCAGAAATGGTTTCCAGCAATGTCCCGGAGTCCTGCGCGCACACAGAATCAACGAGCCCATCGGTGACCCCGGTTCCACCCGCAAACGCCCCAAACACCTCGGCCGTGGCCAACGCCTCGTTCGGATTGACCAGCAACATGTGAAACGCCGGATCCTGTACAAGCGGGTCGACAACGTCTCCGATACCCGAAATGCAGGCAGCTGCGCCGTTCAGACAAACAGGCACGTCCGCCCCAAGATCTTCGGCAATGCCAATCACACGTGGATCGCGGACATCCAAACCCCATAGCCGGCATAAGCCACGCAGCACGGCGGCGGCATCTGAAGACCCCCCACCCACGCCCGACGCAACAGGAATATTCTTTATCAGGAAGATACGAGCAGTCGGCGCGCGTCCAAATGCCTTTGCCAATTTGGTCGCCGCACGCAAACACAGATCGTCTTCGGGATTATCGGGCAGGTCGCCCGCAAAGGGGCCGCTCCGTTCGAGGGTCAGCGCCGAAGACGGTGAAATGCTGACCTCGTCCCCGAATGCCGTGAACACAACCAGGCTTTCGAGATCGTGAAAGCCGTCATCGCGACGACCAGCAACATGCAGGAAAAGATTCACCTTTGCAGGGGCACGCTCATGCAAAGCAGATTCTTCAGGCCTGGTGTTCACGACGGCCCAAGACGCTAGATGTCACGATTTTTTCCGGGCGGCTGCGGCGTTGGTTCTTTTTTCCCCTCAAGCTTCAAACGAATCTCGGCTTCATCCTCTGCGCTCGGCTCCAGCGACAGGGCGCGTATCCACTGAAACCTTGCCTCGTTCTTACGCCCGACGATCCAGTAAGCATCGCCAAGGTGATCATTGATGACCGGATCACCCGGCTCCAGTTCTACAGCACGTTCGAGATGACCCACAGCGGCCGGATAGTCACCCAGCCGATAAAGCACCCAACCGAGTGAATCGGTGATGTAGCCATCCTCGGGCCGTTTGGCGACGGCGGTTTCAATCATGGTCTTGGCGCGTTCGAGCTGGATGCCCAGCTCCACCCAGCTATAACCAAGATAGTTCAGGACAAGAGGCTGATCGGGCTCCAGGTCGAGTGCTTTAAGAAAATCCTTCTCCGCACGGTCCCATATTTTAGCGCGCTCCAGCGCGATACCGCGTGTGTAATACAGCCGCCAGTCCGCATTGCCACCTTCACGCTCATAAGCAAGGTCGTAGGCATCAACAGATTCCGGATAACGCTCTTCGATCCGATATATGTCTGCAAGCGCCTGCACTGCATCGGAGCGATCTGTGCGTTCATCAACCATATCGCGCAGGATCGAAATGGCTTCATCACTCTGTTCCAGACCATGCAGTGCGTCCGCCACGCTTAACCGTGCGTACCAGCTATAGGGTGTCGCAGAATTTATCTGACGATAGATATCAATCGCCAGATCATCGCGGGAACGTCGCTCCAGCAACTGACCGAGAGAGAACAATGCCGTCGGATTGTGCGGCTCCAGCCCAAGGGAAAGCCGAATAAACATCAAAGCTTCCGTCCGCAGCCGCTCGCGATTAAGAAGCCCCGAAATATTGCGAAAGACTTCGGCACCACCTTGCTGAACATCCGCAATGACACGCGTGGGCTCCTGTTGACCCGCAACAATTTTTTGCGCCGGTTCGATAAGCAGAGTCGCCGTATTCTGTTCCGAGAACTTCTTTACAAGAGCCTGCGCCTCCTCGGTGTTTTCCTGCCGCACAAGAAAACGCGCAAAGGAATCCACAAGCTGAATCGAAGGGCGGTCGCCCGACTTCTCAAGCGCCAGGCGGAACGCAGCGTCGGCGCGTCCGATATCGCCACCGATGTCTGCGATCAACGCCTGATGAAGCCCGGCAATCGCACCCAACCCCTGCTCACCGGCCAAACTGTCTAATTCGAGCAGCGCGTCGTCAGTCCGGTCCTGACCCGCGCGCGCCCATGCCTTGAGCAAAGGCACCAATATCCCATTGACGCCTGCCACCGTGACGCTGGCCGCACGTTCGTAAGCCTCCTCAAAACGCGCCGCACGCATCGCATCGACATACAGCGTGTAGGTCGCGAGCGGATCTCCGGGGTTTGATTCCAGAACGCCCTGCGCCAGATCGGCCGCTTTGTCATAACGCCCGGCACTGATCATCAACAGCTGCGCCCGACGACGAACACTCGCGGAGTCGGGGACTTCCGAAATGATTTGTGAGGTCAGATCCGCAGCGACCAAAAGGTCACCCGTAATCTCTGCATGGCGGGCGGCGAGATAACGCCCGGCTGTTGTCTCACCGAGCGTAAGAGTCAGCCCTGCAAGATCGGCCTGTCGCCCCGGCACGCCTTCGAGGTCTGACGGTGCAGCATGTGCCGGAAGCGACAATCCCCAGGCAAGTGTCGAACCCGATAACACTGCGGCACATAAAACTGTCGTCAGGCTGGTCATGGCACTCATTCGTTCGTTTCCGCGTTCAGGCTCTTCAATCTAGCGATCCAGGCCCGGCACGGCCATCACACGTTGTTGTGACGTTCGAGCGATCCCTGCACCGTCTACATATTGGGATAATTCGGCCCACCGCCACCCTCAGGTGCGACCCAGACGATATTCTGTGTGGGGTCCTTGATATCGCAGGTTTTGCAATGGACGCAGTTCTGCGCATTGATCTGCAGGCGGGGATTCGATCCGTCGTCATCCCGGATAATCTCATAAACCTGTGCCGGGCAGTAGCGTTGCTCGGGCGCATCGTAGTTCTCGAGATTCACCGTGATCGGCACGCTCGCATCCTTGAGCGTCAGGTGCGGCGGCTGATTCTCTTCATGGTTCGTGTTCGAGATGTACACCGATGACAAGCGGTCGAATGTCACCTCACCATCAGGCTTGGGATAATCGATGGGCGCGTGCTTGTCCTTTGTGTCCAGAGCTTCGTGATCGGAATGACCATGTTTGAGTGTCCAAGGCGCCCGCCCCCGCAACAACACCTGATCCAGGCCCGACAGCAGCGTCCCCAACATCAGGCCATATTTGAAGGCCGGTCGAAAATTACGTGCGCGCCAAAGTTCCTGATAAGCCCACGACTCGCGAAACGCCCCAACAAAACCATCCAGCAAAGAAACAGGAGTTTCCCCCTCTGGGCTATTCATGATGGCTGCCGCCGCCGATTCCGCGGCCAACATGCCGGACTTCATTGCCGTATGCGTGCCTTTGATTTTCGGCACATTAAGCGTCCCCGCCTCGCAGCCAATCAAAACACCCCCCGGGAAAGCCAGCTTCGGCAAAGACTGCACGCCACCCTCGTTCAGCGCCCGCGCACCATAGGAAATACGCTTGCCCCCTTCAAAAGTGGGCCGGATTGCAGGGTGGGTCTTAAATCGTTGAAACTCTTCAAACGGCGAGAGATAGGGATTCTTGTAGTCGAGACCGATCACGTAGCCGACAGCCACCTGATTGTCCTCCAGATGGTAGAGGAACGAACCACCATATGTGTCAGAACTGAGCGGCCAACCCGCGCTGTGGACAACCAGACCCTGCTGATGATGATCGGGTGCGACCTGCCAGAGCTCCTTGATTCCGATCCCGTAAGTTTGATCTTCGCTTTCCGTGCGTAAATCAAAATGGTCCATCAGCTGACGCCCCAGTTGGCCCCGGCATCCTTCAGCAAAAAACGTGTATGTCGCATGCAGTTCGATACCCGGTGTGTGATTGGCAGTCGGTTCTCCGTCGGCGCCAATTCCCATATCTCCGGTGGCGACACCGCGCACCCGTCCGTCAGAGTCAAACAGCACTTCAGAAGCCGCGAATCCGGGATAAATTTCCACCCCCAGAGCCTCGGCCTGCTCTCCGAGCCAACGGCACAGATTTCCGAGAGAAATGATGTAGTTGCCGTGGTTCTTCAGCGACGGTGGGAGGATCGACGTCGGCACAGAGGTTGCCGTGGATTCGCGGAGAAACAGGAACTTCTCATCACTGACCGCGGTCGTCACGGGCGCATCCATCTCGCGCCAGTCCGGAATCAATTCATCGAGCGCGCGAGTTTCCAGCACGGCGCCGGAAAGAATATGAGCACCGACCTCGGAACCTTTCTCGAGGACACACACGCCGATTTCGCGCTCATTTTCCGCTGCAATCTGCTTCAGGCGAATTGCCGCCGCGAGCCCCGAAGGCCCGGCACCGACTATCACAACATCATACGACATTGACTCGCGTTCGACGGCTTCTTCGCTCATGCTATGAACCTCCTGAGACCGGTAGCATTTCAGTTCAAAAAACCATGCCCAACGCCGAAGCACAACCAGCAGCCGCCAGACCCCATCACTATTTGGGATGCGATGCCGTGCCAGGAAAGTGGAACTGAGATGAACGGGACAGCCGAACGCACAGAAATGATTGCGGCATTGCGCTGGCAGATCGATGCCGGCGCCGATGAAGCAATCCTCAACGAGGCCGTCGACAGATTCGCCGAAGTCGCAAAAACCAAAGCGGATGCAGCTAAAAAGTCTGCCACAGCTGCACAGGAATCGGCGCCGCCCCCGAATCAGGCTGGCGCACCCCCACCAACTCCCGCTGCGACAGCCGCCCGGCCGGTGGCACCGCTGGCAGCGGCCGACACCGTGACCGAAGACGCACGTATTCAAGCCGCCGCGTGCAATGACCTTGCGGCATTACGCACCGCCCTCGAAACCTTTGACGGTTGCCCCCTGAAGACCACCGCCACCAATCTTGTTTTTGGGAAGGGCGCGGTAACACCCGATCTGATGCTGATCGGCGAAGCCCCCGGCCGCGACGAGGACAGACAAGGCGAACCCTTTGTCGGCGAGAGCGGTCGGTTGCTTGAGGCAATGCTCGGATTCGTGAACCTTGATCGCGCTACCAATGTCTACATCACAAACATTCTTCCCTGGCGCCCACCGGGCAACAGACAGCCAACGGCTGCTGAAACAGCGGCATGCCTTCCGTTTCTGGAGCGGCATATTGCACTGGTCGCCCCACGCGCGCTGATGTTCCTGGGTGGCACCTCTGCCAAAATCTTGCTGAATCGCAATGAAGGCATCACCCGTTTGCGCGGCAAATGGAACGATTACACGTCTCCTGCGCTCGAAGCCGCCGGTCTTGCTTCAATCCCGGCCATGGCCACGCTTCACCCCGCCTACCTCCTGCGCCAACCGGCGCAGAAACGCGCAGCCTGGCTCGACCTTCTCTCGGTCCGCGAAAAACTCGATGCGATGGGACCGAAACAGGACCGGTAACGATTTGTGAAGTGCCTGCGGTGCAACTTGCCCGACCAACCGAGGCAGATGTATGAATGCGCGGCTTTCTGGACGGATACATGAATAACGTGATCTTTCGGACCCTCGTTTCAATTGCGACCATCGCGATCGTCTCCGGGTCCATGACAGCTCAGGCACAGCAGCCTAAGCCACGACCGCTGGAAACAGCCCTCGTCGGCCCGGGAACGATTGCGGTTCCAGGCATCGGGACGGTCGAAGGCGTTCTGTCTGCCGCCGATGCCGCACGCTACAAGCGAATTTTTGAACACCAGGAAGCAGGACAGTGGCGGGCCGCCGAGGCGATCATCAAGCGCATTCAGGACAAACGCCTGATGGGTCATGCTCTGGCCCTGAAATACCTGCACCCAACCGCCTACAGATCCCGGTTTACCGAACTGCGTGACTGGCTCAAGAGCCATGCCGATCACCCGCAGGCGCGGCGTATTCATCGACTGGCCGTACTTCGCCAGCCCAAGGGGGCCAGCGCACCGGTGGCCCCAATTGTTTATCGCGCCCCGGCAAAAGGCGCCGCAGTGCGCAAATCCTCCGAAGGCCGCCCTCTTTATGATCGCGCGGCAAGTCGCGCGGGTCGGAGCGCTCACAGTGAAATCCTGCGCCGCGTGGCGCGCGGATGGCCGACCGGCGCACGCGAAATCATCAAATCCACACGCGCTGTTCAAAACATGGGCCCGGTTCAGATGGCCCAGGCCTGGCGCGCCATCACGCAGGCCTATTTCCGGGCAGGCAAAGACACTGAAGCACTCGAGGCCGCGATGGCCTCTCACGCAGCTTCCCCCGGCGATGCCCCTCTCGCCTATTGGTGGGGCGGGCTTGCCGCATGGCGAATTAGCCAGATGGATGATGCCGAAACCCTGTTTGGCGAGTTGTCCCGCGCCGAACGCGCTTCAGATTCACTCGGTGCAGCCGGCTCTTTTTGGGCCGCACGCGCTGCTCTGGCCAACAACAACCCGGAAAGTGTGACGTCGTATCTGGAAACCGGTGCTCAGCACACGCGCACCTTCTACGGCCAGTTGTCGCGACGCGCGATCGGCAATTCGGAGTCTTTTGGGTGGCGCAAACCCGCACTCGGTTTGTCAGCATTTCGTGATATCGCGGGCACCAAAATCGGTGCACGGGCCATTGCTTTGCTGCAGATCGGGCGGGACCATGATGCGGAACGGGAATTGTTGAGCCTGTCGGCTGCGCATCCAGCCCTGC
>Ga0115566_10004126_pt1 | contig 11618 bp, 11 predicted proteins | sample COGITO_mtgs_1204_3_FD_87173 | JGI IMG/M metagenome (GOLD analysis project Ga0115566, IMG submission 87173) | Pelagic marine microbial communities from North Sea - COGITO_mtgs_120405 | ecosystem: Environmental > Aquatic > Marine > Epipelagic | place: Germany:Helgoland, sampling site Kabeltonne...
CTCTGTTCCAGATCGCCGTCGGTGACTGGCATGACCGGATTGATCTGACTCCCGATTTTCAAATCACGCTGGAGCCCATGCACCATTGGTCCGCGCGCGGCATGGGTGATCGACGCAATGCCCTGTGGGCTGCCTTTGTATTACAAACGCCGGCCGGCCAAATTTACCATGTCGGCGACACCGGATTTCACGACGGCATCAACTACCGGGCTGTACGCAAGAAATATGGTAGCTTTCGCCTCGCCATCCTGCCTTTCGGCGCTTTTGAACCCAGGGACTTCATGCGCTATCAGCACCAAAACCCTGATGAAGCCGTACGCGGCCACAAACTGTGTGGTGCGCAACACACATTGGGACACCATTGGGGCACATTTCCATTGACCAATGAAAGCATTGAAGATCAGCTTGAGGCCCTGGACCTGGCTCGCCAGGATCATGGTATATCCGAGCACATTTTTCGTGCTCTGCAGCCAGGCCAGGTCTGGAATGTGCCCGTCCACCCTTCAACAGAGGCCTGATTTCATCCATGACCGAGACCCGATATCAAAAAGAATGGCAACGCCAAAACAACCGCGATGACATTCCATCCGGCCATCTGGCGGTGCATCGCTGGTATCTGCGCATGGAAGAACCATGGACAATTGCTGACCCTGCACCACCTGCTGAAAATCTGTCGCTGATTCGTGCCGAAAATCCCACCATCGGGTTTTACCGTTTCTTGTACCACACCGCCGGGGAAGAATTCATCTGGGGTGACCGGAGACGGATGAGCGATGAGACACTGATGGCCCATATCAGCTCGCCCGATATCCATGTCATGGTACTCTATCAGACCGGGACACCTGCAGGCTTCTTTGAGATGGATTTTCGCAAGGAAACCCATAGCGAAATCAAGTATTTTGCCTTGCTGCCCGGTCATTTAGGACGCGGTCTGGGAAGCTATATGCTGTCAAAAGCCATTGGGTTTGCAGGCAAGCGGCGCCTGCCGCTCATTCTGGATACCTGCACATTGGATCATCACTCCGCATTGGAGAACTATTCCAGACGCGGCTTCACCGTCTATGATGAACAGGACGAGATCTATCCCGATCCGCGACTGGATGGAACAATCCCGCGGCAAGCCGGCAAACACGTTCCGCTTGCCGATTGAGCATGTAAGCGCCATATAGGCGCCCATGGATACCCGCACGCCCTTTGCTAAAATGAACGGTATCGGCAACAAGATCATTGTTGCCGATATGCGCACGCGTGCCGATCACATTACACCGGAGGCCGCCATCGCCCTCGCTGGCGACAGCAACACGCATTTTGATCAGCTGATGGCTGTGCATGATCCGGGGCCCGTGGGCAAACATGCCCGCATAGAAATATTCAACGCTGACGGGTCGATGGCGGAAGCCTGTGGCAACGGCACCCGCTGCGTCGTGCAATGGCTCAACCGACAGACCGGCTTCACAGAATTCTCGTTTGAAGTAAACGGCAACCCGCTTTCAGCCCAGCTGTTGGAGGATGGACGGATCAGCGTCAATATGGGCGTGCCCCGATTTGAATGGGATCAGATACCGCTGTCTGAAGAGTTCGCGGACACCAGCGGCATTGAACTTGAGGTCGGACCACTCGGTGCACCGGTGCTGCATACGCCATCAGCGGTGAATATCGGCAATCCCCATATTGTATTCTGGGCTGATAATGACGTGTACAGCTATGCGCTCGACCGGTTTGGGCCGATGCTGGAATATCACATGCTGTTTCCTGAACGGGTCAATATATCGATCGCCCAGGTAACCGGTACAGACCGCCTGAACATGCGGACCTGGGAACGGGGGGCCGGCCTGACCCAGGCCTGTGGATCAGCCGCCTGTGCAGCAGCGGTCAGCGCTGCCCGTTTGGGCAAGACCGGCCGGGCAGTCGAAGTGACTTTGCCTGGCGGTGTTCTTGATATTGAATGGCGTGCCGACAATTTTATCATCATGACCGGTGCAGCAGAGCACGAGTTCGATGGTGTGTTGGATCCGGCAACCGGTGCGTGGGAGCCACGGTCGTGACCGACAACGCCAAACTTGATCTGATAACATTCGGTTGCAGACTGAACACCTATGAATCCGAGGTCATGCGCCGCGAAGCCGAAAAAGCAGGCCTTCGCGACCTTGATGGCGGAGCCGTTGTGGTCAACACCTGCGCGGTGACGGCCAAGGCCGTTCGGGACGCCAAACACGCGATCCGCAAGGCCCGCAAGGAAAATCCCGACGCCCGCATCATCGTATCGGGATGTGCTGCACAAACCGAACCGGAAACCTTCGCCGACATGGCAGAGGTGGATCTGGTTTTAGGCAACGAAGAAAAGCTACACGCCCACTCCTACCGGCAATTACCAGATTTTGGCGTTAATCAATTCGAAAAAGTGCGCGTCAACGATATCATGGCCGTGCGGGAAACAGCATCGCATATGGTGGAATCCATCGAAGGCCGCAGCCGGGCTTTTGTTCAGGTTCAAAATGGATGCGATCACCGCTGCACGTTCTGCATCATTCCGTATGGACGGGGCAATTCCCGCTCAGTTCCCGCCGGGGAAGTCGTATCCCAAATCCGGCAATTGGTTGACAATGGATATCGCGAAATCGTGCTCACTGGTGTCGATTTGACATCCTGGGGTGGCGATCTGCCGGGAAAACCATCTCTTGGCCGGCTGGTCCAGGCAATATTGACCAGGGCCGACGGGCTGAAGCGATTGCGCCTTTCGTCCATCGACTCCATAGAGGTCGATGAACCCCTGATGGATGCGATTGCATCCGATCAGCGTCTGATGCCACATCTGCATCTGTCGTTACAGTCGGGAGACGACATGATTTTGAAACGCATGAAGCGTCGACACCTGCGCGAGGATTCGATACGATTCTGCAATGAGATCCGACACAAAAGACCGGACATGGTTTTTGGCGCAGATATGATTGCCGGTTTTCCGACCGAAACCGATGCAATGTTTGAAAACTCTCTGTCGATTATCGATGAGGCAGACCTCACATTCCTCCATATATTTCCCTATAGCGCCCGCCCCGGAACACCCGCGGCAAAAATGCCCCCGGTTGACGGCGCCTTGATCAAATCCCGTGCCGCCACCTTGCGAAAGCGCGGTGAAGAGAAACTTGCTTCCTATCTGAATGCCCAGGTCGGGTGCACGGCCTCTGTATTGATGGAAAACAACGGTCTGGGACGCACCCAATCCTTTGCTACGGTTAAAGTAAAGGACGGCATGCCGGGTGAAATTCTCGATGTGAAGCTGACCAGCCACGATGGCAAAAGACTGACCGGCCTTGCCCTTGGGAAGAAGCACTCTGAATCAACAGCACCAATGCCTGCAATGTCTACGGCTTGAGGAGAAACCATGGCTGAAAGGAAAGAGGGTTTCTTCAAGCGTCTTTTCAAATTCGGTAAGAAAAACCGGGCTGAAGAAGAGGCGGAGCAACAGGCGGAACGAGAGGCTGAAGCAGCGCGTCAAGCCGAGACGGAGCGAGAAGCAGAGGCGGAGCGGAAAGCTGAAGCAGAACGGGAAGCCGAGGCAGAGCGGGAAGCCGAGGCAGAGCGGGAAGCCGAGGCGGAGCGAGAAGCCGAGGCAGAGCAGAAAGCCGAGGCGGAGCGAAAGGCTGAGGCAGAACGGAAGGCCGAAGCGGAGCGAAAAGCCGAGGCAGAGCGGAAAGCTGAGGCAGAGCAGAAAGCAGAAGCGGAGCAAAAAGCCGAGGCAGAGCAGAAAGCTGAGGCAGAGCGGAAAGCTGAGGCGGAGCGAAAGGCCGAGGCGGAGCGAAAGGCCGAGGCGGAGCGAAAGGCCGAGGCGGAGCGAAAAGCGGAGGCAGAGCAGAAAGCCGAGGCGGAGCGAAAGGCTGAGGCAGAGCAGAAAGCTGAGGCGGAGCAAAAAGCCGAGGCAGAGCGAAAAGCGGAGGCAGAGCAGAAAGCTGAGGCGGAGCGAAAGGCTGAGGCAGAGCAGAAAGCTGAGGCGGAGCAAAAAGCCGAGGCAGAGCGAAAAGCTGAGGCGGAGCAAAAAGCCGAGGCAGAGCGAAAAGCGGAGGCAGAGCAGAAAGCCGAGGCGGAGCGAAAGGCTGAGGCAGAGCAGAAAGCTGAGGCGGAGCAAAAAGCCGAGGCAGAGCGGGAAGCCGAGGCAAAACAGAAAGCACAAGCAGCGCAGGAAGCTGAACAACAGGCAACCGCTGAAGCCGGTGCAGAGCCACCCGTTGAAAAGAAAAGTTGGTTTTCCCGCCTGAAGGACGGCTTATCACGCTCGTCAAATCAGCTCACCGAAAACATCACAGCAGTCTTTACCAAGCGAAAGTTGGACGAAGACACGCTTCAGGAACTGGAAGACCTGCTGATTCAGGCCGACCTGGGTGTTGAAACTGCCATGAACATCACAGATGCGCTGGCCGCCCAACGCATGGGCAAGGATGTAACCGACGAAGAAGTTCGCACCTTCATGGCAGACGAGATTGAAAAAGTTCTCGACCCGGTGGCGGCAGAGCTGGAACTGGATCTCGATCACACACCCCACGTTATCCTGGTTGTCGGTGTCAATGGATCCGGCAAGACCACTACCATCGGCAAACTGGGCCAGAAACTTTACGATGCTGGGTTTTCAACCCTGCTGGTGGCCGGCGATACGTTCCGCGCAGCAGCCATTGAACAATTAAAAATCTGGGGTGCACGTACCCAGTCTCCAGTTGTGTCCCGTCCCCTTGGTTCAGATGCTGCAGGCCTGGCGTTCGATGCCTATGCTCAGGCCGCGCAAGAAGGCCGCGACGTCATGTTGATGGATACGGCAGGTCGGCTGCAGAACAAAAGTGAATTGATGGATGAGCTGGAAAAAATTATCCGCGTGCTCCGCAAACAGGACCCTACAGCACCGCACACGGTTCTGCTGACGCTGGATGCCACAACCGGTCAGAATGCCCTCAATCAGGTGGAAATTTTTAAAGATGTGTCGGGGGTCAATGGCTTGGTCATGACCAAGCTGGACGGTACGGCACGGGGTGGAATCATGGTGGCGATCGCCGCCAAATTCAAATTGCCCGTCTATTTCGTTGGTGTTGGTGAACAGGTCGACGATCTGGAACCGTTTGAGGCCCGCGAATTTGCCCGCTCCATTGCCGGACTGGAAACCGAATAGTCTGCCGGTCAACGTCACTCAATTTGTGCTGCAGATGCAATCTACATCCAAAACATGCTACCAAACCGACATGTCGGATGACGCAATTTGAAAAGCGCCGATGATCCCTGAGCTGTAAGAAGGAGGTGCACGGGTGAGCGATGGCGTCGCTCAAGGCATGTTTGTGTCGTCCGTGTGCTGCGCCTTTGCAGCTGATTATCCTGAACGCCCGGATTTCTTTTGAAACTCCGGGTCGGATTTCCGCCCGGAGAGATGCGGAGATCACCATGACTATGCACACCCCAAACCTGAACATCGCCGATCGCGCAAACCATTTTCGATTGCAAAATGGCGACAAGGCACAGCTGCCTTTTGAGCCAACAGAATATGAACAACGCCTGGCCGGCCTGCGCGCGACCATGATGCAAAAAGGGCTTCGTGCCTGTGTGCTGACATCGATGCATTGCGTCGCCTATTACAGCGGCTTCTTGTATTGCTCCTTTGGTCGGCCTTATGCCTGCGTCGTCACCCAGGATTCCTGTACAACCGTGTCAGCCAACATCGATGCAGGGCAACCCTGGCGGCGCAGTCACGCAGATAATCTCATTTATACCGACTGGCAGCGTGACAATTATCTAAGAGCTATTGTTTCCCTGATCGGTGAAGGTGGATCGGTGGGCGTAGAACTGGACCATCTTTGTGTAGAGATGTATCGCAAACTGGCCGCTGCCCTTCACATTGAGCCTGCAAGCCTGGTCGACATTGCCCCGGCATCGATGCAGCAACGCATGATCAAAAGCGATGCGGAAATTGCTCTGATCATTGAGGGCGCCCGCATTGCCGATTGTGGTGGCGAAGCCATTCACGCCTCAATTTCTGCCGATGCCAATGAATTGGAGATTGCACAGGCCGGGCGTCTGGCGATGGAAAAGGAAATTGCCCGCATCTATCCTGATAGCGAAATACGGGACACTTGGGTGTGGTTCCAATCCGGCATCAACACTGATGGCGCCCATAACCCGGTCACCACGCGCAGATTGCAACACGGCGACATTCTCTCACTCAACTGTTTCCCCATGATCCACGGCTATTACACCGCCCTGGAACGCACTCTATTCCTGGGCGAACCCGATCCGCGCTCGATGGAAATTTGGCAGGCAAATATCGCGGTACACCGCCGTGGATTGGAGCTTCTGAAGCCGGGCGCTATCTGTCGGGAAATCGTGACTGAACTAAACGAATTATTTGCAGAACGGGATCTGCTGCAATACCGTTCATTTGGATACGGCCATTCATTTGGTGTTCTTTCCCATTATTATGGCCGCGAGGCGGGACTGGAACTGCGAGAGGATGTTGACACTGTTCTTGCCCCCGGCATGGTTGTGTCCATGGAGCCGATGCTGCTGATTCCACAATGTCAGGCCGGATCAGGAGGCTATCGGGAGCATGATATCGTGCTGATAGAAGAAAATGGGGCAAGCAATATCACCCATTTCCCGTTTGGTCCGGAACATAATATTATTGCCTAATTGCCAACCGACGATCCTGACAATCACTGCGGGGCTTTCCCTCGGCGGGTGCAGCCGTTAAACCGCTGATTATGAAACTCGTTGTAGAAAACCTGAGCGTGGTGCGCGGAGAAGATCAAATCTTCTCCGCCCTTTCGTTTGACATCAAAGCCGGACAGGCGCTGATTATTCGCGGTGCCAACGGGGTTGGGAAATCTTCCCTGCTGCGTGCCCTTGCCGGGTTGCTGGTTCCGGCATCCGGAGAAATTCGCCTGGATGATCGGGATGCTGAATTCGCCGACGTTCCACTGGGAGAATTATGCCATTATCTGGGCAACGATAATGCCATGAAGGGCGCCATGAGCGTTCAGGAGAACCTGCACTTTTGGCAAAACTTTGCCGGTCAGCCACATCTGGACATTGACGATGCCCTCGACATGGTCGGGCTTGATGGCCTGCAAACCGTTCCCTTTTCCCACCTGTCCACCGGGCAGCGCCGCCGCATCGGCATTGCCCGCCTCCTGGTCAGCTACCGCCCTGTCTGGTTGCTGGATGAACCGGTCTCGGGTCTGGACGCACAATCGGAAGATCAGTTTTCCCAACTGATGAAAGCTCACCTGGAAGAGGATGGCATCATTGTCGTTGCCACCCATGTCCCGCTCGGTCTGGATCAGGCCGTCCAGTTGAATATGGACGAAGCGAGCCAGCCGCCGGGTGAGGGAAACACCTGATGTGGGCGCTGTTGATCCGCGACCTGATTCTGGCCTTTCGCTCCGGCGGCGGTGCAGTTACGGCGTTGTTGTTTTACCTTGCCGTTGTTGTGGCAATGCCCTTTGCCGTCGGGCCCGATACCAACCTCTTAGCCACCATCGGCGGTGCGACCTTGTGGATTGGAGCGCTTCTTGCCGGTCTGTTGGGTCTGGACCGGTTGTTTCAGGCCGATAACGAGGACGGATCGCTGGATCAGATGATGATAGCGCCCATACCGTTACCGGCACAGGTCTTTCTTAAGTGCGTTACACATTGGCTGACAACCGGGTTGCCGCTCACACTGATTGCCCCGGTCTTTGGCCTGATGCTGGGTATGGATTCCATTTCCATCGGCGCCTCCATGGCAACTTTGTTTGTCGGTACGCCGGCAATTTCCTTTATCGGTGCCGTTGGCGCTGCGGTAACGGTTTCCCTGCCCCGTGGCGGATTGTTGCTGTCGGTGTTGGTGCTGCCGCTTTGCATTCCAGTTTTGATTTTCGGGGTGGGCGCCGTACGGGCATCCGTAACGGAGCCAGATCCGTTTCTGCCACCATTTTTGCTGGTTACAGCCATTTCGCTGTTTTTCTCGATTCTGGGCCCATTTGCTGCAGCCCAGGCCTTGCGTTACGGAAGCGACTGATGATTGACAACAAATTGAAGCACTCGGGAAGGATTGGGCGATTGCCTGTTGCCGTTTGCATGCATAAGAAGCTTCCATGACCACCGATGCTGTAAAACAACCACGCGGCCTGATGGCCCTGGCAAACCCGACCAGGTTTCTTGCCTTTGTCCAGATCGTATTGCCGTATCTCAGCCTGACAGCCCTTGCCTTGCTTGCTGTCGGTCTTTGGATGGCGTTTTCCGTTCCCGATGATTATCAGCAAGGTCGAACCGTGCGCATCATGTTTGTCCATGTTCCTTCGGTCTGGATGGCGATGTCGGCCTATATGGTGATGGTCTCCGGGGCTCTGGGAGTGCTGGTCTGGCGGCACCCGCTGGCCGATGTTGCTGCCCGCGCGGCGGCACCAATCGGGGCGGCGTTTACTTTTCTCGGCCTCGCCACAGGATCAATCTGGGGTCGCCCGATGTGGGGGACCTGGTGGGAATGGGATGCCCGGTTGACCAGTTTTTTGGTACTGCTGATCATCTATCTCGGTTTGATCGCCCTGTGGCACGCAATTGAAGAACCGGCAAAGTCTGCACGCATGGCGGCGGTTGTGGTTATGGTTGGTGCGCTTAACATTCCGATCATCCGGTTTTCGGTAGAATGGTTCACCACATTGCACCAGGGACCCAGTGTTGTCCGCTCTGGTGGTCCGGCGCTGGCGCCAGAATTTCTGTATCCGCTGCTGGTCATGGGGCTGGCCTTTTTATTGGTCTTTTTGACGCTGCATTTGATGGCAATGCGCAATGAAATACTGCGACGGCAAATCAGAACACTGCAGCGCAAAGCCGCGCGCGATCACCGTACAGGAAATTCAAAATGACGGCCTTGTTTGGTACAAAATATTTTGGCTTCATCCTGTCTGCCTACGGCATCACGGCAGCAGTATTGATTGTTCTGACCGTGTGGATTTTCACAACCCACACCCGTCGAAAGCAGCAATTGGCAAAGCTTGAAGAAGCCGGGTTGAAACGGGCATCCCGAAGCAATGGCTGAATCGCGCCCTTCATTGTTACGTCTATTGGCGCTTGCCTCTCCCCTTATTCTGTTTGGGGCGTTGGCAGGTGTATTTTTGTTTCAGCTGATGACCAACAAAAATGCTTCCGAACTGCCGTCTGCCCTGATCGGGAAACCCGTTCCGCAGTTTGACCTTCCTGCGCTTGACGGCTTGAAAACAAAGGGTGTTGCCATTCCAGGCCTGAAGAGCACAGATCTGACCGGAGAAATATTTCTGGTCAATATTTTTGCCTCCTGGTGCGCCCCCTGTCGGGCTGAGCATCCCGCTTTGATGAAACTGGCAGAAAACGACGAATTGAGAATTGTTGGCATCAACTACAAGGACCAGGGAGAAAACGCGCGACGTTTTTTGGGGGCACTTGGCAACCCCTATTCAAATGTCGGCGTTGATCGAAAGGGACGCACAGCGATTGAATGGGGGTTCTACGGCATTCCCGAAACCTTGCTTGTAGGACCCGACGGCATTGTGCGTCATAAGATCGTAGGACCGATCAATCCGGAAAAGTTCCAGGAACTGAAAGTCAAGATCAAGCAGATTCAGACCGCCGGTTAAAGCCTTCAGCTTTCTTCTTCTGTAGAGTGTTTCATCATCATCGGCACCTGGCTCGCGACAAAGGCCATGGTCAGTCCGGTCATACCCCAGAATTTGAAACCGACCCAAAACGCTTCTGAAAAATTGCGCCACACGCCTTCATTGACCAGCGCAAGAAACAAAAAGAAGAAACCCCAGCGCCAGGTCAGCTTGTTCCAGCCGTCCTGATCGAGTTGAAATGCGGATCCCATCACCATTTTCAACAGGCTGCGGCCAAACAACATGCCACCAATCAGGGTCAGCCCGAACAGGCTGTTGATGATGGTCGGCTTAAGCTTGATGAACGTATCATCTTGCAGATACAGGGTCAGTCCGCCAAATATCGAAACTACGACGGCGGTGACAATCGGCATGGCTGGCAAGGTTCGGGTTATCGACCAGGAAATCGCAATCGACACAAGTGTTGCGACCATGATGACCGCCGTGGCCACAAATATGGGCCTTGAAAACGGTTCGTTCAGCTCCAACGCGGCAATAAGCCCGTCACCAAATTTATAGGACAGAACAAACAGGACAATCGGTCCAAGTTCCAGTACCAGCTTGAGCACCGGGTTGATCTGCTCTTCCTGGGATTGAGATGTCGGTTCCGGTGTGGCGGTCATTCGATTTCCATGTCGCTTCGATCTGTGTTTCGTGTAGCAGGGTTATCGGCGTTTTCAAATGCTATCTGTGATCGCCCTCTCATCCGAAGGTGTAGGAATTGGTGGGTGGACGATGGGTTGTTGTTGGGACTATACAGGCCGCAACACATAAAATTTTTGAACGATACCTTGAGTATCATTCCCCTTTTCCGATCAAGGAGTCCTTGCTTATGACCGCTTCGCTCGACAGTTTTTCCTGTAAAAGAACACTTTCTATTGCCGGTAAGGAATATGTCTATTTCAGCCTTACCGAAGCTGAAAAAAATGGATTGGCTGGTGTTTCCAACCTTCCATTCTCTTTGAAAGTTCTATTGGAAAATCTGTTGCGGTTTGAAGATGGCCGCTCGGTAACTGCAGAAGACATCAAGGCAGTGGCTGAATGGATCAACAACCGGGGTTCTGCTGGTAAGGAAATTGCTTATCGTCCGGCCCGCGTTCTGATGCAGGACTTCACCGGCGTTCCCGCCGTTGTCGATCTGGCTGCCATGCGGGATGCGACGTCAAACCTCGGTGGTGACACCGCAGCCATCAATCCGCAGGTGCCCGTAGATCTGGTGATCGACCATTCGGTGATGGTTGACTATTTTGGTGCATCTGGCGCGTTTTCTAAAAATGTTGACCGTGAATACGAACGCAATGGCGAGCGCTACACGTTTTTGAAATGGGGACAGCAGGCGTTTGAGAACTTCCGCGTTGTGCCCCCGGGAACAGGCATCTGCCACCAGGTCAATTTGGAATATCTGGCACAGACGGTCTGGACCCGCGAAGAAAACGGGGAAACCATTGCCTATCCGGATACGCTGGTGGGAACGGATTCTCACACGACAATGGTCAACGGCCTGTCGGTCCTGGGTTGGGGAGTTGGTGGCATTGAAGCCGAGGCTGCCATGCTTGGTCAGCCTGTCACCATGCTGATTCCAGAAGTCATCGGCTTCCGTCTGGACGGTAAAATGCCAGATGGGATAACAGCAACTGACCTGGTTCTGGTCATTGTTCAAATGCTGCGCGAAAAAGGTGTTGTCGGCAAATTCGTGGAATTTTATGGCCCCGGTCTGAACAACCTGTCTTTGGAAGACCAGGCCACCATCGCAAACATGGCGCCAGAATATGGCGCCACCTGCGGCTTTTTCCCGATCGACAAGGACACCATCAATTACCTGAGCGCAACCGGTCGCGACAAGGATCGCGTGGCACTGGTCGAAGCCTACGCCAAGGCGCAGGGCATGTGGCGCGATGAAGGGTCAGCAGACCCGGTCTTCACCGACACACTTCAACTCGACCTGAAAGACGTCGTACCATCAATTTCCGGTCCAAA
>Ga0115566_10004142_pt1 | contig 11600 bp, 11 predicted proteins | sample COGITO_mtgs_1204_3_FD_87173 | JGI IMG/M metagenome (GOLD analysis project Ga0115566, IMG submission 87173) | Pelagic marine microbial communities from North Sea - COGITO_mtgs_120405 | ecosystem: Environmental > Aquatic > Marine > Epipelagic | place: Germany:Helgoland, sampling site Kabeltonne...
AATTCCTGAAGTTGGTCAAATAAAATCGCACATCATTTTGAGCGAAATCAAGCATTCGCGGGTTGTTCCTTTTTTAACCAATTAGTCCATGCATATCGAGGCGTTTCGCGATTGGTGTATCTCCAAACCTGGTGTTACGGAAGAATTGCCTTTTGGGCCGAGCACGCTAGTATTCAAAGTCATGAACAAAATGTTCGCGCTTTGTGACATCGAACATTTTGAAAGCTTCAATGCAAAATGTGACCCTGATCGAGCGTTGGAACTACGTGCTGTTTACAGCGGCATTCGCCCCGGATATCACATGAGCAAGATTCACTGGAATACCATAGAAACCAATGGCAGCGTGCCTAATCAACTGATGTTCGATTTGTTGGATCATTCATACGATTTGGTCGCAAAATCGCTACCCAAAAAAGATCGATTGCTGTTGGAAGAAATGACAAACAAAATCAGGTAGATTGATTCAGGCGTGTTTCCTTTGCATCTCAAAAATTTGAGCTATGAATCGCGTATTCTCCATATTCGTTAAGTATTTTTTGAGAGGTGTTGTCTTATTGGTTCCTGTTGCGGCAACAATTTATGTAATAGTCCAAACCTTCATCTATATCGATGGAATCATCCCGTATGAAATTCCAGGATTAGGTATTCTAACGCTTTTAGCCACCCTAACGGCATTTGGTGTTTTGGCGAGTACGGTTTTGGCTCAACCATTTATTTACTGGGGAAATCAGCTACTCAATAGCGCACCAATTGTTAAGACAATTTACACTTCAGTAAAGGATTTGCTTTCGGCTTTTGTTGGAAATCAAAAGCGCTTCGACCAACCGGTACTTGTCAAAATGTTCGAAAACGGAGGAATTCAAAAACTAGGTTTTATGACTTCAGACGACCTCACTGAATTGGGTATTCCAAGCGGAAAAGTGGCGGTTTACTTACCCCACAGCTATGCATTTTCGGGAAACCTTTTCATTGTTCCGGCTGAGAATATTACGCTTGTAGATGCAAAAGCAGCCGATGTGATGAAATTTATCGTCAGCGGTGGGGTTAGTAAAATTGGCGATGTTTCTGAATCAGAGTCATGAATTTGATTGAAATATTTCAGAATAACAGGCACCAAATAAGCCTTCATTTTGTCATTTTCTTATGGGGTTTTACGGGGATTTTAGGTCGACTGATTCAGATACCTTCTATGTCCATCGTTTGGTGGCGCATGTCCATCGCTTTGGCCGGGCTTGCCGTTTTCATGTTTCTTACAAAACGAAAATTCAAAACCACACCATTGATGGCGGCAAAATACCTTGGCATCGGATTGGTGACTGCAGCTCACTGGATTTTTTTCTTTGAAGCCCTAAAGGTGTCTAATGTCTCCATTACGCTAACGACCTTGGCTTCGACCTCGCTTTTTGTCGCTCTATTCGAACCTTTCTTTTTTAAGCGAAGAATCATTGGCTACGAACTCATTTTTGGATTAATCACCGTTGTAGGATTGGCCATAATTTTTCAGGCAGAAAGCGATTATTCTTATGGCGTAATCCTAGCCCTAATTTCAGCAATCCTAGCCGCAGTATTCGGAACTGTAAATGGCATTTTCGTTAAACACGACCGAGCCACGTTAATTACTGCTTACGAAATGATTGGCGGCATCGTAGGCATTTCGATCTACACTTTTTTATTCGACATTCCATTTGTTGTCCCCACGGGGGTCGATTGGATTTGGCTATTCATTCTGGGCCTTATATGCACTTCGCTTGCTTTTGTTGTAAGCATTGAAGTCATGAAATCACTCAGCCCATTTACGGTAAGTATCAGCATAAACATGGAGCCGATTTACGCCATCATTTTTGCACTTATCCTATTCAAAGAAGACGAATACATGAGTCCAATGTTTTACTTAGGAGCCGTTTTGGTAATGAGTATGATTTTCTTCAACAGTTATATAAAACGCAAAAACCGCGCTTAGTGCAGGGTTTTCGTTTTTCATTCTATTCAATTTGTTTACCGAACCATCATTCGCATAGTATGGTGCTGTCCAGACTCTGTGATAACATCAACTAGGTATGCGCCTGCTGGTATGTCCGTGTTAAGCTGCACTTCGCTGGCAACCTTATTGAAACTATTTCTAGCTACAAGTCGTCCGCTCAAATCACGAATTTCCAAGCCCAATGATTGACCTATCAGCCCCTCCGGTAAAATCATATTGAATATTCCATTGTTGGGATTAGGATATATCACGAACGAAACATCTTGTGTGAGTCGATCTATTCCGAGGGCATATACCTCAACATCTTTGCATGTTTTCCCACATTCATTGGCGCCATCAAAAGTTGTCAGACAAACGGTGTAAGTTCCTGGCGCATTGTAAAAATAAGTAGGCTGATTAAAGGTTGATGTGTTTCCATCTCCAAAATTCCATAGCACAGAGGTCACATTTCCAACGGTAGTAGTATTGTTAAACACATAGCCATTTTGGTCGTTAAACGAATAGTTAAAGGTCGGTTCACAAGTGTATTCATATACCGTAATGGTTTCGCAATAAGTGTCCGAACAAAAAGGAAAAGGATTTAAAATGGTAAGACATACATCATAAACCCCAGGAGCTGCATAAGTATGACTTGGGTTAGCATCAAAGGAGAGACCGCTGCCATCACCAAAATCCCATGAACTCACTACAAAAGAACCCACAGAAAGGTTTTCGAAGGTCAAATCCAATTCGTCTGCTGTGAAGTTAAAATTGGCATCACAAGCTCCGCCACCACCGCCCGTAGTAACAGTTACAAACTCGCAATACTCAGATTCGCATGAAAATGAAACGGAGTCATAGACATATAAGCACACTTCATAGGTGCCAGCTGTGAAATAAGTATAGCTCGGATTTGAACTACTGGATGTTCCAAAACCATCTCCAAAATCCCAATACAACGCATTGTAGGAACCTGTTGATTGATCTGCAAAGGCAACGGTAAGACCATTTGCAATATTAGCGAAGTCCGCATCGCAGTCCCCTGAGGTAACGTCTATTGTAACGCATTGACTATCGCACATAGTTCCGTTGTCAAAAACGGAAAGGCAAACTGTAAAGCTTCCAGTGGTGTCATACGTATGATATGCCAAGGTGTCGTTGGTTCCACTGCTATCACCAAAGTCAAACCAAATGGAGTCGTATGCGCCAAGCGAAGCGTTGTAAACTTCAAGGTCGAGTCCATTTTGATAGGGATAGAAACTGGCCATACACGTAGCGCCACCTAAATAGAAAGTGTCGCAATGGCTATCAAAACAATTGAAATTTATGGTGTCATAAATGTACTGACACACGGGATAAACACCAGGCCCTGCATAGGTGTGAGAAGGATTATTCACATTGGTAGCAAAGGCGCCATCACCAAAATCATATTCGATATAGTTGTAGCTTCCTGTTGCTTGATTGGTGAAATTTACTGTAAATCCGCTCATAGTTGTATCAAACGCAGCAACGCATTGAGCTTGACTCGTGTTTACTCCTAAAAGCAAGGCTACAAGTAGCGAATAGAATCCGAAGTGTATTGTTTTCATAATGATTAATTCGATTACAGAACGAGTGCAAAGATGAATAGGTTGCTGAATCCGAATGGAGTCATTAGCCTTTTTTTATTCAGAGACGAAATAAACCTCGAAAAGAGCCAGTTGTGCTTTCAAATCGTTGTAACCTGCTGCACATTCCATTAATTCGTCTGATTTTATTTTTATGATCATTTTTTGCATCGGTGATAACAACAGATGCAATTGAATATGCGCCTCTCCTGTCATCGTGCATTGTTCAAATATTAATGCAAAGGCTTTACTCAATTCCTCTCCAAGTAGATGATATTGTTCGATGTTTTCTTGCTCACTCAATCCATTCATGAGCTCGATCATTGCTGCAATTCCTTCAGCTGTTTCAGGATTAGCCGGCCATTTGAGGCCGTTATTCAAGGTTAACGATGTTTTTACCTCCGCTGGCTTATCCAATTCGTTGGCCTCTTCAACTTCCGTATTTACGGTATCATTCTCGCTTTTTGATTCGGTGGGCTGGTTGCATGAAACTAGGCTCAACAGTGCGCAGAGTATTACAAATTGCATTTTTTTCATGGTCCAAAACTACTTCTTTGAGTTTGCTTGAATGATTTCGAACCACGGAATTATGAACCTAAAACACTCTTGATTAAACTTATATTCCTATTAGTTGTTTCGTTTGGCGAAAGCCAAAATCTACATTTGTCGTCATGTCTCAAGAACCATTAGAAATGAAATCGAACATTTATTGCAACAGCCTCACCGCCTATAAGCGTTTCAAAACCCGAGAAGTCATGATAGGCTCCGTTGGCGTAGGAGGTAACAACCCGATTCGGGTGCAATCTATGACGACTACAGATACAATGGATACGGAAGCAACCGTTGCTCAGAGCATTCGAATGATTGAAGCAGGTTGCGAAATTGTCCGTATTACAGCGCCAAGTAAAAAAGAAGCCGAAAACCTAGCCAATATAAAAAACGAACTGCGCAAACGAGGCTATGATACGCCTCTCGTAGCAGATATTCATTTCACTCCAAATGCAGCAGAAATTGCGGCTCGAATCGTAGAAAAAGTGCGGGTGAATCCTGGGAATTATGCCGACAAAAAGAAATTCGAGCACATTGAATATAACGATGATACCTATCAAGATGAACTCAATCGCATTCGCGAACGATTCACTCCATTAGTCAAAATCTGCAAAGAACATGGCACCGCCATGCGCATCGGCACAAATCATGGTTCGTTGAGCGATCGTATTCTTAGTCGATATGGAGACACGCCACTCGGAATGGTGGAAAGCGCCATGGAGTTTTTACACATCTGCCGCGATCACGACTATCACAACATTGTTTTATCGATGAAGGCCAGCAACACCCAAGTTATGGTACAGGCCTACCGTTTATTGGTAAATCGAATGATAAATGAAGGCATGAACTATCCTTTACACCTCGGTGTTACAGAAGCCGGTGAAGGAGAAGATGGACGCATAAAATCGGCCGTTGGAATCGGTACATTACTCGAAGATGGGCTTGGTGACACCATTCGTGTTTCGTTGACAGAAGAACCTGAATTTGAAGTACCCGTAGCATTTTCGCTGGCTCGTCATTACGATCATCGATCCGGACACGCTCCCATCCCTGACTTAAAAAGCTATCCGCTAAACCCATTTGCATATGCGAGAAGAAAGTCGACCGAAGTGATAAATATTGGCGATCACAACGTGCCTCGTATCTTTCACGACTATTCCACTAAGGAAGTCATAACTGCAGCCAACCTTCACGCAGTAGGCTGCAACTATAGTGTTCCATTGGACAAGTGGAATCTCAGCGACCAAGCATGCGATTTCATTTACATAGGCGATAAATCAATTGGATTTGAAATTCCGGGAACCTTAGGCGTTATTCAAGACGCGAGTGATTGGAATGACAACGAGCGCCACTACCCCTATTTTGAAGGCATTAGCTATGTAGTCGCCAAGAAAAAATCAACAACACTAAATTTCGTTCATACCGACATAAGTGGACTCGACCTGCCGTTAATTGCAACGTTGAAGCACGACCCAACAGCAGTGCTGGTGCTAACATCAGATAATCTTCACGGAATGGCAGAACAGCGCGCTGCATTTATTCGACTTGAAGAAGAAGGTTTAACCTGTCCTGTTATTATTCAACGCTCGTATAACGATTTGGATGAGGATGAGTTTCAGCTCTTTGCTGCTACGGATTTTGGAGGGTTATTTATCGATGGATTTGGCGATGGCCTTTGGATCAAAGCGCAAAACTGCGGTAGCCGAAAAATGATCAATTCACTTGGATTTGGCATTTTACAGGCGACTCGAACCCGGATTTCCAAAACCGAATACATCAGCTGCCCATCGTGTGGCCGCACGCTTTTCGACTTACAAGAAACAACGGCAAAAATTCGAGCCAGAACAAGTCACTTAAAGGGAGTCAAGATTGGCATCATGGGCTGCATTGTCAACGGACCGGGCGAAATGGCAGATGCCGACTACGGTTATGTGGGAACAGGACCAGGCAAAATCACTTTGTATAAAGAAAAGGAAGTCGTTAAGAAAAACGTCCCCGAAGCCGATGCTGTTGATGAGTTGATTCGACTTATTGTTGAACATGGCGATTGGGTAGAACAAGAAAAATAATCAAGCTGATCTGCACACATGATAGGTAACAAAAAACACTTTCTCGTAGCTGGCGCAACTGGTTTAGTCGGGTCTACATTAGTTGAAATGCTATTAAGCAATGAAACCGTTGGGAAAGTTACCGTTTTGGTGCGCAGGGCAACATCATTTGAAAGCGAGAAACTTGAGGAGCGAATGATAGATTTTGACAGTTTTACAGAACGAGAAATAGCGCCATCTGTCGATGCAATATTTTGTTGTTTAGGAACGACAATGGCTCAAGCCGGTGGAAAAGATGCATTCCGTAGAGTCGATTATGAATACCCCGTAAAACTCGCTGTATTTGCACAGCGCCAGAATATCCAACAGTTTCACGTTATAAGTTCCTCTGGCGCTAGTCCAACATCGAAAATTTTCTATTCAAAAGTCAAAGGAAGAATGGAATTGGAAATCAAAAAATTGGACAAAATTCGAAGTATTTACATCTATCGACCTAGCATGTTGCTGGGCGACAGAACCGAATTTCGTTTTGGAGAGTCTTTGGGTAAATTTTTCATGAAAGCTTTAAGCTTTATGCTTCCAAATTCAATCAAAGCGGTACACGCAAATGAAGTATCCTATACGATGGTGAATAACGCGCTATCTCCACAAAAAGGCGTTCACGTGGTGAGCAACTCAGAAATATTACAGTGATAGGAAAGAAGAACAATGAGATTTCTCCTTGGTTTCAAAGGCTGCTGAACAAGTCTATCTAAAAACCAAAACAGCCCGACAACTCAGGTTCTGCCTAAAATGACAAGGATTCACGGTAGTATAGATACCTTTTTTTCTGATAATTGCAAATGCCCAAAAAGGAAACCATAACCATAAAGCATGGACCACAATTCGATGGAATGCTTTCTACCCTCGGATTATTTGGTTCAATAGGTTTTGCAATAGTTACCATACTATTGTTTCTAGATGATGAACTTGCCTTTGGAGCTACACTACTTTCATCATTGATTTGCGGGTCACTTTTTTTCGATTTTCGAGGTGTTTCCATCGATTTTACACATGCTCGAATTCGATCTTATCGTTCCATTTTATCGACTCGGTTTGGTCTTTGGCAACCTTTTAAGAAATTCAATGCCGTTCATATAGCTCAGGAAACCTCCTTTTCAGAATCCACCACGAGTATGCTCACAGGCAGCGGCAGAAGGTCAAAACATCAAAATTTTCATGTCTATTTAAAAAGTCAAAGCGACAATAAAACCTTATTTATCGGAGAATACCCAACACGGGAAGCGGCCAAAATCACGGCCAAGGAATTAGCTGCAAAAATGGATCTCCCGATTGTATATGACCCCAAATCAAAATAAACGCTACTTCGGAGAAACACATTTGTTGCATACAGCCGACCTATCATTCATAAGATTCGGGAAAAGGAATTAATTTTTGGTCCGAAATGCAGCACCAACTCATAACAATCAGTAAAGGCCCCCGATTCACCATTCCATTTTCTGGCTTTCTTTTAATGGCTTGCATTGGCTTCCTCATTTTTGGAATTGACCAAACCAAGGAAAACCCGATTCAAGGGTTAGGATTGATCTTCTTATGTATTGTTTTACTGCCCATTTTCTTAGACTACCAAGGCATCCAATTCGATCTTTCGAATCAAAATATTCGAGCCTATAAATCCTATTTTGGCTTGAAACGAGGTAAATGGGTGTCCCTCCAAGGATTTAACGAAGTCGCATTGAAGTGGGAGCGACTCAGCCATCGATCGGGAGGTTCCTTACATCGGATAATACCAACTGGAAGCGTTGGTGTACGGGGTAAAACCAACGATGTATTCAGTGTTTATTTAATCAATCTCGAAACTAAGACTCGCTTCGAAGTGGCCGATTTTCAGACCTATAAGGCAGCACAAAAATTCCAACGGAAGATTTCCAAATCATTGCAAATACCATCTATGGATTATTACGAACCCATTCTAATCGCAGCCCAAGCTCGAAGGGAAGAGATTGAATCTCGCAGAAAAAGGAAATAGACCGAGCTTTCAAGCGCACCTCGCGAATGCTCGATTTATATTCGCAACATAAGGTGAATCCATTAGACACTCCCATAGAATTTTTGAAAGGTGTTGGCCCGATGCGAGCTGAGCTTTTAAGAACTGAACTTGGAATACGGTTCTATGGCGATTTATTGCTCTATTTTCCCTTTCGACACATAGATCGCAGTCAGTTTTACGCGATAAGCGAAATTGATGCAAATGCTGCCATGGTGCAGGTGAAAGGAAGGTTTATCCGAATAGATGCGATCGGTAAACAGCGTGCTACAAGAATGGTTGGAGCATTTCAAGATGAGCAAGGGGCCATCATGGAAGTTGCTTGGTTTCGAAGTTTGACATGGATAAAACAGAGTATTAAGCTGAACACGGATTACGTATTATTCGGCAAACCGGGTTTGTTCAACGGAAAACTCCAAATGACGCATCCGGAAATAGAGCTTTTAGAGAATTTTAATAAACCATTAAAAGGAGGACTTGAAGGTGTTTACAACACAACTGAAAAACTGAAAGCACGAAAAATTGATAGTCGGGTTATTCGAAAACTAATGGAGACCCTGCTTCCGCTTGTTATTAAAAGCATTCCCGAGACACTTCCGGGTTACATCAGAAAGCGGCAAAAGCTTCAACCGAAGCAGTGGTCACTTAAAGAGATTCATTTTCCAGAGAACATGGAATCGCTTGCTCAAGCCAAGCATAGTTTAAAGTTTGAGGAATTGTTTTACGTTCAAATGCGGTTGATGAGCATCAAGGCAAAGCGAAACAAGGAAATACCAGGTCAGGTGTTATCCGCGGTTGGTGAGCACTTCAATAATTTTTACACCAACCATTTGCCCTTTGAATTGACCAATGCGCAAAAACGCGTGATCAAAGAAATCCGAAAGGACATGGGCACGGGCAAGCAGCTGAATCGATTGTTGCAAGGAGATGTGGGCAGTGGTAAAACCGTGGTTGCATTGCTTTGCGCCTTAATCGCGATTGACAACGGTTTCCAAGCCGCCATTATGGCTCCAACGGAGATTCTAGCCACGCAGCACTATGAAACCATTTTCGACCTTTTAAGTGAAATGCATATTAACGTTGCCCTTTTAACTGGAAGTTCAAAAACGGCTTATCGCAAGAAGCTACACGCGAATCTCGAAAATGGACAAATCCACATTTTAATCGGCACCCATGCGCTTATAGAAGACAAGGTTAAGTTTAATAATCTGGGCTTTGTGGTAATTGACGAACAACACCGATTTGGAGTAGCACAACGATCAAAGCTTTGGCGAAAAAACGCCATTCCACCACATATTCTGGTAATGACCGCAACCCCCATTCCGCGCACCTTAGCTATGACGGTTTATGGCGATTTGGATGTAAGTGTCATCGATGAATTGCCTCCGGGCCGCAAGCCGATCAAAACGGTGCACCGAAGAGACAACCATCGACTTCAAGTATTTGGTTTTATGAAAGATGAAATCAAAAAAGGCCGGCAAGTTTATGTGGTTTATCCATTGATTGAAGAAAGTGAGACCCTGGATTATAAAGATTTGATGGACGGATATGAAAGCATCACACGGGCATTCTCAAATGAGTCGTATCAAGTAAGCATCGTACATGGAAAAATGAAGCCTGAGGCGAAAGACTTTGAAATGAAACGATTTGCTGAAGGAAAATGCCAAATCATGGTGGCAACGACTGTCATTGAGGTTGGGGTTAATGTTCCAAATGCATCGGTCATGGTTATTGAAAGCTCGGAGCGCTTTGGTCTTTCACAATTGCACCAACTTAGGGGTCGAGTTGGACGAGGTGCCGATCAGAGCTATTGCATTTTAATGACTGGAAATAAGCTCAGCAACGAAGGCCGTAAACGCATTCAAACCATGTGCGAAACCAACGATGGATTTCGAATTGCAGAAGTCGATTTAAAATTACGCGGTCCGGGCGATTTGATGGGAACACAACAAAGTGGCATCATGGAATTTCATATTGCTGATATTGTAAAGGATGCGGAGCTTTTGCAACAGGCACGGATCGAAGCTGAATACATTTATTCGAATGATGCAGAACTAGCGCATGAACAACTATTAATAGTAAGGCATCAATTGACCTCGCTCATGAAAAAACGTCCGAATTGGGGACGAATTTCATAAACAATAGTCCCGGTTTTAGCCCGCGTTATTTGGAAGAAAAACACGGAAAGTTGACCCCTTACCTGCTTCAGAATCAACTTCTATTCGACCGCCATGTTTTGAAATAAAATCGGCCGTTAAAAGTAGGCCAAGCCCAGACTCGGGTTCATTACTTGTACCTCTCTGACGAGTGTGGCCGCTGATTTTAAACAGACTTAGACGCTCAGCCTCATTCATTCCAATGCCGTTGTCAGCGATTTCAATGCATATTTCATGCTCGACTATAAATGTCCTCAACGTCACTTTTCCGAATTTCTGCGTGTATTTAATCGCATTTGAAAGCAAGTTTCGGATCACCGTGCTAATCATGTTACCGTCACCAGAGAAGGGCAAAGAATTCGATTGTTCAAACTCTACTTCGACTTGCTTGACCTCTGCTTGAGATTTCATAGACTCGACCACTTCAAATATGAGCTCATTCAATTGTATCCTTCGCGGTGTAAATTCCGTTTTCCCGGCTTGTGAAAGCGACCACTTTAGCAAATCATTAATTAATTCGAGTGAACTCCGAGCAGCTTCAGTCATCATGTTTATGATCTTCGTGACTTTAGGGTCACTTTGCTTCTGATTATTCAAAATTTCCATTAAGCTTTGGATCGAATGAAGGGGTTGCCTGAGGTCGTGACCAATTATGGAAAAGAACTTGTTTTTTGAATCAATTGATTTTCTCAATTCTCGATTCATTGACTCAATCTGCTCTTGCGATTTTAGGATTCTGTCTTTAGCCGATCGAAGGTTAACCGAAAGCGACTTATATCGACCTAATTGCCATGTTAACAAAAGAATGAATACTGAAAAGGTAATATACCAAGCATACAGCGCATAGGTAAAACTGGCTTCTTGCACAAATGCGTGTTTGTGGGCCGTTCCAATCCGAAAGTCATAACCATACAAGGAGATATCGGTATAGATAAATTCGTTTGTATCGATTTCCAATCGAGCGTAATTTTCAGGATCTTCGGAATCGTTATAGGTCTTCGATCCATCAAAAATGGTTTCCCGATCAAAGTCAAACCCCTCACCTGATTGAAATCGAAAGGAAAAATCTTCAACAACCGCATCGCTATATATGGGTTGAATAATTGTCTTAAAATCAATAGCGTCCTAAATAAAAAAGAGAGAGGCTGAAGTTTTTGCCCAAAACGTATATTTTGGGTTTGCACCAAAAACAACCTCTCTCATGGGTAATATTACAATGTTTTCGCAGATCAT
>Ga0115566_10004145_pt1 | contig 11591 bp, 8 predicted proteins | sample COGITO_mtgs_1204_3_FD_87173 | JGI IMG/M metagenome (GOLD analysis project Ga0115566, IMG submission 87173) | Pelagic marine microbial communities from North Sea - COGITO_mtgs_120405 | ecosystem: Environmental > Aquatic > Marine > Epipelagic | place: Germany:Helgoland, sampling site Kabeltonne...
AGCCATCCAGACCTTCAACACGTGCGCGGTGTCCCAAGCCAACTGCGTGAAGCAGAAGCAAGACGACGGCAGTTACCCCGTGCCGCCGGTGGAGTCGATGGCGGCCGGGTTCGACGCCAACACCTTCGGGGGCAAAGCGGGCGGGCGCTGGTACATCGTCGCGGGTCTGAACAAAGACTTTGACATCTTCGACTGCCAGGAGCACTTCTTCGCCGCGCCGGACGCGGATCACATGGCGGTCAAGATCAACTGGCGCGTCGCGCGGCCCAACGGACAGTTTTACGAGCGATCCGACGTCCAGACTTTCTACGCGGATGAGCGCACGAAGTCCATCATGCACAACAACGGTAACGAGTACCTCCACTACCAGGACGACTGGTACGTCCCGGGGTATAAAGAGGGCGAGTACGTCTTCGTGTACTACAAGGGTACCAACGACGCGTGGGACGGCTACGGCGGCGCGGTTGTGTACTCCACCTCCCCCGAGCTGAAGAAGGAATACGTTCCGGAACTGACGGCCATCGCCAAGAAGGTCGGGGTCAAGTTCAGCGATTTCGTCGTCACCGATAACACGTGCAAGGCGCAGGCGCCGCTCAAGGTGACCGCGGTGAAGGATCTGGACACACTCGGCGATGACGTCGTCGCCATCGAGAAGGAGATCGTTCGGGATGAGAAGGCGCTATTCTCGTTTGTGGGGAAAGAGGCACGCACGGTCGCGAGGGAGGTTGGCAAGGACGCGAGGCTCTTCGAGAAGGAAATCGAGAAGGACGTCAAGGTGATCGAGAAGGACCTCGGGCTGGTTTCAGTCGGTAAGGTGCAGGTTATTCGAGGTGCGAGTGATGCCGTCGATTTGCCCACTACGCCGCTCACGGGCAAGGCCAAGGCTGAGCAGGCCAAGGCGACGAGGCTTGTGAACAAGGTGGAGGCGAACATCGGCCGCATCCAGGACCAGTGAGCGCGCACTTGAGGTGAAGCGAGTACATTGACCCTATTATCACGTAGACTGAGTATTGAAACGAGTTGGAATAATGCAAAGGACGCGAGGGCTGCACAGACGAGAATGCATTTTTATTCACGCGCTCTCGATCGGCCACGTCGATCGATCGATTGGAACCGGCACCGGCACCAAGCTTTTGGTCATCGGACCGCTCGACACTAGTAACACTACCACGACACGCACGTCGACGTAAACTTAAGCCAATGTCCGCCGCCGCCGCCTTCTCCCTCACCGCCTCCGCGCGCGCCGCCCCCGGCGCCAAGGCGCTCCGCGCGCCCCGCGCGGTCACCCGCGCGGCGACCCGCCCCGTCGCGATGACCGTCGCCGGCGAGACCAACATCCAGTTCGTCAAGGGCACCAACGAGACCTCCGTCCCGGACGTCAAGCTCACCCGCTCCAAGGACGGCACCAACGGCACCGCCTTCTTCCTCTTCTCCGAGCCCGACGTCTTCGAGGCCACCGAGCTCGAGGGCGAGATCACCGGCATGTTCCTCATCGATAAGGAAGGCGAGCTCTCCACCGTGGACGTGAACGCCAAGTTCCTCAACGGAAAGCCCCAGGGCATCGAGGCGACGTACGTGATGAAGACCACCGAGGAGTGGAACAGGTTCATGAGGTTCATGGAGAGGTACGCCGAGGACAACGGACTCGGGTTCGCCGCCAAGAAGTAGGAGCCTCTAGGAGCGATCGATCGGCCGATCGCGGGGGAAAAATATGGATAGAATGGGTCACTAACACTTAGCAGAATACAGTGTCAATGGACATGCAGCTCGCGATAATACACGTCTCTAACGCCTAATACGCCGCCGCGCGGGCGCTCCGCGGGGTCCGCGGGCCGCCCGTCGACTTCACCGGCGACGACGGCGCCGAGAAGCTCCCGTTCCGCCTGTGCCCAGCCTGCGCCGTGCTGGCCCGCGCGTGCCAACCCCCCTCCCGACGCCGCTTATCTCCATCACTGCTGCTCCATAGCCGACCGTCGCACCGCCACTTGTCGAAATGTACCCGCGTCCCGCCATCCCCGCCGCAGCACGCGGCGTCGTGCGCCTCCAGCTCGGCGAGTGCGGCGGACCAGTCACTGTCCGTTTTCCCGATGTCGACAGCCACGTGGCGCCAGCACACCGGATTTGCACTGTCAACGTCGTGGTCCACTGGCAGACCGATTTTAATCCCATCCAACCTGTGCCGCCACTTGGCGTAACCCGCCCTGTAGTGCTCCAGCACCGCGCTTAAACTGGACTTGTCGAACGGGACGTACGCCAGCTCCGACCGCCTGCTCGTGCCCAACGCCCCGTACCGCACGGTAGGGGGGGCCTTTTGGCAATTAGGGCCCTTATGGCAATTAGAAGCGTCTTCTCGCACCCGTTCGCGTATGAGCAGCACGATGTGCGCGTGTGAGTGTTCCACGCCGTCGTCGTCGATCACCTTGCTTCGCATGCGCAGCGGGATCCGTTCCACATCGTGCCATCCCGCGGTGAGGAACATGGCGACGAACACCGCCTCCACGCATCGTATGGGCATTCCTTCTCGCACGATGCTTTTGGCGGTGTCCATGACTCGGCGGGTGGGGCGGTCTTTGTTGTTTGTGAAGTACAGCTCCTCGGTGTGATTGTACTGCAGATTCGTGATGAGCGTCTGGGCCGCGTGTAGCCTGACGCGTATTGGCGTGTTTGGGCCGATGCCGTGCGGCGGCCAACTCGGTTTGTTCGGTGGGGCCAGGTTGAGGGAGGAATCCGCGAGGCAATGCGCGTGGGGCCCATTGACGATTGTCGCGATGAGTCGCTTGGCGCGTTCGGCTTGGGTCTTCGTCAGTGGCACGTTCTTGGTGACGAGGTGGCGGAGGTGTTTGAGCTCGGCGACCTCGGGGCACGGCGAGTGGGACGGCGCGGAGGTCGACGCGGAGGACGCGCTCCCGACTCTCAACTGCGCCGGATTATTATCAGGTCCCGATTCGGACGTAATGGAGGGTGCCTTTTTCGGCGAAGGCGCCGGGGACGCGACCGCCGCGACCGGTACGTCGTCCGCATCCCCGCGACCGGCATCGTCGTCCGCTAACACTACGGCGATGGGAAGCGGGTGCGCCTCACCGCCTGACCCTTGACCGCCGCCCATCGGGCTCGGTCGGCAATGTGACCGGTCAGACAATTATCAATGCGTTTTTGGTCTCAGCGAACTCCGCCGGGACGATTTTACCTGGCAGCCAAGTCTGCGTATCTGGAGGTCCGGCTCGGACCCACTGGCCTCGGTCACCATGTCGGCCACGGCGGCGTTCGCGTCGTTACCGGCGTCGGTCCAGCGGCGTTACTCGCCAGGGGTCTCGATCACCGCGCGTCCCGCGGCGATCGCGCGACGCGCGAGCGCGGCGGAGGGCGCACCGTCCGTGCGGCGTTGGGAGAGGACATCATCGGATAGTGCCGACGAGGACGGCGATGATGATGTCGTCTCCACCTCCGAGACGGCGGCGCCCAAACGGTTCAGCAAGACCCTCGCCGGCGGCGACGATGACTCCTTAACGTTCGTCGACCACAGACGGATGTGCCGCGCGGTGACTCGGTGCAAAACCCCAGACGAGGTGCTCGCGCTGGCGTCCGCGTCCATGCCATCGTGGAATAACATCACGCTCGCCGCGAGTTTCGTCGCCATCGCCAAGGGCGCCGCGAGGAGCTCGCCGGCGTCGGTCAAGGCGTTACTGGCGAGCGATACGTACGCGCGGATGGAGCATCGCGCGGCGACGAGCGCGGTCCATAGCCTGGGCGCGCGCGGCGTCGTGAACATCCTCCACTCCGTCGCCACGCTCCATCAGAACCGCGACGTCAACCCATCGACCGATCTCATATCCGCGTTGGACCAAGCCGTGGAGAGAACGGGTGGACAGATGCGGCCGAAAGAAGTGGCCGCCGCGATGTGGTCCTACGTCGCGCTCGACGCGTCACCGCTCGCGCCCACGCTGTCATCCTCACTCACCTTGGCCGCCGCCAGGGTCTTGAGCCATACGGACACCGAGGTGGATCACCAGGGCTTCGAGCTCGGCGCGGGCGCCCGGGAAGTCGCGAGTCTCGCGACGTCCCTCGCGAAACTCGGCGTGACCCTCGGCGTTACTTCAAGGCGTCACCACAAGGGTACTACCTCGAGGGGCGCCGGTTCGTCTTCTAACGGCTCCCGTGTGCCGAGCTTCGGCTCGTGCGACGTCGGCGACACCACGTGGGAGATGTTGATCATCGTGGCGGCGGCTGCGGCGGCGGAGCGGGACGCGACCGCCGCGTTGCACCCCGCGGTGAAACGGTCCGCGCGGGATATGAACGGGCAGGGCGTCATGAACGCGCTCTGGGCGTACGCGGAGATGGCGCCGGGTGGATTCGAACCCGCGACGCGTGGGTCACCGGACGGCGACGCTATCCACGCCGCCGCGGACGCGATTTACGACAGACTATTCACCCTCGCGTCGAGTGACGACGCCGACGCGATGAATTCCGCCGAGGCCGCGGGGTCACTCGCGGCGTGCGCTAAGATCAAGACCCGGGGTCTGGTCCCTGACGCGCCGCCGGAGACGTTGCGTGCGCTGTGCGCACGCGCCAACGCACTCGCCGGGGCTATGTCGGCTAAGGAAGCGGCGAATTGCGCTTGGGCCAGGTCTCGTTTGTCGTCGTCGAATGATGACGCGAATTTGGAGACTGAATGCCCTATGGACGGGCTGGACGCCGCGGTGGTTCGAACGTCGCGTGTAATGAACGGCTGGGACGTCTCCACCGCGCTTTGGGCGTACGACGGTTTACGTGAGGGTGAGTTGCGGCGGCTGGACGGTGGAAAAGAAAAGTGGCTTCCGGAAGACGCGCAAGAAGGCGTGGCTCGGTTCCCTCGTTCGGTACGCGTCCGTGGTGACATGTTTCGCGCGATGGACGCCGCGCTGGCCCGGACGCTGCCGGCTATGAACAGCTCGGAGAAGGCGCAGGTGCCGCGGTGTTGGCATCACAGGATCGAGGAGTTACGAGAGGAGTTGGGTCTGAGAAACGTGGAAAATTCAGTCGACGAGGCGTACGAGTAGCGACCTTTGTTAGTGCGTGACCCGACTTGTCGGAAAGAATAGACTAAGAGTTATCGTCTCTCATCGTAGTAGCACTACGGTACATTCAGTACACACGGGTTAACCGGTAACCCTCACTCACGTCCCTCTGTTTGCTCTGTTGGTGCGCATCCACCGCTCTACATCCTCCGGGTGCGACTCGGGCGTCGGGGGAAGAATAGTCGCGGCGCCGCTCGAACTCTGCGCTCGTACGCCGCCCCCGGCGCGACGCGGCGCGTCCACGAGCTGCCACGTGGACTCCGCCATCGCGGAGCTCACGACGACCCCGCCGTAGTCCGTCTCGTCGTCGGAGAACTCAGGGCTGTTTTCGCTGATCGTCCCGCGTCTCGAGTCTATTTGCCCACCCGAAGTCGTCTGGTGAGCGCCATGGTTCAACCCCTGGTTTAAGTGACCGGGTCGGCCCCCGAAGACGGACGACATGAGCGACTGCGCCCCGCTCAAACCGGAATGCGCCGCGCGCTGCAACACCGGCGCGATCGCGGCGCTCTCCCGCATCTCCCACGCGCCGCCCAGCTTCCCAGCGAGCGCGCCGGCGATGCCTCTGGTACCACCATGCCTGGCGTGTGACTCGCCCTCGCCCTCTCCCTCGCCCCGGCTTCGCCGCCGATGTCGCTGTTTCGTCGATCCTTTCGCTCCCTCCGACTCCACACTTAAACGCCTGCGCTCGAGCCACGGGCGGGCGTCCGGGAGATGCTCATTGGGTGCACCCCTCGCCAACGTCGTCAACACGAGCGCCAACGTCGCGAGCGGTCCCCACTCTTTCGGCGGCGACGCGCCCAACGCGTGTCTCGCGTCCGCGCACAAGGCTCCGGCGCTCCTGTGCAACAGCCGCGTCGCCCTGTGCAGCTCAGCGCGCGCGTCCGCCGCCGCCGCTTCTTTATCCGCCTGTTTACTCCACTCCGCGTGGTCCACTCGACCTTGGGTGTGTGTATGGGTGTACTGGTTAGCGGTCAGGTTCAACGCCCGTTCTCCGGTTTCGTAGACGACGGCGCCGACTCGACCGATGCCGGTTCCTATCCCACCCGCGACGGTTCCTATTCCGCCCGCCACCGCACCCACCGCGCTCGCGACGCGGCCGTTCGTGTCGATGTCGTGCAGCGCGGCTTCCACGCGGTCGATTCCACGGTTCAAACCCCGGTTCAGACCCTCCATCAACCGCCGATCGAATTTATTCCCCGAATGTTTTCCACCGCCTTCACCCGCCCCTTCGCCCGCGTCCCCACCCCCCCTAACCTCCCCGCCGACATTCTCCGGAAGGTACAGCCGCAGCTTGACATCCCCATCTGCCGGTTCATCTTCCCAGAACGACCCGCGCGTCCACACCTCGCTGTCGCTACCACGGAACGCCCCCCGGTGCAACGCCGGGACTCCCAGGTACGATGATGCCAAACGTAAAAGTTCGAGCGTCATCCCGAGCCCCGCGGAGATCTCGTGCGGGTTCAGGCCCCGCGTGTCGCCCGGGTCGGGAACGCGGAGCCCGCACACGGTGACCGCGCTCGGGGGCTTGGGCTTCGTCGTTTGTAGATCGCGCGTGTTAAAGCCAGGGTCGGATCCGACGAGAGGCCTTGGGTCTCCGTTGACTGCGTTTTTAGTCGTAGTTGTTTTGGAATCGTTCGGGTCGGCCGCGCCTTCGATGCCTTCGTTCGCGGCCGCCGCCGCTCGCTCCGCCGCGATGGGGAACACGAACCGGAGCCGCGCGATGCATCTCGCGCGCTCCACCGCGAGCTGCTCGCGCGTGCTCTTCAGCCGCAGCGAGTGCAGCCTGGTCTCTTCCGGCGCCGTGGACTGAAACATGGCGGTCCTTCGTGACCGCGTCGTCGCCCGCGCGGCATCTAGCGCGGCCGCTCGACCGGCCAGCGCCTCGCGCATCGTCGCGAGCTTCGCGCGCTCCTCGCGAATCGCGGTCGCGACGCGCGCGTTCTCGGCACGCGCGTCTCGGAGGTCATCGGCGACGGCCCGGGCGCGTTCGGAGGCGAGCGCGGCGTCGACTGCCGCGTCGTCGCGTGGTCCCATGGCTCGCTCCAGCCTCGCCTTGGCCGCCGCGTGCGCGCGCGTGAGCTTGTCCAGCGTCCGGCGGCGATCGTGGAGGATGCGGCGGACGCAAGGTGCGCACGCGATCGGTCGATCGGGCATCTGCGAGGTGGGAGGTGGGAGGAGACGGGGGGGCGTCAGCGTCGGTGTTGTCCGAGTCCGAGTCACATACATTATCCGCGGGTGGGGCGGGGATGGGTGGGGGCTTGGGTTTGGTACCTGACAGTTGGGGCACGCGCATCGCCCGCGCGTGCCCGACATCTGCGCCGAGGCCGTCGAGACCCCGGCGCGCGAACGCGGGGTCCCGATGCCTTCCTCCCCGACGACGCCTCCCCTCCCCGAGGCGCGTCCAAGCTTTGAAAGGGCACCTCGTTTTCCCGGGAAGATTCGAGTAATAATTCGTATTTCGGGTTCGTATGAGCAAACGGTTGTATACCGCAAATACTACTCGCATAACAGCACGCTGCCCAGTTAGAAATAGTGCTAGGCCCTCGGAACAAAGGCTGATGACCTCGCGGAAACTGGCACCGCCGCTCCGCTCCTCCTCCGGGCATTCTCTCCCGAGCCATAACCGCGCCACGTCGTCCGGCGCCGGTGGGTGAAGCAAGATGGGAAAGAAAGCCAAGGGAAAACATCGCTTAGGTACGTCCCGGAGACGTGACATCGCACCACCCACGCGCCGCGCACCGAACGCGGCGGCGTGGTCCCGCACCGCCGCCAATAATAAATTCAGCCGCCGTCGCCCATTTCATCTCTGACCGCCGCCCGTCTCCGTCTCTCTGTATACTGCAGATAAGTTCTACTACCTCGCGAAGGAGCAGGGCTTCCGCTCGCGCGCATCCTTCAAGCTCGTCCAGCTCAACCGCAAGTATGACTTCTTCAGCGGCGCGCGCGCGTGCATGGACCTCTGCGCCGCCCCCGGCGGTTGGCTCCAGGTTGCGCAAAAATACATGCCGATGTCATCGCTCATCGTGGGCGTCGACCTCGCGCCGATCAAACCCATACGCGGATGCACAACCTTCGTCGACGACATCACCACGCAGTCATGCCGCGCGCAGCTCAAGCGGTGCACACCGGAGGGAACCAAGTACGACATCGTCATCCACGACGGAGCGCCCAACGTCGGCGGCAACTTCGCCGCCGAATCCTACACCCAAGCCGCGCTCACCCTCGACTCACTTCGACTCGCGTCCGAGTTTCTACGAGAAGGTGGATGGTTCGTGACGAAAGTGTTCCGATCCACCGAGTACCATGCGCTGCTCTACTCCATGCAGCAGCTGTTCAAGAAGGTTGAGAGTACCAAGCCAGTGGCGTCGCGCGGCACGTCGGCTGAGATTTACGTCGTGTGCATCGGTTACCTCGCGCCGGCCAAGATCGATCCACGATTGCTCGATCACAGGACGCTCTTCGCGGACTACGAGGGTCCCAAGCAGGCCGTCGACGTGCTCGCGCGCACGAAGCAGACGCGTAACCGCAGCGGCTACGAGGATGGCGTGGAGGTGCTGTACAAGGAGTGCCCCGCGGAGACTTTCGTGCACAGCGACAAGCCCGCCGAGCTGCTCGGACAGTACCACGCATTTCTCCTGGACGCGTCGGTGAGTGATATACCCGCATTACATACCTCACCCCACACCACCCGTACCACCTCGATACACCTCGATACGGAGGGAGGCTGCACACAAGCGCGCGGCCGATGAAGCTAAATAATTTCACAGTTTGTCCGACTGTCGGTGAAGAAACCTTTTGCTAACACACGAGGCCAGCGCGCGCACAGCTGTGTCGGCACCCTCGGCACCCTCGGCGTCCGCGTCATCCACCCTGCCTCTGACCACCCACGCACTCCACTATTACCCACACCGCAGGGCAAAAAAGGCGTGGTCCCCCCCAAGGACGGTTTCATGGACCTCGACAACCATCCCGCCACCACCCCGGAGATTCGCTCCTTGTGCGAAGATCTCGGCGTGTTGGGCAAGGTGGACTTCAAGCTCCTCTTGAAATGGTACGGTTCACGTCTCTGTTCTCTCGTATCTCTCCCGAGTCTAAACGCGACCCTAACCCTAAATACACAGGCGACTGGCGATTAGAAAATCCGCGAGCCTCGACGGTAAACTCAAGGCTAAACTTCGCGGCGGCGTCGTCGCGCCTGGCCCTGACGACGAAACGGCCGACGGTTCATCTTCCGACGACGGCGAGACTGAGGAGGTGAACGAGGACGATAAGCTCATGGACGAGATGGAGTCTTTGAAGTCCTCGATGGACGCCAGGGCTCGAAGGGACAAGAAGAAGAAGGCGAAGATCAAGGCGAAGGAGCGCCAACGCGCGGCGATCGGTCTCCACGGGCAGGACGAGGAGGGCGCCACCCAGACGGGCGAGATGGACCTCTTCTCGTTGGCGAGGATCAAGTCCAAGGCTGGTCTCGATTCGGTCTCCAAGGCTGAGGCGCCCGGCGTCGACGCCGCCTACGATTCCGACGACGAGATTGAAGAGATGGTGAGTTTATTTTTTGATCTCTAACTGTTTGCCCATATGAACTTTGTGTTTTACAGGCCAAGCACGACGACGACTTCGAGTACGACCCCGACCTCGACGGCGACGGCGCGGACAACCAGAAACGTCTAGAATCCGAACTGGACATGCTCTACGAAGAGTACAAAACGAGGCACAAGAAGCGGGGGACCAAATTCGACGCCGAGCAGAAGAAGGGCAGGGCCGACGGCGTGGGAGCGCAGCGCACGGCTCTCGGCGCCGGTGAACTCGACGAGGACGACGACTCCGACCTCGACGCCGACGCGGATGCCGCCGCGGTGCGCACCAAAGACAGGGCCGCCGCGAAGGAGGCTGAGAAGGACGCGCCGCAGAACCCTATGCTGATGGACCTCGGCACCAAGAAGGCGATGAAAGCGGAGGCCAAGGCTGGCATGGGCGACTGGTTCGATAACGACTTATTCGCGCAGCCCGGCGTTAAGACCGGCTCTGCTAAGCAGGCCAAGGCTGAGGCCAAGGCTGCCGCGAAACGCACGGCGGCGGAGAAGGACGCTGAGGACGATTCGGACGCGAGCGGGTTCGACGACGACGACGATTACTTCGCCGCCGACGAGAGCTCAGATTCGGAGGAAACCGACGACGAGGAACCGGCGGCCGCTAAAAAGTCAAAGTCTGATAAGAAGAAGACCGATAAGAAGACTGATAAGAAGACTGGTACGAAGACTGGTACGAAGACTGGTACGAAGACTGGTACGAAGAAGTCCGCCAAGGCTGACTCCGACAGCGACGAGGACGATTACGACCAGCTCCGCGCGGCTGCCGACGATCTGCGCCGGAAGGAGAAGGAGAAGGCTGCCAAGGCGAAGGAGAAGGAGGAGGCCTTAAAAAAGGCCAAGGCGGCGGCGAAGAAGCGGGGCGGCAAATACGACGACACCTACGACGACGACGAGGATTCGTCGGAAGATGACGGCGGCTGGGGCCTAGAGAGCAACGACGCCACGGGTACCACCATGTCCCGCGCGCGAAAGGGTAAGGATAACGCGGGGTTCATTGAAGCCGCCGCGGAGATGTCGGGGTCGGATACCTCCGACGAGGACAAGGACGTCGACGACATAAGCGACGGCGAAAAGGCTGAGATACTCGCCATCGGCAAGAAGATGCTCCGCAAGAAAGAAAGGGTGAGTCGCCATGCATCCCGCGCGTTTAATCGTTTCCCGTCACGACCCGCATTTGGTTGGTTTCCGTCATCGACACGCGTCCGTCGGCCAATGATCAACGATTAAATTTTTCTCAAAATAAAACTAATCGGCATCGTCTGAATCTAACTTCTCTGATGCGAAATGGTTGCTGAGGCCTGGACGCCCGTCACTTTCCCGCTTTACACGCTTTACACGTTCGACACACGCTCTCGACACCTAAACGACGTTTCGTATCCTCGGCTGACGCTTCTTCTTCTCTGACTGTTTACCCGTATACAGGATCGAATCATCGACGACGCGTACAACAAGTACGCCCGAGACGACGACGAGGATCTCCCCGAGTGGTTCCTCGAGGATGAGCGCAAGTTCATGCGCCCGGCGCCCGTGTACGACCAAGCCGACCTCGACGAAGCCGCGCAGAAGCTCGCGGCGGTGGACACCAGGTCCATCAAGAAGGTTGCCGAGGCGAAATTCAGAAAGAAGAAGCGCGCGGAGAAGAAGATGCAGGCGGCGTTTTCGCGAGCGTCCACAATCATGGAACAAGAAGACGTCCCCGACGTGTCCAAGGCTAGGGAGATTGAGAAGATCTACGCCAAGGCTCGCACCGCGGCGCGTGGTAAGCGCCGCGAGATTAAGCACGTCGTCGCGCGTAAGTTCCACAAGGGCAACGCCGGCGGGCCATCCGTGGATAAGCGCATGCTCTCGGACGTGCGCGGGCAGAAGAGGGCGCTCAAGGCTAAGGGTGGGGTCAAGAAGGGTGGGCGTGGGGGGCGCGGCGGTCGCGGGGGGGGCGGCGGGGGCG
>Ga0115566_10004155_pt1 | contig 11577 bp, 12 predicted proteins | sample COGITO_mtgs_1204_3_FD_87173 | JGI IMG/M metagenome (GOLD analysis project Ga0115566, IMG submission 87173) | Pelagic marine microbial communities from North Sea - COGITO_mtgs_120405 | ecosystem: Environmental > Aquatic > Marine > Epipelagic | place: Germany:Helgoland, sampling site Kabeltonne...
ACTGGTTAATGATGGTGAGAGCGTCGCGTCCATACGAATCAGACATACCCATACTGTCGTTACAGAGATTGTAAGCTTCGTCAAAATAAGCAACTCCATCTACAGCATCATTCATTGCTTTGGTGGTGCGATGAGAAGTATCACCGACGTACCTACTAACCACATCATTACGGTTATACATATAGAACGGGAGGGTTGGGTCTTTCTTAGAGGTTTCCATTTCGCTCTCTATTGACATATTGTAATCTTGTTTAGTTTTCTTTTCCATCAATTGCTTTACTATTGCTGTAGACTGGTCTATTGCAGTTGCTGCTCCAGAAAGATTTTTGTACATTTCATCGTAGTCTTTACCGTTTACTCCATTTTTATTTCTCAAGAGAGAACCAATAGAACGTTTGCATATATTAGAAACTTTAGAAATATTCCACACACATTTAGAGGCAGCATCAAGTTTATCTTTATAATCTTTCAGTTCTTCTTTTTGTCTACGAATAATCTCGTCTTGAAGTTTATTGAACCCCTTTATCTTATTCTGTTTTTCTTCATGTCCTATAAACCCCATTCCAATCCAAATTTTACAGAGTATCTTACATACTGTTGTTTTTCCGCAACCTGGTGGTCCCAAAAGAAGACAATGCTTTCGATCGTTGTCCTTGTAAATACCTCTCGCTTTACTCGCCACAAATGTTTTAATTTGCTTGACGATTTGGAGTTTAATTTGTCTCATACCTATCATCTTCTCCAATTCCAACAACGAATCTTTCAATACTTCTGGTTTGCCAAAATATTTTCTTAATTCTGGTTTTGAGTCAAAATCAGTTAAAAATTCTTTTATACTCATTTTATAGTAAGATAGTTTTAAACATCTTCAAGGTCATCGTTGTCATCAATTCTTTCTCTTTCTTCTTCATTAGATGCTTTCAGCTCGCTGAACCCTGAAGACGTTACTGCTTGTATAAGACCATAAAGAAAAAGTGTAAATATCATAACACCTAAACCCATTGCAAATGCTAAAAATAGAAAAGTAGCAATAGGTTTATTAAGTTCGAAGTTTTTATCTTTATCGAGCTTCAGAAATGCCATTTTTATACTCCAAAAAGAAATATTTTACTAAATGAATACTTCGTTCAAAGTAGGACAAAAATTAAATTTAGATATTTCCGACGTTGCCTTTAATCATGTTGTTGTTGGAAAAGATGACAAGGAAGCATTTTTATATAATCGTGAGATGCCTAAAGTCACTGTAGAAGTTCTTATTGTGGACGAGGAAGAGAAGAACGTCGTTTTGGTGGAAGAGGAAATTAACGGAGAGAGTAAATTGGTTCTACCAGGCGCCACTATCCTGACAGACGAGTCGTCTGGAGAAACCGGAATGAGAATAATGAAAGAGTATGTTAAAGTTGATATGGAATCTGGAGATTTGGAGTTGTACGATTTTCGTACAAATCCTGAACGCGACGACCGACAGTGGTTGATGAGTGTTATTTACATTGCCCGATTGGAAAACAAGGGCGAAGATTTTTGGGCAGACATTAAGGATGTCCTGTTACATGAGGATGGTTTTGGATACGATCACCACCGAATTATACAAAATTTTGAATATAATTGTTAGTTATTCATAAATATATGTTTCATAGTCTATATTATGTGTTATTTTATCGAATTTTTCCCACATGGTCCAATGTACTTTCTTATATAAGTCTTGAAATCCATCAGAAGGATTTTCACCAAACAAAGAAGGCGAAATGAAATCAACATCTTTTGTTATTCCGGGAATAAATGAAAATGAACCTCCTGTACTTATTAACATTTTACTTCCCAGGAATATTTCATATGTTTCTTTTACACTTTGACAACTATTGTCTATACTTATATCTAAACCAGTATAATCTTCTAGCCAACTTTTTATAATCGAAGAATATTCTGAACATTTATACGATAAAGGATGCGATAAATGAGTATTACATGTTATTATGACTATATTTTCTATATCTCTTTTCATAATTTCATCAGATACAAATTTATAATATTCCTTTGGTAGTAATGTATATTCAGAATGTTTACAGAAGGGAACATCACTGCATCTAAAATGAACAACTGCAGATTTATTGTAAGTTTTATTAGGATTTAGTTTTTTTAGTATATCTTTAACTTCCGATTTTTTATCATTCCAAAGTTTAGAATAATTTTCAGATGTATTTGAATATAAAGGGTTCCATAAAGATCCATTACCTGCAGTTTTTTCTATAATGCTATTACCTACAGAACCGCTGAACAAATCATCGTTATTTGAAGATCTTTTTAGTATAAAAAATATTACTATAGATACTATAACTATTATAAAACCTATAATATAATATCTCATTTTTATATTTTAAATAAAATGATCTATGAATGTTATCTACATTTCTGGTCTTGAAAAATTAGATGATGGTCTATAATTAAGATGTGTTATTATACATTCAAAATTTTAATATAATTGTTAGATAAAAGATTTTTTAAAATTTATTCTTTGAAATAACGCATTACCATCTATATATATTCTTTGTTTACAAATAGGATTTTCAGAAAGAAATCCTTCTGAATATTCTATAGCTTCCATTTCTATATATTTTTTATTTATGAGTTTACATAGATTATGATAATCAGCTTTATGAAAATGAGGTTTAAACTTTAATCTCCCGTTACACTTACTATTAATAGATATTTCGCCTTTAAAATGTTTATCACAAATAGGATCACAATACCAATGTTTCCTAAAATTAATCTCTATTAATGGTGTCATTTTAGGAGTAAATAATATATTAGTGCAACCTGCTCCATGAGCCGCTATAAAAAATAAACATTTAGAACAGATATCATATTGTTCTTGAGCTGACAAATTTTCAAAGTTACAAACACGAATAGGTATTTTTAAGTTCTTAGTTTCTAGATAATCTTCTAATTTAAGTTTAGTATTATAATCATATAAATATCTATTATTTTCCCCTCTTTGAACGAGTAAAATGTATTCTCCAAATGAAAATTTTGAGAGTTTATTATATATACTTATCATATGATTACTTGGTTGATAGTTAATAAAAGTCGCAAAATCATAACCTTTATAATATTTTTTATGTTTTTTCTTAACATAGTTTTTATACTCTACTTTAGTATATAGTTTTTGTAAAACAAAATATCTCCACCTTTGAACAGGATGTTCCCGGTCTATATTATCACAGTTTATAATTGCTTTTTTGTATCTTGGATGATAATACAAAATAATATCAAAAGCAAAATTATGGAAAATATTATTATCTTGAAAATTAGTTATTAATGACATTTTAATTTATCCAATAATCATAAGTAAAAACTTTTAATATATGTTCATCGGACATCTTATTTCTAAATTTATCTTTTTGCAGAGCTAAATTTTTCATAGTACATTCATTCCAATCTTTAACTATGATAACAGGTAAATCTTTGAATAATGGATCTAAAGAGGATGTTTTAGTAACAACTGTTCCTCCAAGTAGTATGATCTCCCAAGTTCTATGACAATCTAAACCATTACCATGTGTTGATATAGTATACTCATACTTTGAGTAATTTTCCCAGATCTCTGTTTGTGATATTCTTTTATTTAAGAAATCTACGTGTTTCTTATCTTTGAGCATATTATGAAAACGTTTTCTCTCATTATTAAATTTATTATTCTGTGATAGATGAAGATCACAAAATATCTTATTTACTATAGATTTAATCTTATTTCTAATATCAAGTAATGTATTTATTCTCTTAACAGGAGTATTTAACCCATGTTTTGGTGTATGAAGATCTAAACCTATAGGATAATGTTTGAGTTTTGAATATTCACTTGTTCCATCATAATTTTGAGTATACCATACTTTGATATTAGGATGAGATATTATCTTATTAAATACAACTTTATTGAGTTCTGAAGGCATAGACATATCACCATCTGATGTAACAAGAATCTTAGGAGTTTTTATCTTATGTAACATTTTTGAGAATTGGTTAATATCAGTCTTTTTACCATTACTGCCCATTCTAACCCATATTACATCATTTTTAAGATTAAAATTACTACTGTGTGATTCTGTGGGTTCTAGAGAATATTTGTCCTTTTTATGAAGACCTTTAGACCATAAGAAATTTAATGTAGTTTTTGTTTTATTGAAATACTTTAACTCTCCTGAAGTAATACTAAAAACTTTAGAATGAAGATTTAAGTTGTATGTTTTTCCAGCTTTCCATAGATAATCATAACCATCGCCAAAAAATTTTCTATATCTTTGTTTTGCATCCCATGTCATGAAAAGTTCTTGATTATTTTTACTATTTATGTAATCTTTACCATCATTGAGAATATGATTTGCTTTTAATAAAGTAACATTAGATTGTTCTACAATATCATTACAGTTAAAATTACTTATATAGGATCTTCCATATAACCGAGGTCCTGTTATATCTAAAACATCATCACCGTAAAATTTTACAGATACGTTATCTACAATGTTATCTATAACATTCTTGAAATACTCTTGTTTTGGTATAGCAGCCATGAAACCATTCCATATACCCCATGCCTTGCCTTTTTCTTTAGTCAAAACCAAATCTCCCTCCAAGAACGAATCCAGATCATAGTGTAAGAACAACTTAGAATCAGCGTAAACTCCACCGTACACATACAACAAACACGCTCTCAACAAGTCTGCTTTGAAAGCCCCTGGAACCAAGACTTCAAACGCATGTAGTACATCCTCATCAAAGTTTTCTTTCAAGAACACTTTGGCATTCTCATCGGTGACGAAACGATGAACCCATCCTTCTTGGGCTTTGAATGTCTGAACGGCATCGTAAACACTTGTTCCCTCTTTTGGAAGTTCTCTCATAGTTTGCCAGATGATTTTGGGAATGTTATGTTGCTTCTTGGTCTGTTTTGAGAACACGGGTTTATCAATGTAGTAGAATGGATGTTTATTTAACTTCAAAATTTTGTTCTTTTCTTTATTTTCATATGTTCTAGTCTTAGATTTATAATATTGTAATCCGTTAAATTTAACCCATTCAAAATCTAGAGCAACCATCATAGGTTTGTCTTTATAGACAGCGTTGAAATGTGTAACATTATTAAAATTTTCGCTCTTTTCTGCACTAAATTCAGGGTCTTCTGTTGCCATCAACGTAGTTGTTATAACAACGATAGATAACAACAACAGAATAATGAAAGTGTAAGTAAGATACATTTTAATAATGGAAAATATGATAATGAGAAATTGATTTGATGCTTTTGAATTCAGAGGCATTCTCAAAAAAGGTAATATATTTGATATTATGTAAATTTAGGTATGTAATAACATTTTCAGGAGTAAAAACTCCCTTATACCACAAACACGAGTGTTTGATAGGTTCTTCAATATGATAAGGGTAGTTATTGGCTTCTATAGTAAGACCATACTTCTCAATTTTTTTTCTGATCATTTCGATGAACTTCTTCTGTTTAATTGACCCAATATCGCTATTGTATGTATCTTGAACTTCTTTTTCTCTAGGGAATATAAAATTGGGAGGATTTAGACAATTAAATTTTCTTAGTTCATCTTTATTCATTTCTTATTTTTAAGATGAAAAAACTCTTTAGAAATTCGATTTCTTTCTTCGTACAATATTAACCCTGCGGCAATTATTATCCCTATCACCAAAATTATAACAAGTCCTGCGTTGGAATGGTTTTTTATAAATGAGTTTGAAACATATTTAGATTTCTCCAAATATCTTTCATGATCACAGGTAAACGTTTCTTCGTTAGGATTTGTGTGGTTTTCTGGAGATAAAGTATCAAAAATACATTGGTTCGTTGGATTTAAAACTTTGTTTTTATCACAAAGGCCAAAACAATTTCCACATGTATCTGATCCAGAACAGTAGCTATATTTTATTTTTGAATCTCCAGAATGAACTTGAGAAGAAAAGGCCAAATCAAAACCTGATGTTATTAATTTACCTGTTGTTGCCCAAATATAATACTTAGGGTTATTTGTTGTAGATTTATTGGGACCAGATTTTATTAATGGTTGGACATTGAATACACTAGGAGACATAGCCACCATATCGGCTACATTATATTCCATATAAGTTAAATGTTCTCCTGTGGATAAGTTGTGCATCGATTGTTTTGCGGGTATGAAATATAGTTCTAATGGTCGATTTTCTTCTGAGGATGTTATCTGTGAAACTAGGTGTGTGCTCTGATAATTTATAGTATCCGCTGTGCCTATAAAGCTTGCCGTGCTTTGATTTGGTTTATAATTTCCTACTCCGACATATTTGTCAAGTTGAGTTGTGACAGGCGGAGCTGTTATATTATTTACAAATTTATAATTTACTGATTTCTTCCCGATAATTCCTAAAGTGTAAGGAACACCTGCATATATCTTTGATTTATTTAGATTGTAACTAGTGTTTAACGTAACTTCTTTTTGATCTTGAGGTCTATTAGAAAACTCAATAGTAGGAGTGGGGCCTGAATCATATGTGAGGTACATGTAGGTATCTGCGCTTAGTGTGGTCGAACCACTCGAGACTAGTTGTATATCTAAATGTCCGTCGTTATTTTGTTCATATTTAAAAGTAGAGTCCATTAAACTATCAAAAGGGTTATAAAATACTGTCTGAACATTTGGAGAGACTGTATTTGGATTATCGGTTGATGGTGATGTCGTGGTATAAAACTCAATATCTTCATATTCATCAAATGCGATTGTAGTAGCGGCACTTTCAGAATTATTTTTTGTTAAATATATAGGACTATAATACTTGGCTACATTAGGTTCATTGTTGCTTTTTCCGAAAATGTAATACCTATTATTAATAAGAGCTTCGTAAGAAACCATAGGTGTATCCGGTGACGGGAAAGTTGTTTTTGCTGTATTTCCATCTGTACCTGCACCATCTGTACCTGTACCATAATGCGTTTTTGCGGTATTATAATAAACTTCCACACCCGCCTGCAGACCAGTGACATTTGTTGCTATCGTATTTTCATTATTACTACCAAGAAACAGTGGGTAATAATAGTTTTTGTTTGCAGAATCATAATAATAGAAAGGCGTATTGTAAACGTCATCAAAATTTACAAATTTTTCTTTAACTCCTAAGAAAGACCAATAATCATAAGTTTGCTGCGATGTACCTATTTTTAAAACACCTCCCGCCTGTGACGTTGAAAATTTAGAGACTATGTGAAAAGCGGTTCCTGGTTCTATACTACCTTGAACGAAAAATGGTTCAGACATTTTTTATATATTAATATTTTATAAAATGAGTTCAACTTTTGTATTCTCAACAATAAGTGGTGGATATTTTGTTTCGCAGACTGCTATATTAGCATCTATACTTCCAGCTATAGATAATGTAGATGCATATTTTGGAAATTCAGGAGGAGCTATTGCTAATCTTATAGCTTTGAAGTATAGTGGGACCAGCGAATCTTTAGAAAGAGTATTATATGCGATAGACAAAGATATTTTTGTAAAACCATGGGTTAGTGATAATATTCCTTTATCTAAAATATTATCTCCATTTATTTCTATGTTTACTAACTCCTTCTATAAAGATTCTAAAGGTCCAAAAGAACTTATGGAAGTATTTTATACCAGAGAAGAACTCAGAAAATCAGAAATGTGGATAGGAAAATTTGATATTACTTCTAATTTCAATAATCTATTATGTTCTAGAAAAAAGGGAGAGAGTATTTTTCAAACACAACTTGCTAAAACGTATAACTCTACATATCTTGAAGATATGACGGGAACATTTACTACAGATTATGCTGATGGAAATATTGATATAATTTCCGATACACTTAATGCTACTTCTGCTATTCCAGGTTATAAACCTCCTATAGATATTAATGGAACGTTTTACGTAGACGGAGGTGTATCTTCGCCTACACCTGGTTCTTCCTTTACAAATATATTACTTGAATTCTGTAGAGAAAAAACTCAACAAGATGAAAACTATAAATTTAGAATATTTTATATTATAGGACCTAAATTTATTGATTCGGATATAGAATATGTAAACTCCGCAAGTCATTGGTCTAGTCAGATATTTAGGACACTAAAATCATTATTAAATTTTAGTATTTCTAGAGAACGCCAAATGTTATTCAACACATGGTTGTCTATATGTGGTACAACTATTTACAATAATGATGTAAAATACGAGAAAGTAACGGGAAGAGCGAATCTTAAAACTAGTTTGGACGCACTAGAAGATAAAAATTACTTTGTTACCTGCTATTCTATTGACGAAAGTATTAATATTCTTAATTTTAATAAAGATGATCTGAAAAGAGTTTATAAAAAGTGTTATGATAATGTGTTTTTTGAGATTTATTATATATAGATAAAATGGACGTCACTCATTTAGTTACACCTTCAGATAACGCTACGACAATTAAACGTACACATCATTTTATGATAGCAAACGCTGTAGTGATTGTATTATTTCTATTAGGAACCATAGGTTGGTTAGTTTTCGCAAAAGAAAAAAAGAAATACCCCTACGAAACATATACTCGAAATACTGGTCCTCCTGGAACTACCGAAATGAAAAATTATAACCCTACTCCTGGTTCCCCTACTCCTCCGTCTTAATTTTCATCTAATTTTATAAACTGTTTTTAAGAATTTTTCCCATTTCTTATTGATGTTTGAGATAGTATATTTTTTATCAAAATCCAAACAAGTCGTAGTGTTATCTGTACTTAAATCTACGTTTTCTGATCTAGAACCTTTAATTTTCTTAAGTCTGGTATTTTTTGTATCTATATTGAATGTTCTTGTTTCATCACACCACAAAAGAGGGATTATGTCTTTTATGTCACAGTTTTCTACAACTATATTTTTATTGTTGAGATATCCCGAAGAAATCCCAATTCTAATCATAGATTCTAAATTCTTTCTCTCGCTTGTAGATAAAGAATAAGTATTTTCAAGAACAGAAATATAAGAAAAAACACTATTCATCTGTAGTTTTCCTAGAAGTTTCCAAGAATCAATAGAAGGATCTTCTGTTTCATCAAAATTTTTCATTTGTTCTGTTGTCATGTCTTCTTTATCCTTGTCTGAAAGGATACCTTTGTTTGTGACAAAGTCTTTCAGTTCAGAAAAACAATAATCGTCGCAATTTTCATCTAATTTTATTTCAAAATTATATTTGGATTTCAAAGAGTAAAATAATCTATTTTCATTAAAACTAAACCCTTTAGGAAAATTTCCCCTAGATGCTTTCAATAGAAACATATCCCAAAATGGGTCCGAGTTATAGTTTCTCATATTTTCAAAAATTTCATGAACCACAATCTTCTTTATTTTAAAACCTTTAGAGCGTTTTTCTATCTCTTTATGAGTACCATTAGAATCAAAGATAACATTCCCTTTTGTACAGTAAACTACCATATTATCATTAGACATTTTTATTATATTAATCTATAATAAAAAATTCATTTAGAAGTCCACTTCGTCTGGATTTTCAAGTTCTTTAGAACCTTTAGAAACTTCAGAATTGAACTTTCTATATGATCCTACAACATTTCTTTCATAAAAATTAGTTTTTTGGGATAAGTTAATATCCTCCATCCATTTCAAAGTAACTTTAGAATTATATATTTTATCAAGTCCACACAATACCGCAACCTGGTCGCCCAACATTTCAATATACATATGTAAATTTTCAATAGTAAGACCAGAGTCTTTATCTGTCTGTTCGCTGATAATAGGTTCTTTCAAAAGATAGTTAGCGTGCAGTTTTTCAATCTCGACAAATTCTCTGATGATAGAATACGCTTTATGATGTTCTTCTAATTTCAAAGTTCTCTTTGCTTCAGAACATTTTTCGTCTCGATGAATACTTTCGTCTTTTGATATTTGTTCATTTGATTCTATAAAATCTTTTAATATACCCAATTTACGAAGATAGAATATAACAGCAAAAAGACTCACAAATCCGATACCTTCTCCGCAACCACAAGCAACATTTCTAAGCGCTTTCGAGACTTGTGAATCGATATTGTTCTCTATCCATTCTCCTTTCTTAACAACGCATTCTAGATTATTACACATATCTAACATCTCTTGGTGTTCATCTTCGGGTATAATTGTAAGAGCAGCTTTGCTATAGGTTTCTGCGTGAGTATTCTCTACTTTTAACTGCATACACAAATAATATACTTTTGGCCAATTTCCTTCTTCAATAGCTTCACTAATCATAGGAACTAAATCTTTCGAAATAATACCATCTCCGATAAGGAAGAAACCAAAAATTCCTTTTAATAATTCCTTGATACGAGGGTTGCAATTCTTATAATCATCTTTATCGCTGACAAATGAAAACTCTTCTGCAGACCAGTCGCAAGATTCTTGGCGTTTATAGAAACTCCACGCTAAAGGATCGCGTTCTGTTTTGAGAAGATATTTTGAGAGGTCAATCGGCATTTTGTATTTAATATAAAATATAAAATTTCATTTTAAAAAATAAAATCAAAAATTTTAAATTTTAAACATTTTGCTACATAAGCGTCAATGTGTTGGAAAGATAAACAAGAATGTAAAACTTCGTTCATACACTTTGTTATAAAAATTTCATCTAATCCTTTTCTCTCAGCTAAAATTTCAAGTTTCAAATAATTGTCACACATTGATGTTATATGTGTCTCGAACCTATAGTCGGCAAAATATTTGTGTTCACATACCTGTTGGATAGAATAGCGTTTATAAACTTCTTTTTCAGTCATATTGTAAATAAGGTCTAGAAAGTCTCTGTCTTTATCTTTACCCGTTTTCTTTATATGTATCTTATTTTGGAACTTTTTGTCGTAATAAGGTTCGTTAAAATACAATTCAAATATCGTACAACCTAAAGCAAATATATCAGATTTTAGATGTTTTTCTCCTCTATCTACTTCTGGTGGTCTATAATGGTATGTATAAAGCTGTCTATTAGAACGAGAATCGATAAGTCTACATAAAGACAAGTCGTTAAGTTTAACTTTGTTTTTCTCAAAAAGTAGTATATTAGAGGGTTTTATGTCTCCGTGTATAATGTTGTGATCATTTAGAAATTTTACGCCCTCTACAATTTGTTTGAATATATCTTTCTTATTTTTTATTTTAATACAAAGATTTGAAATTGCTCTCCTTTGAACAATTTTAACAAGATTATGTTCAGTTAGTTCTATTTCAGTAGCACTAACTATATTCGGGTGGTCAACATATAACATGATATGATATTCTAAATAGTTCTCTATACCACATATCTTAGGTTGAATATACTTTACTACTTTATTGTTATTGTCTATCAATTCATATATTTCTCCATCACTTCCTTTACCTAACATTTTTCCCAAATTTGACATTTTTTTAAATATATAATAATAAAAATGTTAAAGTCTGATAACAAAAATTTAATATATACCATTATATTCACATTCGTATCTCTGATAGTGATTTGTTGTTTATACGGTTTACGGAAAGATTTATTTTATCGTAAAAATTTATCAGAAACTAAGGC
>Ga0115566_10004157_pt1 | contig 11573 bp, 11 predicted proteins | sample COGITO_mtgs_1204_3_FD_87173 | JGI IMG/M metagenome (GOLD analysis project Ga0115566, IMG submission 87173) | Pelagic marine microbial communities from North Sea - COGITO_mtgs_120405 | ecosystem: Environmental > Aquatic > Marine > Epipelagic | place: Germany:Helgoland, sampling site Kabeltonne...
AATAAGTTAGGAATGAGAGCCTCAGAAACTACTGAGCTAATATTTGATAACTGTAGAGTTCCAAAAGATAATTTATTAGGAAAAGTAGGAGATGGGTTTATCCAAGCCATGAAAGTATTGGATGGAGGTAGAATATCCATTGCTTCTCTGGGTTTGGGTATTGCAAAAGGTGCTTATGAAGCAGCGGTTAAATATGCCAAGGAGCGTGAACAATTTGGAAAGCCAATAGCAGAATTTCAAGGTATAGCTTTTAAAATTGCTGATATGGCAACTGAAATTGATGCTTCTGAATTACTTACTAGAAAAGCAGCTGATCTTAAGGATAAGGGGCAAAAGGTTACTAAAGAAGGTGCATTTGCAAAATATCTAACCTCTGAAGTAGCGGTTAGAGTGTCAACTGAGGCAGTTCAAATATTTGGTGGATATGGTTATACCAAGGACTTTCCGGTAGAAAAGTTTTATAGAGATTCAAAGTTGTGTACCATAGGAGAGGGTACATCTGAAATACAAAAATTGGTTATTGCACGAGAAATATTGAAATAGATTTTTTTATAGCAATTAAAAATCTATTTTTGCAGCCCAAATTAAAGAAGCGTTTAGAGTATGTTAATTATTCCAGTAAAAGAAGGTGAGAATATCGATAGAGCGGTTAAGAAGTACAAAAAGAAATTTGAACGTACTGGTGTGATGAGAGAATTGCGCAGACGTCAAAAGTTTTCTAAGCCTTCTATTGTTCGAAGAGAGCAAGTGCTTAAAGCAATTTATATTCAGCAGTTGAGAGACGCTGAAGCTTAATTTATTTAAGCGCCAAAATTTTAAGAAATTTTACGCAAAGGGCAGACTATAAATTTTTAAATTTATGGTCTGTTTCTGTTTATGGCTGTATCTGATTTCTTAAAATATATTCAAACCGAAAAAAGACTTTCGCATCATACCATTGTCGCGTATAAACGTGATATTCAATTTTTCATAGAGTTTATTCAATTGGAATTCGAAATTTCGGATTTGTCCAAAGTGAATCATCATATTGTTCGGTCTTGGTTAGTTGACTTAAAACAGAATGATATCTCTAATCGAAGTATTAATAGAAAACTATCTTCTTTAAAGGCTCTCTATAAATTTTTATTGCGTAATGGAGAGATTGAGGTGAACCCTTTATCTAAAGTAGTTGCTCCCAAAACCAATAAAAGACTTCCTGTTTTTGTAGAGAAAAACAAAGTAGAAGATTTATTAGCAAGCAATTTTGGGTACGAGCACGATGATATTCGAGATAATCTAATAATAGAGTTGCTTTATGCCATGGGGATCAGACTTTCTGAGTTGATTAATATAAAAGATGCCGATATAGATATTGAAAATGGTCAAATTAAAGTTCTGGGAAAAAGAAGTAAGGAAAGGATAATACCAGTATCACGATATTTGTTAAGTAGAATTACGGAATATCAAGAGCTTAGGAATAATGTTATTGGTGCGCTATCTACTGACTGTTTTTTGGTTACTTTTAAGGGTCGAAAGATTTACCCTAAATTGGTTTACAGAGTAGTAAACAAAAAATTGGGAGAAGTTTCATCTCAAGACAAAAAGAGCCCTCATGTTTTGAGGCATACATTCGCCACTCATTTATTAAATAATGGGGCCGATTTAAATGCAGTAAAAGAATTGTTAGGTCACGCAAATTTGTCGGCTACTCAAATCTACACGCATAATACGTTTGAAAAATTAAAATCTATTTATAAACAAGCACATCCTCGTGCATAAAATATGGAGGAAATATGAAAATTAAAATTCATTCAATTCACTTCGACGCTGACGAAAAACTGGAGACGTTTATCAATTCAAAAATGGATAAGCTTGATCAATATTACGACAACATTATTAATGGAGAAGTGTTTTTGCGCTTAGACAAATCCAATTCCAATGATAATAAAGTAGCTGAAATAAAAATACACATTCCTGGAAGTGAGTTGTTCGTTAAGAAACAATGCAAGTCCTTTGAAGAAGCTACTGATAATGCTGTAGAGGCTCTTAGGCGACAGGTTAAGAAGCACAAAGAAAAGCTTCGCCCACATTAATTTTGCTCTGCTTTTTTACTCCTTTTTTAAGGGGTGAAAAAGCGGAAAACCAATACCTCAAAAAAAAAACAACAAAGCCCTTTTTCATAGACATTTATTTTTTACATTTGCAGACCGTTTTCAGAGCATGTTTTGTCCTGAAAGGGGGATCGTTCTTTATGAGTCGATATTGCCGGTGTAGCTCAGTTGGCCAGAGCAGCTGATTTGTAATCAGCATGTCGGGGGTTCGAATCCCTCCACCGGCTCCTTGTTGGGGAGATTCCAGAGCGGCCAAATGGGGCAGACTGTAAATCTGTTGTGAAAACTTCGAAGGTTCGAATCCTTCTCTCCCCACAATTAAATTAAAAGCGGGAGTAGCTCAGTTGGTAGAGCATCAGCCTTCCAAGCTGAGGGTCGCGAGTTCGAATCTCGTCTCCCGCTCTTTTAATTTCCAAATGAGTCGCCTTATTTGGGTAAGCTGGTTGATGCCGGTGTAGCTCAGTGGTAGAGCGCTTCCTTGGTAAGGAAGAGGTCACGGGTTCAACTCCCGTCATTGGCTCTAAAATTTGAATAATATAACAACAATAATAAATTAAGAATAATAATTACTATTTACTATGGCTAAAGAAAAGTTTGATCGCTCGAAACCGCACTTGAATATTGGTACCATAGGTCATGTTGACCATGGTAAAACTACGTTAACTGCGGCAATCACAAAAACTCTTTCAGATAAAGGATTGTCTGAGGTTAGAGATTTCGCATCTATTGATAATGCTCCTGAAGAAAAAGAAAGAGGTATTACTATTAATACTTCTCATGTTGAATATCAAACGGAGAATCGTCACTATGCTCACGTTGACTGTCCTGGTCACGCTGATTACGTAAAAAACATGGTAACTGGTGCTGCTCAAATGGACGGTGCTATTTTAGTAGTTGCTTCTACAGATGGTCCTATGCCTCAAACTAGAGAGCATATTCTTTTGGCTCGTCAGGTTGGTGTTCCACGAATCGTTGTATTCATGAATAAAGTGGATATGGTTGATGATGAAGAGCTTCTTGAGTTAGTAGAAATGGAAATTAGAGAATTACTTGATTTCTATGAGTACGATGGAGATAATACTCCTATTATTCAAGGTTCTGCTTTAGGTGCTTTGGAAGGTAAAGCTGAATGGCAAGATAAAGTTATGGAATTAATGGATGCTGTTGATGTTTGGATCGAGCAACCACCGCGTGAAATTGATAAAGATTTCATTATGCCAGTAGAGGATGTATTCTCAATTACTGGTCGTGGAACAGTAGCTACTGGTAGAATTGAAGCTGGTGTTATTAATTCTGGAGAAGAAGTTGATATTATTGGATTTGGTGCTGAAAAAATGAAATCAGTTGTAACTGGTGTTGAAATGTTCCGTAAGATTTTGGATCGTGGAGAAGCTGGTGATAATGTTGGTCTTTTATTAAGAGGTATCGAAAAAGAAGCTATTAAAAGAGGAATGGTTATCGCTAAACCTGGTTCTGTAACTCCTCATACGAAATTTAAAGCTGAGATTTATGTGTTGAAGAAAGAAGAAGGTGGTCGTCACACTCCTTTCCATAACAAATATCGTCCTCAGTTTTACTTGAGAACTACAGATGTAACAGGAGAGATCATTTTGCCTAAAGATCGTGAAATGGTACTTCCTGGAGATAACCTTACTATTGAGGTTAATCTTATTGCTGCTGTAGCTGTAAATAAAGGATTGAAATTCGCAATGAGAGAAGGTGGACGAACTGTAGGTGCAGGTCAAGTAACTGAAATCATAGCATAAAAATAACAATAATAGATGTTAAAAGGTGTGTCTGAAAGGACTACACCTTTTAATGTTTATTGTTTACGGGTGTAGCTCAGTTGGTAGAGCATTGGTCTCCAAAACCAAGGGCCGTGAGTTCGAATCTTACCGCCCGTGCAAGAAAAAAGAAATGGACGGAATTAAAAGTTACTTGTTAGAGTCTTACGACGAAATGGTTCACAAAGTGAGCTGGCCTAATTGGAATAGTCTCCAGAATAGTGCAATTGTGGTTTTGTTCACAACATTTCTATTTGCCATGGTCGTTTATGCTATGGATTCTGTTTTTGGTCAAATGATGAAGTTATACTACATCGAAATATTTGGTAATTTATAATAACTGATGGCCGAAGAAATAAAAAAACGCTGGTATGTTGTACGTGCCATTAGCGGAAAAGAAAAAAAGGTAAAGGAATATATTGAGATGGAAATTGAACGTCTGAAAATGACTGATTTTGTTTCTCAAATTTTAATACCTACTGAAAAAGTTTTTCAAATTAGAAACGGTAAAAAGGTTGCTAAGGAGAGAAATTTTTTTCCAGGATACATTTTAATAGAAGCTTCACTAGTTGGTGAAGTGCCGCATGTTATTAAAGCTGTTCCTAATGTAATTGGTTTTTTAGGGGGTAGTAAAGGTGGAGAGCCTATGCCACTTAGAAAAACAGAAGTTAATCGGATTCTTGGTAAGGTTGATGAACTTTCAGAAGTTGAAGGTGAATTGAACATTCCATTTATTATTGGCGAACCGGTAAAAGTTATCGATGGACCTTTTAACTCGTTTACAGGAGTTATCGAAGAAATTAATGAAGAGAAAAAGAAACTTAAAGTAATGGTAAAGATTTTCGGAAGAAAAACACCATTGGAGTTAAGTTACATGCAAGTTGAAAAAGAATAATGGTTGCTTCCAGTATATATATAAATGGTTCTTTAGAACCGCATTGTTAAACTATTAAAGATGGCAAAAGAAGTAAGTGGTCTAATTAAGTTGCAAATCCGAGGAGGAGCAGCCAACCCTTCACCCCCTGTAGGTCCTGCATTAGGAGCGAAAGGTGTGAATATTATGGAGTTTTGCAAGCAATTCAATGCGAGAACTCAGGATAAAGCAGGAAAAGTGCTTCCAGTAGTAATTACTGTATATTCTGATAAATCGTTTGATTTTATTGTAAAAACACCTCCTGTGGCTGTTCAGCTTTTAGAAGCTGCGAAATTGAAATCTGGTTCTCCGGAATCAAATCGAAAGAAAGTAGCTAAGATAAGCATCGATGCAGTTAGGAAAATTGCTGAAGACAAAATGCCTGACCTTAACTGCTTTACTGTTGAGTCTGCCATGGAAATGGTAGCTGGTACAGCTAGAAGTATGGGAATTACCATTAAGAAGTAAGGGCGTTTAAAAGGAAAAAAAATGGCTATAACAAAAAAGCAAAAAGAAGCGATTGGCAAAATCGAAGAAGATAGAGCTTATTCGCTAGTAGATGCTACCAAATTGGTAAAGGAAGTTTCCTCTACTAAGTTTGATGCCTCTGTTGACATCGCTGTACGTTTAGGTGTTGATCCTCGAAAAGCTAACCAAATGGTTAGAGGGATTGTTACACTTCCACATGGAACTGGGAAAGATGTAAAAGTATTGGTACTTTGTACTCCTGATAAAGAACAGGAAGCTAAAGATGCTGGTGCGGATTATGTTGGACTTGATGAGTACGTGGATAAAATTAAAGGCGGATGGACCGATGTTGACGTAATAGTTACTATGCCTTCGTGCATGGGTAAGGTTGGTGCTCTAGGTCGTATATTAGGACCAAGAGGATTGATGCCAAATCCAAAAACGGGTACGGTAACTATGGATATTTCAAAAGCGGTTAGTGACGTAAAAGCGGGTAAAATTGACTTTAAAGTTGATAAGTTCGGTATTATTCACGCTGCATTTGGTAAAGTATCTTTTGATGACGATAAACTTTATGAAAATGCTGCTGAGCTTATGCAAACTATTGTAAAGCTTAAACCTGTAGCTGCTAAAGGTACGTATGTTAAAAGCGTATTTATCTCGAGCACTATGAGTCCTAGTATTTTAGTAGAGACAAAATCATTTCAATAATAATAGTATCTCATTCATTGTTATATGACAAAAGAAGAAAAACAGAGATGCATTGAGGATCTTACCGGAAAGTTAACCAGTGCGAAAGTTGTTTATTTGGCTGATGTAGCAGGTTTAAATGCTGAATCCACCTCTAAATTACGTAGAATGTGTTTCAACAAGGAAATTGGTTTCCAAGTTGTTAAAAATACACTTCTTCGTAAAGCGATGGAAAGAGTAGAAGATCGTGACTACAGTGAATTATTTGAAGTGCTGAAAGGCAATACTTCAATGATGACAGCTGAATTTGGCAATACGCCTGCAAAGTTGATTAAAGAGTTTAGAACTAAAGAAGATAAGCCCGTTTTTAAAGGCGCTTGGATTGAGGAAACAGTATTTATTGGTGATAACCAAATAGATATGTTAGCCAGTCTGAAGTCTAAAAACGAACTTATAGCTGATGTTGTAGCGTTGCTACAATCTCCTGCTAAGAACGTTGTTTCAGCGCTTCAATCTGGAGGTTCTACTTTATCAGGTTTAGTTAAAACACTTTCGGAGAGACCCGAATAATGTACAGAGTATCAAATTAATTAATTAAGTAAAAAATTCAAATACAATTATAAAATGGCTGATTTAAAAGCATTTGCAGAACAATTGGTTAACTTAACAGTAAAAGAAGTTAACGAACTTGCAGAAATTCTAAAAGACGAGTATGGTATTGAGCCTGCTGCTGCTGCTGTAGCAGTTGCTGGTCCTGCTGCTGGTGGTGGCGATGGTGCTGCTGCTGAAGAAAAAACAGAATTTGACGTAATTCTTAAAGCAGGCGGTCCTAACAAACTTAAAGTAGTTAAGGCTGTAAAAGAACTTACAGGTCAAGGACTAAAAGAAGCTAAAGCTATCGTAGATGGTGCTCCTGGCGTAATTAAAGAAGGGGTAGCTAAAGACGAAGCAGAAGCTTTGAAGTCACAGCTCGAAGAAATAGGAGCTGAAGTTGAACTTAAGTAGTTCTCCTTTCAATATTTTTTGCACAGGTTTAGACCCCATAGTGGGTCTAAACCCTTGTGCGTTTATAGCTATTAGATTGTTAAATTAATTTTCATCGATTGTTCTATGGATAATAAACAAACGATATCAGGCGAAAGAATAAATTTTGGTTCTGCTAAGAAATTAGAGTTTCCAGATTTTCTTGATATACAACTGAAGTCTTTTCAGGATTTTTTCCAATTGGAAACTACTCCCGAAAACCGTGAAAACGAAGGGCTTTACAACGTTTTTAGTGAAAACTTCCCAATTACAGATGCTCGAAACAATTTTGTTTTGGAGTTTTTGGATTATTTTGTTGATCCGCCTAGGTATTCTATTGAAGAGACCATTGAAAGAGGCCTTACTTACAGTGTTCCACTGAAGGCCAAGTTAAAACTGTATTGTACGGATCCTGAACATGAGGATTTCGAAACAATTGTTCAAGATGTATATCTTGGTACAATTCCTTACATGTCTCCGAAAGGTTCGTTTATAATAAATGGTGCCGAAAGGGTTGTCGTTTCTCAATTGCATAGGTCACCCGGTGTATTCTTCGGTCATAGCTTTCACGCTAATGGAACGAAGTTATATTCGGCTCGTGTTATTCCTTTTAAAGGTTCATGGATTGAATTTGCAACTGACATTAATTCTGTAATGTATGCTTACATTGACAGAAAGAAAAAATTACCTGTTACTACCTTATTGCGTGCCATCGGATACGAAAGTGATAAAGATATTCTTGAAATATTCGATCTTGCTGATGAAATTAAGGTGAACAAAACACAATTAAAGAAAGCTCGTGGTAGAAAATTAGCTGCAAGGGTTCTTAGAACTTGGTTTGAAGATTTCGTTGATGAAGATACAGGAGAAGTTGTATCTATAGAAAGAAATGAAGTATTGGTTGATCGTGAAGTAATCTTAGAAGATGAGCACGTTGATCTTATTTTGGATTCAGGTTCAAAAACAATCTTACTTCATAAGGATGATCCTAATGTTGGAGATTACACAATCATTTATAATACTCTACAAAAAGATCCTTCGAATTCAGAAATTGAAGCCGTAGAGCACGTATATAGAATTTTACGTAATGCTGAGCCGCCGGATGAAGAAACTGCACGTGGAATTATCGATAAATTATTCTTTTCTGATAAACGATATGACTTAGGTGAAGTTGGACGTTATAGAATCAATAAGAAGTTGAACTTAGACATTGACATGGAAACAAAAATCCTGTCTAAGCAAGATATTATTGAAATCATAAAATATTTAATCGAACTCATCAATTCTAAAACAGATGTTGATGATATCGATCACCTTTCAAATAGAAGGGTACGTACTGTTGGAGAACAATTGTACAATCAATTTGGAGTTGGTTTAGCTCGTATGGCTCGTACCATTCGTGAAAGAATGAATGTTAGGGATAATGAAGTTTTTACACCTATTGATTTGATTAATGCGAAAACTCTTTCTGCAGTGATTAATTCATTCTTTGGTACAAATCAACTTTCTCAATTTATGGATCAGACGAATGCTTTGTCTGAAGTAACCCATAAAAGAAGAATGTCTGCACTTGGACCTGGAGGTCTTTCTCGTGAGAGAGCTGGTTTCGAAGTTAGGGATGTACACTACACTCACTACGGTAGACTTTGTACTATTGAAACTCCTGAGGGACCAAATATTGGTTTGATATCTTCACTTTGTGTATTTGCGAAAATCAATAAACTTGGATTTATTGAAACTCCTTATCGTAAAGTATCAGATGGAAAAGTGAATCTTGAAGAAGAAGTAACTTATTTAGCTGCAGAAGAGGAAAACGGACATACAATTGCCCAGGCAAATGCTGTAATCGATTCAGATGGTAATTTTCAATCTGAGAAAATTAAAGCAAGATTTGAAGGAGATTTTCCTGTTGTAGAACCGAATGAACTTTCTTTGATGGATGTTGCTCCAAATCAGATTGCTTCTATCGCGGCTTCATTAATTCCATTTTTGGAACATGATGATGCGAATAGAGCCTTGATGGGATCTAACATGCAGCGTCAGGCAGTTCCTTTATTGAGACCAGAAGCTCCTATTGTTGGAACTGGTTTGGAAGCTCCTGTAGCTAAAGACTCAAGAGTTCTTGTAACTGCTGAGAATAATGGTGTTATTGACTATGTCGACGCACAAAAAATTAGAGTTAAATACGATAGATCGGAAGAAGATATTTTGGTGAATTTTGATGATGCGTTTAAAACGTATAATTTAACGAAATTCGCGAAAACTAATCAATCGACTTGTATGAATCACAGGCCAATTATTAAAAGAGGTCAACGTGTTACAAAAGGTCAGGTCTTAACTGAAGGTTATGCAACTCAAGATGGTGAATTGGCTTTAGGGAGAAACTTGCTTGTTGCCTTTATGCCTTGGAAAGGATATAATTTTGAGGATGCAATCGTTATTTCTGAAAATGTTGTAAAAGACGATATTTATACTTCTGTTCACATTGAAGAGTATACTCTTGAAGTTAGAGACACTAAATTGGGTGTTGAAGAACTTACAGCTGATATTCCAAATGTGAGTGAGGAAGCAACCAAAAACTTAGACGAAAATGGTCTGATTAGAGTTGGTACTCATGTAAAAGAAGGAGATATCTTAATTGGGAAGATTACTCCTAAAGGAGAAACAGACCCAACTCCAGAAGAAAAATTACTAAGAGCAATCTTTGGTGATAAAGCTGGTGATGTAAAAGATGCTTCATTGAAAGTATCACCTTCTGTAAAAGGTGTTGTAACGAACAAAAAACTATTCTCTCGAAAAATTAAAGACAGAAAGGTTAAGTTACAAGAAAAACAATTATTGGAAGAAATTGATGAGGTTTTTGCAAAGCAAAACGCAGAATTAAAATCGGTTTTGGTTGATAAATTATTTTCAATTGTTAGTGGTAAAACCTCTCAAGGAGTGTATAATAACTTTAGAGAAGATGTAATTCCTAAAGGAACGAAGTTTACTCTTAAACTATTGAATTCTATTGACTACACTGATATTAGTGCTTCAGGATGGACAACGGATAAAGCGAAAAACGAAATCATCAGAAAATTACTTCATAATTTCCATGTGAAGAGAAGTGAAGCAATTGGTGATGCTAAACGGGCTAAATTTAAAGTTTCTATTGGCGATGAATTGCCAGTAGGTATTGTTCAATTGGCTAAAGTTTATGTTGCTAAAAAACGTAAATTGAAAGTTGGTGATAAAATGGCAGGACGACATGGAAACAAAGGTATTGTTGCTCGTATTGTTCGTCAAGAAGATATGCCTTACTTAGAGGATGGAACTCCAGTTGATATTGTTCTTAATCCATTGGGTGTGCCATCTCGTATGAACTTGGGTCAGATTTACGAAACCATTTTAGGATGGGCTGGTCGTAAACTAGGACTTAAATTTGCTACTCCGATTTTTGATGGTGCTTCTCTAGATCAAATTGATCAATATGCAGCAGAGGCTGGTATTCCAAAGCAAGGTCATACTCAATTGACTGATGGAACAACTGGTGAGAAATTTGATCAATTAGCTACAGTAGGTATTATTTATATGCTTAAACTACATCACTTAGTTGATGATAAGATGCATGCAAGGTCTATTGGGCCATACTCATTAATTACGCAACAACCTCTTGGTGGTAAAGCACAATTTGGTGGACAGCGTTTTGGTGAAATGGAGGTTTGGGCATTAGAGGCATTTGGTGCTGCTAATATTCTTCAGGAAATACTTACTGTAAAATCTGATGATGTTATTGGTAGAGCTAAAGCTTACGAGAAAATCGTAAAAGGCGAGAATATGCCTACTCCTGGCGTGCCAGAATCATTTAACGTACTTCTCCATGAAATGAGAGGTTTGTGTTTGAATATTTCATTAGATAAGGATTAAATCTAGTTACTTTAACTCATAATATTTTAGAATGGCTTTGAGAAAAGATAATAAAGTAAACAGCGATTTTAACAAAATCACTATAAGTTTAGCTTCACCAGAAATTGTGCTAGAGCACTCAAGAGGTGAGGTTTTAAAACCTGAAACTATTAACTACAGAACGTATAAACCAGAAAGAGATGGTTTGTTTTGTGAGCGAATTTTTGGTCCTGTAAAGGATTATGAATGTCATTGTGGTAAATACAAACGTATTCGTTACAAAGGCATTATTTGCGATAGATGTGGTGTTGAGGTTACTGAAAAGAAAGTACGTAGAGAAAGAATGGGACATATAGCTTTGGTTGTTCCTGTTGCTCATATCTGGTATTTTAAATCGTTACCAAATAAAATCGGTTATTTATTAGGCTTGCCTAGTAAAAAATTGGATTCAATTATCTACTATGAAAGATATGTTGTAATTCAAGCTGGAGAGGCTAAGAATGCTGAAGGTGAAGACCTTGAGTTGATGGAGTTCTTAACAGAAGAAGAGTATTTGGATATCTTAGATACGCTTCCTAAAGAAAATCAATATTTGGATGATTCTGACCCTAACAAATTTATTTGTAAGATGGGTGCTGAAGCATTATTCGATCTATTGAGAAACCTTGATTTGGATAAGCTTTCGTATGAATTGCGTCATAAAGCAAATACGGAAACTTC
>Ga0115566_10004159_pt1 | contig 11569 bp, 9 predicted proteins | sample COGITO_mtgs_1204_3_FD_87173 | JGI IMG/M metagenome (GOLD analysis project Ga0115566, IMG submission 87173) | Pelagic marine microbial communities from North Sea - COGITO_mtgs_120405 | ecosystem: Environmental > Aquatic > Marine > Epipelagic | place: Germany:Helgoland, sampling site Kabeltonne...
CCAAATGTAGCAAGTGTGGGCGCTTTAAAATTGGGCGCGGGCCATGCAGTTGTACTAAGGGAAAAGGGTAGATCATGATGGCATGGCTCCTGTGCGCGTTGGGTTTGGTGATCTTGCTTCTGGCAGGCGATGCGCTTGTCAAAGGGGCTGTGAACCTAAGTCTGCGCGTAGGTATTCCTGCCTTGATCGTAAGCTTAACGATTGTTGCTTTTGGCACGTCGGCACCTGAGCTTTTGATAGCCATTAACTCTGTTCTTGATGGCAAACCCGACATTGCCATGGGCAATGTGGTTGGTTCGAACACCGCGAATATCTTGTTGGTTTTGGGGTTCCCCGCAATTCTTGCGACGCTTCACACATCCGAATGCAATACGCGCAAAACCTATATTTTCATGATGCTTGCGACGGTTTTGTTTATCGCTTTGGCCTTCACTGGTAGCTTTGGGACATGGCAGGCGTTGGTACTTTTGGCTGCACTTTCTTATGTGTTGTTCGACGCTTTTCGCGATGCGCATTTGCACCGCAAGGACGCTGCTTTGAATGCTGTCGAGGATGAAGAAGAGGTCGAAGGCGCTGATCCTGATATGCCGTGGTGGCAAATCATTGTATTTCTCCTTTTGGGTCTGGTGGGCCTTCCTCTTGGGGCGGACTTGCTGGTGGACAACGCGTCTACAATTGCGCGCGAATACGGAGTGAGTGAAACAGTGATCGGCCTTACGTTGGTTGCGTTGGGAACGTCGTTGCCCGAGTTGGCGACGACGACGATGGCTGCGTTGCGGCGTCAAGCTGATGTTGTCCTCGGCAGCGTTATCGGCTCGAACATGTTCAACTTGCTTGCGATCGTTGGCATCGCGGCTTTGATCGGCCCAATCCCTGTTGCGCCCGAGTTTTTGAAATTCGATTTGTGGGTCATGATGGGCGCATCTGTTTTGCTCGCCCCGTTTGTTTTCTGGGGCTGGAACATCAACCGCACTTGGGGCATCGGCTTGACCGCTGCATACTTTGGCTACATCGCGATTGTGCTCTTTTAGGAACTAGAATTCCTAGGCTTCGCGCCTGAGTTGCCTTGCCTATGGCAAAGACAGGCGAAAGTTTTGCACCGTTCATCGGTGCGTTTGAAAGACGTTAGTAAAATCTTAATGTTTTCAGGTGTTTACAAATTTTTAATTAATTAGTTGTTTACTTTCAGGGGGTTGCTGAATTGCCTAATTTTTAGGCAGTTCAGCGAAGTGGGCCAAATGCAAAGAAAAATTTGGGATCAAGGCAAACTATCCGCAGAGTTATCCACAGGAATGGTGGATGCCTTTTTGCTTGCTTGCGCGCTTGTGCCATTGCAGCGCAGTTTGAAGAATCATATCTATCTTTCATGAGCGAAGCACAGGAAACATCAAAGACCTCGAGCGAACCGCAACCGCGCGGAGGCGAGGTAATTCAAGGCTATCTCAAGACCCTTGATAGCTCGCCCGGAGTGTACCGCATGCTCGATGAGCAGAGCCGCGTTTTGTATGTGGGCAAAGCAAGAAATCTGCGCGCGCGTGTGTCGAATTATGCGCGCCCAACGGGCCATTCAGGCCGCATCGCCACAATGATTTCGCACACTGCGAGCATGATGTTTCTTACGACAAAGACGGAAACTGAAGCGTTGTTGCTTGAACAGAACCTGATCAAACAGCTCAAACCGAAGTACAATGTTTTATTGCGTGACGACAAAAGTTTTCCAAATATTTTGGTGAGCAAAGATCATTCCTATCCTATGATCTCTAAACATCGCGGCGCGAAGAAAGCAAAAGGGGCCTATTACGGACCTTTCGCGTCTGCGGGTGCGGTGAACCGAACTTTGAACCAGCTCCAACGCGCGTTTCAGCTACGCGATTGTAGCGATTCCAGTTTTGATGTGCGCACACGTCCATGTCTACAGCATCAGATCAAACGCTGTTCCGCGCCGTGTGTCGGGAAAATCAGTGAAGAGGACTACGCCGAGACCGTGCGCGATGCGGAGCGATTTTTGGCCGGGAAGTCGACAGAGCTTCAAGAGAAGTTGGCAGGCCAGATGGCGAAGGCTTCTGAGGAAATGGAGTTCGAGCGCGCCGCCGCGCTGCGCGACCGGATCAAAGCGCTGACGCAAGTTCAGACTGCGCAAGGGATCAACCCGCGTGGTGTGTCAGAGGCGGATGTGATCGCACTCCATATGGAGGGTGGACAGGCCTGCGTGCAGGTTTTCTTCATCCGTGCAAACCAGAACTGGGGCAACAAGGATTATTACCCGCGCTTGGCAGCGGATGTGGATGAGGCGGAAGTGTTAGAGGCCTTTATGGGGCAGTTTTACGACTCCAAGGATCCACCGCGTCAGATTTTGTTGAGCCACGCTTTGGCAAATGAAGATTTGATGGCAGATGCTTTGGCCCAAAAGCTTGGGAAAAAGGTGGAGTTGATCGTGCCCCAACGCGGTGAAAAGGCGGAGATCATGGATGGTGCCGTGCGTAATGCCCGTGAGAGCCTCGCGCGGAAAATGGCAGAGACGCAGGCGCAGAGTAAGCTGCTCAAAGGGGTCGCTGAGGCGTTTGGATTGGAAAAGGTGCCGCAGCGGATCGAGGTTTATGACAACTCACACATCCAAGGCGCGCATGCGGTTGGTGGCATGATCGTCGCTGGGCCCGAAGGCTTTGTGAAAAACGCGTATCGCAAGTTTAACATCAAAGGCGAAGACCTCTCACCCGGTGATGACTTTGGCATGATGAAAGAAGTCATGACTCGACGGTTCAAGCGATTGATTAAAGAAGACCCTGATCGCGAAAAGGGCGATTGGCCCGATTTGCTGCTGATTGACGGTGGTGCAGGGCAAGTGAGTGCGGTGCGCGAGATCATGGAGCTCTATGGTGTTAGTGATATTGCTATGGTCGGTGTAGCCAAAGGTGTGGACCGCGATGCGGGCAAGGAAGAGTTTTACCGCACAGGTCAGCGTCCTTTTGCGCTGCGTCAAAACGATCCGGTTTTGTATTTCATCCAGCGCATGCGCGACGAGGTGCACCGTTTCGCGATTGGAACACACCGTGCGAAACGTTCAAAGGCAATTGGAGCAACTCCGCTTGATGATGTTCCCGGTGTCGGGGCTAGTCGAAAACGTGCATTGCTCGCACATTTCGGGTCCGCCAAGGCAGTCGGGCGTGCAAATTTAGTGGATTTGAAGGCGGTTGATGGGATTTCGGCAGCTTTGGCGCAAGTGATCTATGACTATTTCCATGAACGAGGGTGATCTGATTGTGCGCGCAAGCGCGCGCTGGATGAGCCGCTAAAGCGGCAGAATGGGGCGCTGCCCCAAACCCCGGGATATTTATGAAGAGAGGAATGTGCTGCGCTGCGGCATTTTTGGTCAAGGGGGTATACTTATGGACTTAATAAGCCTATGCGCGGGGCTTGTTCGAACGGCAGGTATGCAATGACTGATTTTGAAAACGTAATTCCCACATTAAACGAGGCTTTGAAGGCCAAGGGCTATGAAACGCTGACACCGGTTCAGGTCGAGGTGTCTCAACCCGAGTTTTTGGATCAGGATTTGCTTGTCTCTGCGCAGACGGGCTCTGGTAAGACCGTTGCTTTCGGTCTCGCGATTGCGCCTACGATTTTGGAAGAGAACGGTCGATTTGAACGTGCGGCGACGCCGCTTGCTTTGGTGATCGCTCCCACGCGCGAATTGGCGCTTCAAGTGAAGCGCGAGTTTGATTGGTTGTTTGCGCCTGCGGGTGTTGTGTGTGCCTCCACCGTTGGTGGCATGGATTCGCGCACAGAACGTCGTGCACTCGAGCGCGGTGCGCATATTGTTGTGGCAACGCCTGGTCGCTTGCGCGATCACATTATGCGCGGAGCAATTGATCTATCAGCTTTGCGCGCAGTTGTGCTCGATGAAGCTGATGAAATGCTAGACATGGGTTTCTCGGAAGATCTGGAATATATTTTGGACGCGACTCCGCAGGATCGTCGCACGTTGATGTTCTCGGCTACGGTTCCACGAGGGATCGCCAAGTTGGCACAGAAGTATCAGCGCAAAGACACCAAACGCGTTGAGACGATTGGTGAAGGGCCGCAGCACGCGGATATCACTTACCGCGCCATGACTGTTGCACCGTCTGATACAGAAAACGCGATTATCAACACGCTGCGCTACTATGAGGCACAGAATGCAATCGTATTTGCGAACACCCGAGCCATGGTTGCGCGTTTGACTGCGCGTTTCTCGAACCGTGGATTTTCCGTCGTATCGCTGTCAGGTGAATTGTCTCAAAACGAGCGCACTCACGCTTTGCAAGCGATGCGCGACGGGCGCGCGCGCGTTTGTGTGGCGACGGACGTTGCTGCGCGCGGGATTGATTTGCCGAATCTTGAGTTGGTGATCCATGCGGATTTGCCCTCGAACGGCGAGACGTTGTTGCACCGTTCAGGCCGGACTGGTCGTGCGGGTCGCAAAGGTATTTCCGCGCTGATCGTACCGGGCCGTCAGAAATCCAAAGCAGAGCGTTTGCTCAAGTTTGCGAAACTCACAGCCGAGTGGAGCAATGCGCCCTCTGCTGATGACGTGAATGCGCGTGATGAAGAGCGCATGTTGAATGATCCATCTTGGTCAGAAGCAATGACTGAGGATGAGACAAGCTTCGCAGGCAAGTTGCTCGCACAGTATAAGCCTGAGCAAATTGCAGCGGCGTTCCTGCGTTTGCACCGTGCCAAACACTCTGCGCCAGAGCAGTTGGGTGAGGTAAAAGACAGCGGTCCACGAGACAAGCGCGATAAACGTGAGCCACGCGCACCGCGTGACTTCGGACCAAGCTCGTGGTTTTCGCTGTCTTTGGGGCGCAAGCACAAGGCTGAGCCACGCTGGTTGTTGCCGATGCTGTGCCGGAATGGAAACATCTCTAAGGATGATATTGGCGCGATCCGTGTTCAGTATCAGGAAACGTTTGTAGAGGTTCAAACCTCTGCTGTTGAGCGTATGAAGAAAGAGCTAGGCGAAGGTATGGACCTTGAGCAGGGCGCGAGTTTGACCGAGTTACCGGGCAAGCCTGACTTCGATTCATCGCCAAACGGTCCACCGGCTGATGGCGCGTCCAAGCCATACAACAAAGGCCCTCGCCATGATGGGCCGCGCGGCGACAAACCAAAGTACGATAAACCGCGCGGGGATAAACCGTCCTATGCAGACAAGCCACGCGGCGATAAGCCAAGCTATGGTGACAAGCCGAAGTTCGACAAGCCCAAGGGCAAAGCGCCGTATAAAGCGGACAAGCCTGGCAAGAACGATCCACGCCCACCAAAGCACGCGGCAAAATCGGGCACGCCGAACACGTCTAAGCCAGCGCGCGCGCCAAGCGCAGTAGATACGGGTGCCGTCGCGCACAAAGCGCCAGCTGCGCCTAAGCCCAAGTCGCGCAAAGGCGCTATGGATCCGTCCAAACCTATGGGCGATCGCAAAGCGCGTGTGAAAGCGGCCGCAGGCAAGCCTAAAAGTGGTGAAAGCAAACCTTACAAGGTGAAAACACGCGCCGGGAAAGGCCCTGACGCCAAGCCAATGCGCAAAGCACCACGTAAGCCATAAAATGTAAGCGCGAAGCGGGCTTGCGGGCGCACCGTCGCGCGCTTAGATATTGGGGATGAATATGACGATCCCCAATATGCTCACTGTGCTTAGATTACTCGCGGCGCCTGCTGTCGCTGTGATGTTTCTTTACTTCACACGTCCTTATGCGGATTGGTTCGCTCTTTGCCTCTTTGTTTTGGCGGCGCTGACGGATTGGGTGGATGGCTACCTTGCGCGTGCTTGGAAGCAAGAAACCAAGTTGGGTGCGATGCTGGATCCGATTGCGGACAAGGCGATGGTTGTCATTGCGTTGATGGTAATTATCGGATTCTCGTCGTGGTCGGCATGGCTTGTTTTGCCCGCAACTATGATCTTGTTTCGCGAAGTCTTTGTCTCTGGTCTACGCGAATTCCTAGGGGATACCGCTGGAACTCTGAAGGTGACCAAGCTGGCGAAATGGAAGACCACCGCGCAGATGGTGGCGATTGCCGTCCTCTTTAGCCAAGGCGTGTTTGAGCACTATTTAGGCATGTCCGCGTGGGGCATGGACCAAGCGATGTTCGAAGCAATCCTGAGCGGCGAAGAAGATGACGTGCTAGGCCTTGGTTGGAAATACCAAGGGATGGTGTGGTCGGGACGTGTTGGATTATGGCTCTTGTGGCTGGCCGCGGCTTTGACGTTAATCACGGGTTGGGATTATTTCCGCAAAGCGCTGCCGCATTTGAAGGACGACGCATAATGGATGTGCTCTATTTTGCTTGGGTGCGCGAGCGGATTGGCCTGCCGAAAGAAACGGTTGAGACGAAGGCCGCGACCGTCATAGAATTGGTCGAGGAGCTGCGCGCACGCGAAGAGCGCTATGCGCTTGCTTTTTCGGACTTAAGCGCTCTGCGTGTCGCCGTGGATCAGGATTTGACTGACTTTGACGCCCCGATCAACGGCGCGCGCGAAGTGGCGTTCTTCCCGCCTATGACAGGCGGCTAACCTGTGCGTGTTATTGTTCAAGAAGACGCCTTTGACGGTGGCGCTGAGTTAAATGCGTTTACCGCTGCGCAATCCAATATGGGCGCTATCGTGAGTTTTACTGGTATCGTGCGTGATGTGGCCGCAGGGCTCAAACAGATGGACATAGAGCATTATCCGGGCATGACAGAGCGTGCGTTGGAACAGATCGCGGCTGATGCGATGACGCGCTGGGATCTTGGGGATGTGTTGGTCATTCACCGCTATGGTCCGCTTCATCCTGATGAGCCGATCATGATGGTTGCGACTGCCTCAAAGCATCGCAAAGACGCGTTTGAAGCGGCGGACTTCTTGATGGATTTCCTGAAATCACGCGCGCCGTTTTGGAAGAAAGAACAGACGTTCGCATCCAATGATTGGGTCGCATCAAAACAAGAAGATGAAGACGCGCTCAAGCGTTGGTAATACGTGAAAAGTAGTATTTTCGCTATCAATACTGCCTGAAGTTGATAGCCTGCCTCTATTTTTAGAATTTGATAGAGGCAATTATGAAAAAGCACGTGGTTTTTATGGTCCATGGGTTGGGAGAACAAGTTCCCGGCGACACAGTGGACGAATTCGTCGGCGCTGCCTGCAAAGAGTTAGAACTCACGGTGCCCGTCACAAACAACACTCTAAATCTGGTGAATGCGGATGAAACAAAAGAGCATATATTAGGGCTCTTCCCGTCGCATCAACGTCGAATGAACGGACCAAATGAGGGCGAAGTACTGGTCTTCGCAGAAGTCCATTGGGCAGACATTTCACCTGCGCCGTCAGGGGTCGTCGCAACGGCTTTGGATTTGCTGCGCCTTGTGCTGGGCATGGGGTACATCGCGCTCGACAACGTTCAGAATAATGTGGTGCGCGAGAATGCTTGGGTTCAGGCTTTGGTGCCTTGGTTTGTGTGGCTCTTTTACGCGGTAATCGCACCGCTTAATCTGTTTTTGTTGATTGGTGCATTTGCGCTTTTGATCGACCCATATCCCTTTAAATTCAACACATATCCGGGATGGACCTACGCCCTTTTCGCCAGCTTCGGTGTGGGGTTTGCCTATTTCGGCTATTCGAGAGCTAAGTTGTCGCGCTCCTATATGGACAAGATGATTATGCGGGCTTTGTCGGTTCTCGGAACGATCACGGTCGTCTTTGCGGCCCTTTTTGCGACGGGCGTTCCGTTGGATGGTCTCGAATGGCTATCTGCTGCCTGTGGACCAGTGAATGACAGGCAAACAACTGCAAACCTCGGCTGTTTCACGGGACTAGGTGTGCGTGCACTCCAGTTCTCATGGTTGGTTGCGGTGAGCTTCGTGATTTTGCTGATGCTTTGTTCCCTCAAAGGGTTTCGCAAAAACCTTTGGGACAAGCGTTCAATCTATTTAGCGATTTGCTCTGCAATGTTGATCCTTTGGATGACTATTACCGTCGCGATTTGGGCGATGGCTGTGAAGTTCATACAGAACGTTCCGATTGCGGGCGTTGTGCCCGCCAAGGATATTGTGGAAAACGGCTTCGTAGAGGCAACACAAACAATTGTTTATGGTGTTTTTTCATTGTTGGTCATTGCAGTGGTTGCCTTCGGTGTGGCGAAAAAACGTGGCAGTGTCCGCGATGAATTGAGCAAACACGAAACGGAAAGCTCTGACATTGACAAGAAATACGGACGGGTGATTTTAAACCCTTGGTTGAACCTTGCGTTGCTGATCTGGATCATCGCTTTCGCGTTTTCTTCATTCACGGCGTTGGCCGAATTTGCCTTGGGCAAGCCGGAGAAGTTGCAGATCACAGGTTTTTTTGCTGATCTTTACCGCACGGCCTATGCATGGGACGCATACTTCAAAACGGGAGGGACAGTCGCGTTTTTTGTGACCACTGCCATTGGTGTCCTGATTTTGAATTTCTCAAGTGTCATTGCCTCCGGCGTCGGTGTCGCGCGCGATGTGACCACCTATCTTACGCGCACCCATCGGGCGAATCCGATGCAGAAAGGTTCAAACAGCGCCTACTTTTATGCAGATGAAATCCAAGCACGGTTTAAAGAGGTTGTGGCGCATATGCTGGATCAAGAAGGGCGCGCGCGGATTTCGCGCATTACTTTCATGACGCATTCGCAAGGTACTGTGATTGCTGCGGTAGGGCTGAAAGAGATTGCGAAAGATATGCCTGTGAAACCGACGCTGGTAACAATGGGGTCGCCGCTGACGCAAATCTACGGCCACTATTTCGAGAAGAATTACCAGTTTTCGCCAGAGAGCAACGCAGCACTCAAGAATTGGTACAACATCTATCGCGGTGATGATTTTGTCGGTACGCGCGTGCAGGGCCATAAAGTGGGGGCGCAAAACTACAAGGTTCGACCAAAAGGTCATAGCCACTACTGGAGTGATCAAATTGTTTGGGATCAGTTCAAAAAGCTTAAGATCTTTTTAGACTGAACCTAATCAACCTTGCTGCGCGCGCTCTATATACGCGCGTAGCTCTTCGGCCTCATGACGTGCATCGCGCAGCCCTTCCATCGCGGCGTTCAGCTCCGCTTCGGTTTGAGATAGCTGGTTGGTCAGCTCTGCTTCGCGCTGTTGCAAGTATGTGATCGCCTGATCACGGGTTTCTTCGGCTTCGTGCAGCTCTTGCGCCATGCGCTCTAGCTCACCCACGTCAGAGCGCGATACGCGCGTGAAGCGGTGGATCAGCCAATTTGCAAACCAGCCCATGCAAAAGGCAACGAATAGAATGATCGCAGTTGCGATGATGAACTCAGTTCTGCTCATCTGTTGTTCCTTCAGTGCCAGTTTGCTCGCCATCGTCTTGCGCGCTTTCTGCGGCGGCTTCAAGCGTTGTTGTGGTCTCAAGTGTTGGCTTTGGCAAAATCACCTTAAACTCGATGCGGCGGTTCGCTTCACGACCCGCTTCTGTGCCATTGTCGCCAATCGGATTTTCTTCGCCGTAGCCTTTTGCCGTATAGCGTGACGTCAAAACACGACGCTCGCGCAGAGCACTTAGAACAGAATTTGCGCGCGCTTGGCTTAATTCCTGGTTCATTGTCTCGCGACCTTGGCTGTCTGTATAGCCGCTGATCTCCATGCGCATGTCCTCTGGGCACTTCGCCAAAATTTCGGCAATATCATCGAGAATTTTCTCGGCAGAGGCATCGAGATTGCCGGAACCCGGCTCAAACGCGATCTTTCGGGTTGTTTGAATTTCAGTGATTTGCTGCTCACATTCCAATGAAGTGGGCAATCCAAGCACCGGATCGAGTTTCTTCTTATAGGTAACATCAATTGCGAGATCAGCGGAATCGCCTAGCTTCTCGACCAAAAGCTGCGCGATCTGTGATTTGGCCGTTGGGATACCGGTATCGCCAAAGACGCGAATGCGGTCCGGCGTCACTGTCACGGATCCGTTTTCCAATTTTGAGAGTGTCTCAATCGCTGCAAGAGTGCGCACAGACCAGTCGCGCGGCAATGTCTCATCAACACGCGCAGCGGTGTATACATCAGCCGAGCCAAAACGCGCTTTCGCGTAACTGTCGGCGGTTTCGCGCGCCAGCTCGGACAGGACACGCCCGCGCATTTGAACTTGACCTTCAGGGCTGAGTGTTACGATGAACTCCGGTGGACCTTGGCTCGCGTCCTGCGGCACAGGCAGGACAGAGTTCAACGCGAATACTTCAGGAAGTCCCGTCTCCAACTCACCAACCACGCGATCGAACAAAGCTTGATCCGTGCCCTCAATGGCAATCAGAGAGATATCAGCATCTGCAAATGTGATGGAACCGCCGCCAAGTTCAGCAAGTTTATCAATAGAAAGCGCAACAGCGGAGGACCATTGACGTGAAGGCACACCGAGTCCGATGCGACACGTATGCTCTTCTGTTACACCAACGGCGCGCCCGGCAGCATCGATCTGCGCGCGTGCTTCTTCAGTGTCGGCACTACAAGCGTCAAAGCGCGCGCCGTTCTCATCAATAAGAAAGCGCAGAGTAAAAGGGCTAATGACAGGACGCGGTGCGGAAATGTTCATTGCAAGTCGCACACTCGAAGGTGTGGATCGGCGCAGGCTCTGCTCAAAGCGGCGCTTCTCTTCCTCGCTATCAGACATCGCAGTAACCGAGACATTGCCGGCATCAATAGAAATCTTGGACCGCGGTAAAAGACGCAAAGCGTCCATTCCAAGCTCCATCGCAGCGGCCCAACCTTGCGGAGCAGGGTAAGCGGCGCTTTCGAGCAAATCACTGACTTTTCCGTCTTTTGCCAAACGCGTCACATCTTCGCGCATCTCAACGCTCGCACCGCTTTCAGGGATCAGGCCAATCAGCGAAATCCCACTGTCATTGCGCAAAATCTCGATGGAAAAGCGCGGTGGTGCAAAGGCTTCGCGATCGGCGACTTCCGTTTGATCAATCACCCGCGCGGCATCAACGATGCTGCCAGCAGTACTTACGGCTTTGAAACGCTCGGCCTCATTTGGGGCGGTGCCAATCAGAAAGACTTGCAATCCATTGGTATCTGCGTCGGCCCAAGTCAGGCTTTCTTTGTCGAGCGCGCGGCGCACCGCTGTTTTCGAGTTATCCTCGATTAGCGTCACGGCAAAGCCCGCAGCAACAATGCAAAGCGCGCCAGCCGCAAGAAATGTTGCGATCACAGTGATGTAAGAAGACAAGCGCATTGGCATCCAGACTATTCGACCTAAGGCGTGATACGCCCAGTCGGATCAGGTTTCAATCACAGCAATAGGGCAATGGCGAAAAACAGCACAGGCAGTAGGCCAGCATCGCGATTGGAGCGGAAAAGCGTGATCAATCCGGCCTGATCTTCGGGATTGTACTTGCGCAGTTGCCAATTCAGATGCCAGCCAAACGCCCAAGGTGCCGCAAGCGCAACAACAAGCGAGGCAACCGAGCGTTCGCCAGCACTTTGCACAACAGCAAAGCAAAACAGCGCTACGCTGGCGACGAGAAAATAGAGCAGCCATTGTGGAGTACTATTACCAAACAATCGCGCG
>Ga0115566_10004168_pt1 | contig 11550 bp, 9 predicted proteins | sample COGITO_mtgs_1204_3_FD_87173 | JGI IMG/M metagenome (GOLD analysis project Ga0115566, IMG submission 87173) | Pelagic marine microbial communities from North Sea - COGITO_mtgs_120405 | ecosystem: Environmental > Aquatic > Marine > Epipelagic | place: Germany:Helgoland, sampling site Kabeltonne...
AGCTCGTTCAGAGTTTTCGAGTGTAAACTCTACGTTTTCATGAAATGGTTTGTAAAAATCATGGAGCATTTTAGTCCAAACCATTTCACCTCGTGCTATCGTATCAAATTCTTCCTCGACCGAGGCTGTAAAATGATAGTCCATAATTTTTTCGAAGTTTTCCGCTAAAAAATCATTCACTACTATGCCGATGTCTGTTGGAAAAAGCTTCGCACGTTCAGCACCCGTCATTTCAGTTCGCGTCTCCTCCTTGACTTCATTTCGGATCAAGCTGATTACTTTATATTTTCTCTCATGCCCATCTCGATCTTCTTTTACAACATAATCACGCTTTTGAATTGTAGAGATTGTTGGCGCGTAGGTAGAAGGACGACCAATTCCAAGCTCTTCAAGTTTTTTAACCAAACTTGCTTCTGAATAACGAGCTGGGTGATGTGTGAATTTTTCTGTCGCTTCAGATCCGATTAATTCTAATGCCTCACCAGCATTAACATCCGGTAAATTGGTGTTTTTTTCTTCTTCGGTCTCATCATCGGTTCCTTCTAAGTAAACTTTTAAAAATCCATCAAAAGTTATGATCTCCCCTTTTACTTCAAACATCTCCTCCAAGCCGGATCCTTCTATGCGAATAGTAGTCCTAAGAAGCTTCGCATCACTCATTTGAGAAGCAATTGCTCTTTTCCAAATCAATTCATATAGCCGTTGTTCTTGCTTCTCGCCCGAAACAGTTGCTTGATTGAAATAGGTCGGCCGAATTGCTTCATGAGCTTCTTGAGCGTTTGCGGTTTTAGTTGAATACTTCCTTGGATTAACATATTCACTTCCATAATCGGCCTTGATTGCGCTTGTTGCTCCATCAATAGCTGTCTTACTCAAATTGACAGAGTCCGTACGCATGTACGTTATTTTTCCCGCCTCGTAAAGACTCTGAGCCACTCGCATCGTTTGCGCTACAGAAAAACCAAGTTTTCTTGCCGCTTCTTGCTGAAGGGTCGAAGTAGTAAAAGGAGCTGCAGGACTCTTCTTTGCCGGCTTTTTATCCACCTCTTTGATGGAAAAAGTCGATTTAGTGCATTGGTTTAAAAAGGCATTTACATCTTTAACTCCTTTAAGCCTTTTGTTTAGGTCTGCGGAAAAGGGCTTTCCTTTAGACATAAACTGAGCTTTCACCTTAAAGTAGCTCTCTGACTCAAAGGCATCTATTTCTTTTTCACGTTCAACAATAAGCCGGACGGTTACGCTCTGAACACGACCTGCAGAAAGCGATGGCTTTACTTTTCGCCAAAGAACAGGACTCAGTTCAAAACCAACAATCCTATCGAGGATACGCCTAGCCTGCTGAGCATCAACAAGGTTTTTATCTATTCCTCGTGGATGGTCAATGGCATCAATAATTGCCGGCTTCGTTATCTCATGAAAAACAATCCGCTTGGTTTTTTCTTGCTTTAAACCTAGTGTTTCGAAAAGATGCCAACTTATAGCTTCTCCTTCCCTGTCCTCATCCGTAGCTAGCCAAACCATATCAGCTTGCTTGCTCAATTTTTTCAGCTCAGCAACTACCTTTTTTTTATCGGGCATCACCTCGTATGAAGGCTGGAAATCATTTTCCGTATCAATCGAAATTCCTTTTTTAGGAAGGTCCCGAACATGACCATAGCTCGACTTCACAACGAAGTCTTTGCCGAGGTAGCCCTCTATTGTTTTAGCTTTTGCCGGAGACTCTACGATTACCAAATTCATGCGCACACTTTTATAAAATTCATCCTCAAACCCTCTAAAACCACGATTTGGGAAGTGCAAATAAAGCGCAAAATAATCTCGCAGAATTATTGAACTTTAAATCCAACATGTTAAGAAGCCTTTATTTTAAGGTCTGCCATTATTGCAGTCCATGTCAATGAGTAAGTTTGCAACCTTGAATTTTTCTATGCAAAATCAAACAGAACTACTAGACGAAAACCAACAAGGAGAGGCAACAATGGTCGAACAATTGTCGGATCGTTTGACTGGAAAAAAGGTCTACCTAGAAAGCTACGGGTGCCAAATGAATTTTTCAGACAGCGAAATCGTTGCCTCGATTATGGCAAATGCCGGATTCGAGACCACTCGAAATGCGAATGATGCGGATGTTATCTTGCTTAATACTTGCGCCATTCGAGATAATGCTGAACAAAGGATTCGCAATCGACTGAAGCAGTTTAATGCGGAAAAGGTGCAAAACCCTAATAAGGTTATTGGAATTCTAGGGTGCATGGCCGAACGACTAAAATCTCAACTACTTGAAGAAGAAAAGCTGGTTGACATTGTTGCCGGACCTGATGCTTACAGGGATTTACCTAATTTGGTTTTAGAACTTGAATCTGGTCAAAAGGCCGTTAATGTCTTGCTTTCTCGCGATGAGACCTATGCTGAGATTTCTCCGATACGATTAGATTCAAACGGGGTCAGCGCCTTTATATCAATCACGAGAGGGTGCGATAATATGTGTAGTTTTTGTGTCGTTCCGTTTACTCGAGGTAGGGAACGGAGTCGCGATCCAAAATCGATTGTAGCTGAGGCGCTCGATCTATTTGAAAAAGGTTATAGAGAAGTCACATTACTTGGTCAAAACGTTGACAGTTATAGATGGAACATAAGTAAGAAAGGCGAAATAGTCGATTCCATGGATGAGACCGTAAATTTCGCTCAACTGCTCGAAAAAGTTGCCTTGGTCAATCCGGACTTACGTATTCGATTCTCGACTTCCCACCCAAAAGACATGGGGAATGATGTGTTAGAAATCATGTCGCGATACGAGAACATTTGCGATTACATTCACCTTCCGGTTCAAAGTGGAAATTCAGACGTGCTGCATAAAATGAACCGAGGATACACGAGAGATTGGTATCTGGAGCGAATTAATGCGATTCGAAAATATATTCCAGAATGTGGAATTTCGACAGACATCATAACAGGGTTTTGCGGAGAATCTGAGGAGCAACATCAGGACACGCTTAGTTTAATGGAAGCTGTCAAATATGATTACGCTTATATGTTTTTCTATTCCGAAAGGCCTAAAACCTTAGCCGAAAGAAAGTACACGGACGATGTTTCTTTGGAGGATAAAAAAAGAAGGCTGGCTGAAGTGATAGCGCTTCAGAAAGTCCATTCCATGGAAAGCAACAAAAAAGCCGTTGGAAAGACTTATCGCGTGCTGGCTGAAGGATATTCCAAACGATCGTCTGAACAGCTTTGTGGACGAAATTCACAAAATGTAATGTGTGTATTTGACAAAAAGGACTATAAAAAAGGAGACTACGTCAATGTGTTTATCACCGATTGTACGTCAGGAACTTTAATTGGAGAAACCGTAGTTTAAGGAAATGACGATTCAACAAGCAAAACAACGATTTGGGATAATCGGCACAAGTCCGATCTTAGATCGAGCAATTGAAACAGCACTGAGAGTGTCCCCCACCGACCTGTCTGTATTGATAACAGGCGAAAGTGGAACTGGAAAAGAGGCAATGCCTCAAATCATACATCATAATAGCACACGAAAACACAATGGGTACATTGCTGTGAATTGTGGTGCTATACCCGAAGGCACCATCGACTCTGAATTATTTGGTCATGAAAAAGGTTCGTTCACGGGAGCTCATGATACCCGCAAAGGATATTTTGAGGTAGCCGATGGAGGGACAATATTCTTGGATGAAGTAGCTGAACTTCCGATCTCAACACAGGTAAGGCTCTTGCGGGTTCTCGAAACTGGAGAAGTATTAAAAGTCGGATCGAGCAAGGTTCAAAAAACGGATGTGCGCATTGTGGCTGCAACCAATGTGGATATACCAGAAGCCATTAGAAAGGGCAAGTTTCGAGAAGACTTATACTATCGATTAAATACAGTTCCCATTCAAATTCCTTCTCTTAGAGAGCGAAAGGAAGACATTCATTTACTTTTTCGAAAATTCGCTTCAGACTTCGGAGATAAATACAGAATGCCAGCAGTTCGGCTTCTAGACGATGCCATTCGAATATTAGAAGATTATCGGTGGCCTGGGAACATCCGTCAACTTAAAAACATTACCGAACAGCTGTCTGTAATCGAGAGCAAACGAGAAATTGACAGCCCAACGCTTACTCGTTATTTACCCAACTACCAACCCAGCAAAGTTCCAACGCTGTATAGAGGCGAATCCCAAACAGATTTAAATGAGCGCGAGATTCTGTACAAAGTGCTTTTTGACATGAAAAACGAGGTGAATGATTTAAAAAAACTCGTCATGGAAATTCTGAAGAACGGCACGGATCACATAGAAGCTGCCGATCTTCAAAAAATATATGGCCGACCCGCAGCCAACAAAAGCATGTCTGTCGATGATTTTGGATACGAAATTCACTCAGCCGTACCAGCTCGAACGGATGAAATAATCGATGATTCTGAAGTAGTAGAAGAATCACTTTCGATCGAAGAAAAAGAAAAGGAGTTGATCAAAAAGGCACTAGATAAATATCATGGTCGAAGAAAAAACGCGGCCGGAGAATTGGGAATCTCGGAACGAACGCTATACAGGAAAATAAAGGAATATGACCTCAATTAAATCCAGTCATATTTGTTTGGTTTTTATTACGTTATTCCTTTTCGGGTGTAAGGTGAATTATTCATTCACAGGTGCCAGCGTTGCTACTGGAATAAACACCATTTCGATTGCAACTTTTCCATCTTACGCACCCTTGGCTCCACCTGTGCTTAGCCAGTCTTTTACGGAAACCCTTAAAGATATTTTTTTGAGACAAACCAATTTAACTTTGGTAAAAGCAAATGGAGATTTAATTATTGAAGGGGAAATAACTGATTACCGTGTGACTAGTGAAGCTGTTACCCAAGATGCTTCTACTTTGAACCGACTAACCATTACGGTAAAGGTTCGATATACAGATACAAAGGATGAAACAAAGAGCTACGAGCAAACTTTTTCCAATTTCGAACAGTTCGATGCAAACACAAATTTGAGTTCAGTGGAACAGTCACTCATCGACCAAATCAACGAGAAATTGACCCAAGACATCTTTAATAAATCACTTGGTAACTGGTAATGATGCAGTGGACGGAAATTTTAAAAAACAAGTCGATTAACCAAGAAGGGTTAAACGCCATTCGTGGAATTTTAGATGAACATGAATATTCGGGTGTTATACACGCAATTTACGCTAAGTCAGCCTTTACGCTTAATGACCCTTCTTATGATGATACCGTTAGGCAAGCCGCTATTCGAGTTTCAAGCAGAAAATTATTGCACAATTTCATATGCCCCGAAACAAGCCCCGTTTCATTAAAGGAAGAAATTGAGATAATTGAAGAATCCAATGATTCTCAGGAAATTGAAGTTACTAAGGTTGATGAATTTGACCGTCAATTGCTATCTGAGGCCATCAGCGCTGGCGCCATTTTAGACTTGCTGGAGACAGATGAGTCTCTGGAAAAGAAGTCGAAAACCAACCGGCAAAAAGTGGAGGCGGAAGTATCAGTGAAAACTGAAGACAAGGAATTAATTCCTGAAAGTGCATCAGGTGCGGCTGAAGAAAATACAGCTCAACATGATGAGGAAATAAAACCCATTTCTGAACCCAGTAAAATGCGATTTTCTGATTGGATGAACGTTCTTTCAGATATGGAGGTAAAGGAGTCCATTCAAAAACCGCGAATTGATTCTCAGCCTAAAACGCAAAAATCAACGTCACTCGCTCAGTCAATGACCATTATCGAACATTTTATTGAAAATGAAGATTCGTTGGTTCCAAAGCGGGCTGAATTCTACTCTCCGGCTAAAGCTGCCAAGCAAAGCCTAATTGATAACACTGAAATTGTAAGTGAAACATTGGCAAAGGTTTATGCTTCACAAGGGAGTATTTCAAAGGCTGTCTCGACATATGAAAAACTCAGTTTGCTACATCCTGAAAAAAGCGCTTATTTTGCCGCCCTTATTGAAAAATTGAAAACAGAAAATAAATAGATCATGATAATCATTTCTATACTCATATTCATCGTAAGCCTTTTGCTTATGGGAATCGTTTTGATTCAGAATTCCAAAGGTGGTGGATTAGCATCTGGATTCTCATCTTCCAATCAAATTGTAGGTGTAAAACGCACGACAGATTTCCTTGAAAAAGGAACTTGGGTATTGGCCATTTCCTTGCTTGTACTTTGCCTAATTTCAACCGCATTCACTGGCACTACGGTGGTGGACGAACAACGAAGTGATTTAGAAGAAGTAATTGGAAACGCTGTAGTTCCATCATCAGGATTTGATGATAGCGAAGCACCGCTTCCAGAATAGCCGAAGGTCAAATAATTTTTATACGTGTCAGCTTGTCACAGACGGGCTGACATTTTTTTTGCCTTGCTGCCAAAAATGACAGCAATCTCATGCTTACACGCGATGGCACAAAATGTGACTATTCGCGATCTCGTAATAAATATTCTAAAACAATGTCAGGAGTGAATTTTAAACCAAATGAAGACCGTGTGTTGGTGTTACCAGCAAAAGCGGAAGAGAAAACAGCCGGAGGTATAATCATCCCGGATACTGCTAAAGAGAAACCACAAAAAGGGACAATTGTAGCCGTGGGAACTGGGAAGAAAGATGAGCCGATCACACTAAAGTCTGGCGATCAAATTTTCTACGGAAAATACTCAGGAACAGAAATACAAATAGACGGAACCGATTATCTAATCATGCGCTCTTCTGACGTTCTCGGAAGTATCGGATAATTAAGTGTAAATCAACAAACAAATAAGAAATGGCAAAAGAGATATTATTTAATCAAGATGCGCGTGATGCTTTAAAGCGCGGTGTTGATGCATTATCAAATGCAGTAAAAGTGACATTAGGGCCAAAGGGTCGAAATGTTGTAATAGATAAAAAATTCGGAGCACCAACCATTACAAAAGATGGGGTTACAGTTGCAAAGGAAATAGAGCTTAAAGATCCGGTCGAAAACATGGGCGCTCAAATGGTGAAGGAAGTTGCTTCAAAAACGGCTGATGTAGCTGGTGATGGAACAACTACTGCGACAGTTTTGGCGCAAGCAATTGTTACGACTGGATTGAAAAACGTTACCGCAGGCGCTAATCCAATGGATTTGAAGAGAGGTATTGACAAAGCTGTAATAGCTGTTAACGAACGATTAAGCGAAATGGCTCAATCCGTTGGAGACGACTTTGCTAAAATTGAGCAAGTTGGAACCATTTCAGCAAACAACGATGCCACTATCGGGAAGCTTATAGCTCAGGCAATGGAAAAAGTTGGAAAAGAAGGAGTGATCACTGTTGAAGAAGCTAAAGGAACTGAAACTACAGTAGATGTGGTTGAAGGAATGCAATTCGACAGAGGATACCAGTCACCATATTTTGTCACAAACGCTGACAAAATGATTGCTGAGTTGGACAACCCTTACATTCTCATCCACGACAAGAAGGTTTCAAATATTCAGGACATTGTACCTGTATTGGAGAAGATCGCTCAACAAGGCGCGTCACTATTAATTATTTCTGAAGATGTTGAAGGAACGGCATTAGCTGGATTAGTAGTTAATAAACTACGGGGCGGATTGAAGGTTGCAGCTGTGAAGGCGCCAGGTTTTGGGGACAGAAGGAAGGCAATGCTTGAAGACATCGCAATATTAACTGGTGGTCAAGTAATCAGCGAAGAGCGCGGGTTCAAATTGGATCAAGCAGACATTAGCATGTTAGGACGCGCTGAAAAAGTTGATATCGACAAGGACAACACTACCATTATCAATGGTGCAGGAACGGCTGAAGACATTAAAGCTCGAGTCAACCAGATTAAAGCTCAAATGGAAACAACTACTAGCGATTACGATCGTGAGAAATTACAAGAGCGCCTTGCCAAATTAAGTGGCGGTGTTGCTGTTCTTTATGTTGGAGCTGCCACTGAAGTCGAGATGAAAGAAAAGAAAGATCGTGTTGATGATGCATTGCACGCAACAAGAGCTGCCGTAGAAGAAGGAATTGTACCTGGTGGAGGAGTTGCCTTTATAAGGGCAATTAGCGCCTTAGACAACATGAAGGGTGACAACGAAGATCAAACCACGGGAATTGCTATTGTTCGAAGAGCTCTTGAGGAGCCTTTGCGACAAATTGTTGCAAACGCAGGTGGTGAAGGTTCAATAGTTATTGCGAAGGTACTTGAAGGAAAAGGTGATTTTGGTTACAATGCGGCAACTGACGTATATGAAAACCTATATGCAGCTGGTGTAATTGATCCTAAAAAAGTATCGCGTGTTTCCTTGGAAAACGCAGCATCTATCGCAGGTTTATTACTTACAACTGAATGCGTGTTAGCAGACGAACCGGAAGAATCAGGTCCAGCAATGCCTCCAGGAGGAATGGGAGGAATGGGAGGAATGATGTAAGTCGCCTAAGTCTAAAATAAAAAAGCCCTATGTGAAATTCACATAGGGCTTTTCTTTTGGTATTAATCGTATTAACCGCCTAATTCCTCTTTAACTATTTGAGAAATCAACTTCCCTTCTGCTTTTCCTTGTAAGACACCCATAATTGGCCCCATCACTTTTCCCATGTCTTGGGGGCCAGTCGCGCCAGCCGCTGAAATCTTTTCCTTAACGATCTTTCTCACGTCAGCCTCAGTCATCATCGCTGGAAGATATTCTTCAATAACAACGGCCTGAAAAAGTTCGTCATCAGCCATATCCTGTCGGTTTTGATCAATATAAATTGTGGCCGCATCCTTGCGCTGTTTCACTAGCTTTTGCATTGTCTTTATGATTTCTTCTTCACTTACGTCCCCTTCAGATCCAGCAGTGTTCAGCAAAAGGATTGCGCTTTTAGCTGCACGAAGCGCTTCTAATCGTTTCTTGTCCTTGGCTAACATCGCTTTTTTGATGTCGTCATTAATTTTTTGCGAAATGCTCATTTCTATTCCTATTTGTTATGGCCTCAAATTTAATCGTTAAGCTTGCCAAAACCTCAAATTATGAAAAGGATCGTTTTGGCACTTATGGTTATAACTCTTAGTTCATGTGGTTCCTTATGGGAATACCGTTCGCTTAATGAAATGGCAGGCATGGTTTGGAAGAGTTCAGACGTACAACATTTTAACGCTGAAGTATCCAAAGACGGGATTTATGATGTAATTATCCTCTTTCGTCATGTACATGGCTTTCCATATGCCGATTTAGGAGTTGAATTTGGCATGACCGGAAATAAAATTGACATTCAGGAATCTATTATCATTCCTATTATAGGTGATGACAAGGAATATCTTGGTGAAGGATCAGTTGACATTTGGGATGTAGAACACACTGTCCTACACGATCAAAAACTGAGTCCAGGCAAATATTCAATCGATATTGGACATAACATGAATACCAAAGACCTTCAACTTGTTATGGAAGTAGGTATTATGATTAAGTCCAGCGAAGAGAAATAGTTGGGAATTATTTCCCAACTATAACCCTTACTGTATTAATTCCATATTGATGCTCGATCGACATCAGGTAAACCCCGTTGGCAAGATCTTGCACGTCTAGTTGAATTTCGCCATTCGTGTAATTAAAGTCGGCCATTCTAAACACCTTAGAAATATCTCCTCTCATACCTTGAATAACGATTCTTGAGATGTCGGCATTTGTTCCGTCAGCGCCTCGAACATTGAAGTTGTTTTGCGTTGGGTTTGGATACACTTCAAAAGCAATGTTCACCAAAGATTCGACTTGCTCAATACCTACGAAGCTTGAGTCACAATCATTCAGCTGAACGTATATCGTGTCAGTATAGCTACACCCTCCTGCCTCGTTTGAACCAGTTACCCAGAACGGATAATTACCCGGTGTCATCATACTTCCATCGTGAGCAATAATAGACAAGGAGGTATCTCCTGTACTCCAAACAAAATTGTCATAAACACTATCGACAGTGAGGGTAACAACATCTTTCAAGCAAGCCACTATGTTATTTCCTAGGTAGAATATCGGCTGATCATCAACCGTCACATAAACTGAATCTGAACCTAAACAACCCATAGAATCTGAAACTTCAACCCAGACTATAACATCTTCCGTCAAAGGAACTTCACCATCATTCAGTGTTAATGTAGATCCGTTGGTTCCATCAAACCAATTGTATGAGTTGTGAACTCCAGCATTGAAGACAATGGTTGAAGCATTGCATAAAGTAACGTCATCACCTAAATCTACTATCGGAGTAGCGTGAACAAGAATGTTAAAGGATTGCGTATCAGCACCACATTCATTTGAATAGGTGTAAACACCAATTCCTGCATAACCCGTGTCCGGACCAACTAATAAGTTGTTTGTTGTGTCAATGATGTAGGCGTCTCCGCTATATACACCTCCGAATGGCATGGCGAAATCAAGTGGAATAGAAGTTCCACCGCAAATTTCAATTGGCAAACTAGTGAACGAAATGTTAGGAGAAGGCGTCACGAAGACCGAGTCCATTGCACTTCCTGCGCATCCATTGGCGTCAGAGAAAGTATAATAAACTGTATTCCATCCCGTGAGCGTATCTGTGAACAATGTATCTGCAACTACTCCCGCTCCACTAAATACACCACCGATTGGAGTTTGTCCCGTAAGCTCAACCGACACGAACTGACATGTACTATCTATTGGTAATGATAATGTGACAATCGGTAATGTGTCAGAAGTGATAGTTTGCGTATCAGACGCCACGCAACCGCTACCGTCTGTTACTAGAAGAATATATGTGCCAGCACCTATATTGCTCAACGTGTCGTTAGTAACTCCCGTACCAATCCAATCAAACGCATATTGTGATGTACCTCCATTGACTGTAGCAATAGCGAAGGCCGATGTATCTCCGAAACACAATGAGGTGTCTGATAGTATCACAGTTACAACAAGCGAATCGGGTTCAACTATTGTTGTGTCTAAAACGAGCTGACAATCATTTACATCTGAGATAGTCACGGTATAAATGCCCGCAAGGAGACCTCCTATAGAGTCAGTGGTTGCACTCGTATTCCACACGTAAGAATAAGCTGAAGTTCCGCCAGAAACAGAAGTTGCGGCATATCCATTGGCAAGACCATAACAGGAAATATCCATTGCAGATAACGAACCTATCAGTGCATCCGGTTCAATGAGCGTAGCCGAATCTACAGCACTACAACCATTGACATCCGTAGCGGTTACGATGTAAGTGTTCGCTCCTAATCCATTAATAGTGCTACTCGTTGAGCTATTGCTCCAAGAATAATTGTAAGTGGATGACATGCCAGAGGCATTTGCGGTTAACTGTCCATTATTCAATCCGTGGCACAGAATAGCAGAATCAATGTACACCACAACCGTTGTTAATGTATCGAGTATCGTTACCGATAATCCAGTAGTACGTTGGTTTCCATTAATATCGATTGCGCTTATTGAAATATAATTGAGCCCAATATCTGTACATCCAAACTCTGACTGGCTGAGCCACATAGAATCCAATCCACATGAATCATACGAACCAAGACCAACTTGATAAACATCCAGACTAAA
>Ga0115566_10004169_pt1 | contig 11549 bp, 11 predicted proteins | sample COGITO_mtgs_1204_3_FD_87173 | JGI IMG/M metagenome (GOLD analysis project Ga0115566, IMG submission 87173) | Pelagic marine microbial communities from North Sea - COGITO_mtgs_120405 | ecosystem: Environmental > Aquatic > Marine > Epipelagic | place: Germany:Helgoland, sampling site Kabeltonne...
TTCATTTAAATTGATAAATTAAGTTGGTTTTTGTAACACATATATATATTGGCTATCATATTGACACTCCAATAAATCTATTTTTGAAATGATAATAAATCCAACACTCTTTGCAATATCCAATATTTCTGCTTGCGTTAGCATATACAGTTTATGCTCATTTTGAGTAACATTTCCACTTTTAAAGTTTTTAAAAGTTTCTTTCATAATTGCGTTTGGATCTTCTCGGCTTTGTACCTTTTCTTTCAAATCAAAATTTGATTTATATTCAAATTCATTAAATTTAACAGTAGTTGATGTTATGCGTTTTTTTGCATATTTTTGCGGGGAGACAATACTAAACGGATTTCCTGCCGGTAAAATAGGATCAAATTTATCTCGATTCACCGTATGAATCGCTAAAAACCCGCCTGGCGTTAACCATCGCATACAATTTTCAAAAAAATCTTGTTTATTTTTCATATAATATAAAGTAAAATAGAAACAATTAATATGTGTAAATGATTGCTCGCTAAAAATATCAGGATTAAGAGCGTCAGCCACTTTAAATTTCAATTCGGGATAAGTTTCTTTTGATTTTTTTACCATACTAGGCGATATATCTATTCCAATTACTTCATAACCATGTGCTTTTATACTGCTTACATGATGACCAGTACCAGACCCAATATCTAATACCACGCTTTCGTCGGATGGTGTAGTGAATTTTATCCAATTACCAATTTCATGATCGTTCTTGTTTTTATCGAAAACTAAATCATCATAAATAGAAGCATAAAAATCATTGTATATATTTGGAACATCATGATTTGTTTTAAATTCATTTGTTTTTGGTTCTTCAAATCCTTCCACTTGTTTTTTACCATAATTAAAAATGAGTGACATTGATATTAAGAATGCCAAAAAATATAATACTTTATGAAGTAATGTAGTTTTAGAAAAAATATTAAATGACCGTTTTGCCCTTCGCAATATGTTCGTATTAGGCATTTGTATATATGTATTATATATATAATTTATGAATGATACTGACATTAATGATAAGAGAAGTAGTAGTGAATTTAAAGGAATTACTTTTTCTAAATTTCAAAAATCCAAAGTAAAAGGAGAGCTTATTAATTCTTTAATTAAATCAAAGATTGAGCCTGCTTGTTATTGGACCGCCGAGCTTATATGTGCTGGACATTATAGTGATTTGTGGGAAATTATTCTTATGTTTATTGGTAGGTATATTCATTTAGGTAACCCTAAATTACCTATTTATATATCAATGCGGTTTAAAAGTTTTAAAGAAATCATATCAAATGGATATGCTGGAAATGAATTATCGATGAGAAATAATATAAAAATTCGTCATCTCTTTGCTGAAGTCATTAGTGTTCTTTGTCATTCTCGGAAAAAACATAGTTTGGAAGCTATTAAAATCGAAAAAAACGATGAGTTTAATATAGCAGATATGGCAAGCAGATTAAAAGCACCAGCAGTAACTTATGTACAAGATATTTTTAAACCAGATGATCCGAAAGAATTGTTTATTGCTATAAATGAATTTGCGTATCATATAACGAAAGAATCAAAAAATAGCGTGAGTTCGTGTTATTGGCTTGAATGGATATTAGAGTATGAAACTTTATGTAAACATAAAAAGGAATTATGTATAGGAGAATCACGCCAAATCGCTCCAATTCAAGATAAGTTTAAAAATGATATTATATGGATTGTATGGGAGGTTATTTTACGCGAATGTAATAATACAAAAAATCCTTTAATTATTAAAATCGTAAATGCCCTTTTGGAAATATTTAGTATTAAATATAGTAGTGGTGTTAAAAAGCGCAGAAAGTTTCTTATTTATTTTGCAATATCCATTTTAACAGAACCTTTTGATTTGACTATTGATATTATTAATAATAAAAAAGAATTGGACATTATTATCCAAAAAATTGGAGTTGTTTATAAAGAAATAAAAAAGAATGAAGAATCTCTCAATGTAGATTATTTGTATAGTGGTGTAGAAAAAACGAATTTAGATAAAACTGTTGAGAGATTGGAAAAAATGAATTCGATAATGATATCGCGTGTATAAAAATTTAGTATAAAAATTTAGTATAAAAATTTAGTATAAAAATTTAGTATAAAAAATGTAATTATATACTAATATGACTATTCCTACAAAAGTATTTATTGTACCTTATAGAGATAGAATAAATGATAAAAAGATTTTTTTAGAAAAAATGAGTGTATTATTAGAAGACACAAAAGATTCTGAACCTTATGAAATATATTTTTCTCATCAATATGACAATCGTCCCTTTAATCGCGGCGCAATGAAGAATATTGGTTTTATTGCATTGAGAGATAAATACCCAAACGATTATAAAAATATTACCTTTATTTTTCATGATGTAGATACATGGCCTTCGGTAAAAGGGTTAATTGATTATAATACTACGGTTGGTGTAGTAAAACATTATTATGGTTATAAATTTGCGTTAGGGGGAATGTTTGCAATTAAAGGTTCTGATTTTGAAAAAAGTAAAGGCTTCCCGAACTTTTGGGGCTGGGGAATTGAAGACAACCTGATGAATGATCGTTGTTTGGCGGCTGGTTTAACTATTGACCGAAGCCAGTTTTATGATATAGCTGATAAACAAATTTATCGTTCATATGACGGTGTTAAAAGAGTTATTTCTAGAAAAGATAGCCTTATATATAAACAAAATGGCTGCGATGATTTAAATTCTCTTAAAAATATGGAATGGACATTTCACAATGAATATATAAATATTAAAAAGTTTGAGTGTAATATGAATCCGTCTGAGCAAATATACGACACTATTGATATTCGTAAAACAAAAAAACTGATTGTGCCAAAATCTTATGAATTTAGAAGAGATTGGAAAATGTTTAGTAAGTAAATTTATTGAACGCGGCGTTTTCGGCATTTTTGTTTTTCACATTTAAAAATTAAATCTGCATTTTAAACGGTCAAATGTGAAAAAAATCTCGAATACGGAGCAGACATTTATAATATATATATATATACATTAAATGTCGTTAAAAAGGTCAATAAACAGTATTTCAAATAAATTTGAAAATATCAGTGGTTCTTCTCCTCGCTCTTCTGAAGGTATATATAAAACCGCATCAACTATAAAAAATAAAGCATCATCTCTGTTTTCGCCAAAAAAATCCTCATCGGCTAAATTAATAAGTGATCAAGTAGATTCTTTAAGGACAATTTCAAAAAAATCGTCCGATAAAATGTCCTCTCTGTTTTCCCCAAAAAAATCCTCATCGACGAGATTATTAAGCGAACCTGCCGAAACTTTAAGCAAAGCTGCTTCTAATATTTCGCAATCTGTTTCTTCCGCGGTACCCGATTTAAGCTCAATTTCAAATTCATCTTTAAATATGAGTGACTATAGTACGACCGGTGTTTCTGGAGGTATTTCTTTTTGGCAGTATTTACTTATAATTCTAATATTGATTTTTATGGGAATAACACTGTTCCTTTTTTTACTTAAACCAACGGACAAGGATATAACTCATTTATACGACCCATTATTAGAATATTTAAATAAAACATTTAATACAAATTTTAAAATAGGAGGTAAAACACAACACGTTGAAAAGGAAGAAAAAAAAGAAAAAGTGTCTATAAAAAAAAATGAAGCAGCTGTTCATAAATTGGAAAAAGCATTAAACGAGAAAGAAGTTATAAATAAAATTGACAATAAACATCACAATAAAACTGTCAAAACTCAAGAAACTGATTTGTTACCTACACCTGTAAAAAAATATAAAAAATTACCAGTTATACCAGAGGCAGATGAAACAATGAGCCGTATTCAAATGAAACCTACATCTAATTCAGGGTTTTGTTATATTGGCGAAGACCGTGGGTTTCGTAGTTGTATAGAAGTAGGTGAAGGTGATGTCTGTATGTCGGGTGATATTTTTCCAACAGAAACAATTTGCATAAACCCTAATTTGCGTGAATAAAATATTTTTATAATAATTAATAATATTTTATGTATTTTACAATATTTTACAATATTTTATGTATTTTACAATATTTTATTTAAACATCTTGCGCTGTTTGTAAGAACCAGCGAGTAGATAAGAATTTATTTGTATCATCTTTACCCATATTCATATCCGCAACAAACTTTTTATTTGGTCCATTATTTACAATCGATTGTATTTTGCTTGTACTAATAGCATTTTCAAAATAACGCAATTCAGAGGTGTTTCCAGAAAATCCACCATTCATAGAAACATAGACATCGCCATAGTTTTGTCGCGGAACCCCGTCTAATATATGTCTTTTAACCAGAGTACCACTTATGTAGACATCTAACTGTTTTTGTTTGGTAACCCGTATAATAATATTCACCCATTTATGCAATGGTATATTTTTAATTCGAACTTCTTCATTAATTTTGGTAAAAGAATTCATGTTAATTAACAAACCAGCCGTATCACCATTTTCGGCATCATGGTTTATGGGCGTTATATATAATCCAGGACTATTATTAGGGAAATTTAAACCATTAGTACCTTCGCCACTCTGATTGGTCTGTATATTATCGTTACCTTTATGAAAAACATGTTTATATTCGTTTTCTTTATATGTATAATCATCTATTTTTATCCAAACTGACCAAGTAAACTCTATACCCTCACGCTCATTATTCGAACGATGGATTGGTTTAGCGCCTCGTTTAGATGGATTTTGTGGAATAATCATTAATTGTTTTGCGTTTATCATTCCGTCAATTAAAATAGGATTACTGTCTTTTGTAAAAATAGATGATAAAATAAAGGATCCTAAACTCATTAACATCATAAACACAATTAATATTAAGATTAAAAAAGCAAATTTAGCAACAATATTATTTGATTCTAAAAAAGTTTTACTGCCTTGTACGTATTGACTTGACGAAAATTGGTCTAATTTTACTTTATATTCTCCAAGATTATTTAATATACCCATTCTTATATATATTATATAAAATATAAAATATAATATCTTATATGTTATAAAGCCAATTTATAAGCCTATTTTTAAATTTCAATACTACCTGTTACTTTATTATCTTTCACAGTAGAAAATCGAAGTCTATACTTACTTAAAGCATTTCCTAAAATACTTCCACCAAATCCATCCTTATATATATTATACGCTTCTTGTGGATTAGAAGCATTCGACCAGTATTTAAAGGTAGATGTCCAACCACTGAACCCTCCGTTATTTGTAACATGAATATCAGCATTATTATTAACGCGTGGAACACCGGGTAAAATACAAGTGCGCACTAATTTACCATCTAAATAAACATCTAAGGTGCGACCATATAAACTTATAATAACATTCGCCCATTTTTGTATAGGAACATTTTCTATAAGACAAGTATTAATATTACTAATAGCATTACCGGATATAGAATTATTAATTTCTGTTAATTCGGCAGCCGCTAAATTTTCACTAGGAATACCATTTATACAATGATCACATGACTCGCCGCAAGTATATCCAGCATCACACGCAGCACACGCAGCTTGACGAGCCGCACTCATCGGCGTCGAATCAGTAACAACTGTTTCCGTTTTAGATTTACTTTTATCATAATATTGCATCAATACTTTTAAAGTATTTGGTTTATCGCCTAAAACAACGGTTGGACTATTTCCTCTATCAAGTACAGTTTTTTCTTTCCCAAAATTATAATTCCAGTCATCAACATATATCCACATAGAATAGGTAAAATTACTTGAATTATTTGCATTTTTTAAATCAGCTGCCTTGATAGTTTGCGTTGTTTTTGCTTCAGCCATTTTCGTTAAATTAGATGTTTTTGAAAAAGCATTTATTATAAAATATAATATAACTAATATAACAAATATGATAATAACTAGTTTCATTACATCCATTTATATATATATTATAGAATAGAAATTAACTCTTCTATAATAGAAACTAAATATATTGATTAAATATATTGATTAAATATATTGATTAAATATATTGATTAAATATATGGCTCGTCCTTAATTCTTAACGCCTTATAAGTTGTTTTAATTGATGTTTCTGTAAGTATTTCTGTATAATAATTTACATTACAAATACCACCCATTATACCGTTTTGTGAACCTGCTATAATACTATCAAAACTCATATATGGTACCGCTCCCATGATTGTTCCAACTAATACTCCATTTAAAAAGACATCAACATGCCCTTCATCGTAATTTATAACAATATTATTCCATTTCTGATACATTATATCAGTTGTTTTATATATTTCAACTGATTCATTCTTATTGTCATCGTTCTCTTTGCTAGATGCTACAGATCCAGTTACTCTTAAACTATTTAACTTTCCGTTATATTCGATATTTATTTTTTTTCCATAATTCAAAATATTTGTGTATCTAGAATAAGCACTGCTTGTATTTGGTGGTTGTGGATTAATATTAAACCATCCGGACAATGAATATTTATAAGAAAAACGATCATTATTATAGTCGGTGTATTGCGGATGTACATCTAGGTTTACTTTGATTGAGGTTAATGTCTTAAATTTATTGTAAATCCAATTAAATAACTGAATTTTGTATTTTTTGGGTTTACTATCTGTATTGGTGGACGCATTATCTAATGTATTATTTTCTTCTTCTAATTCTTTTTTAATTCTTGCGTTCTTTTTATCATTTATTAATTTGTCCAAATTTACCATTGAATCATTTGGGTTATCAGAACTATTAAAATTACTAATAATATGCTCATTATTTAAATTTACTGGTTCTTTTAACAAGTTTATACCACCATAATTTACGATTTTATCAAATATATACGGAACAAGAAACCATATTCCAACCAATCCTGCCTCTAATCCAAGTAACATCCATACTGGCTTTGTGGTAATATTAAATTCATACTTAACATATTCTACAATATCTACTAAAAAACAAGGCAAAACCATGATAATCTTTAAAATTAATTTGATTAAACTTTTTCCCTTTGCATTTTTTGCTTTATTAATAGTTTTTCGCATAAATAAATAGACAATACCAAGAACGCCCGATACAATAAATACTGTCATTAAATGACGAAAAATATTTACTAAAGATGTGTTTACAAGAATCCACAAAACACCCTTAATCGCTATCATAAAAACTATAAAAAAAGCAATAGTAGATAAAAACTGAATAAGAATAGTCGATTCAACAGGATTAACCAAATCTACATCTTCCGAAGCTTCAACTTTTAATTTTATAAAAAAAAATAACATAACATAAACAAACGCAACAATTAAAACTAATAATTTAGAAAATGCTGGGTATTTCGTGTTAATATTTAATGGATTATAATAATAAATTAAAAATATAAATATAATATATTGTATAATTTCCAATTTCGCCACATGATATGGGTTTCTATATATTATTCTTGTAAAGTTATCAAAAAAATTTAAGTTTATTTCTTTGCGAGAATATTCACTTGCTTTTTCTTTTATTTTTCTAATATTATCATTTAAATCTAAATTATAGTTTTTTATATTATCTATTGAATCTTTTAATTTTTTTGATTCAAATATATTCTCTCCTTTTTCTTTTATATATTTATTTATTTCTTCTTTATTAGAAATAGACATATCTATCTTTGTATAATATTATATTATAAATTATATTATAAATTATACTATACTACAGTTATACTATACTACAGTTATAAATTTTCAAATGCAGTTTTTTTTCCATGACAATCTCTACATAATGCTACCAAATTATCTACATTATTAGAACCACCATTATCAAGACGAATTTTATGATCAACCTCAAACCAAGCGGGTAATTGTTTTTTACACCCACCACAATTCCACCCTTGTTGCGCGGCTACATATTTTTTTTTAGTTTCACTTACTGATCTTTTTACATTTTTTCCGGTGCTTGCCCTACCTGAATTTAAAATTCGTTGTTCTTGCTGCATCATATTCCCTCCATTATATTGTGAATTATTTGAAGAATTACCTTTATACATACCAATTAAAGGTGTTAATAAATCACTCGATTCTTTATCAATTGGCATATATTTTAACATTCCATTTGCATGTGTTAATAAATTTTTTGAATCTGATGGATATTTTTTCATGAAAACATATGCAGATAACCCAACAAACCCAATACCTGCCATTTGGTAATATTTTTTCCACGATTTAACTAATTTAATACATTTACCATCACTATAGGTATTAAATATAAAAAATATAGTTATTCCTATAATTAAAAGTTCTGACTTCATTTATATAAATAACATATTTTATTTGTATAAAGTTTACTTCTGTATAGTTATATTTTTTAACTACTAATATCACTTATTTTATATTGGTTGTTGATCGAATACATTTTATTAGACATTTTACTCTTACTCTTACTCTTACTCTTACTCTTACTCTTACTCTTAGATATACTACTTTTATTTATACTACTTTTATTTATATTATCAATAATATCATTAATTGATTTTAACTCACTAACTAATTCATTTATATCAATCGGTTTTATTGCGTATTCTTTACTAAAACAATATTTTAAAAGTATTCTACATACTGCATTAACGACATCTATATTAAATTTACCTAATTCGTCTTCAATAATTGGTAAATACGACATTAAAAATCCCCATATGTCTACATTTTTTTGAAAAACTTCATAAAAATATTTAACATCATTAAAATTACCTTCTTCGTCAACATATGTTATTAAAACCGCGTGTATATATTCAATTAATGTATTATAGGAAAGCACTCCATAATCTAATAATGTAGTATACACTTGTTTTGCATAAATGTTATATATGCTAGGTAATATATTTTCCATAATATATCCATAATGTCCTTCGCTTGTTTCTTCTAAAGATTTATTTATCATATTTACAGCGACAACTTTTAATAGTTCATTTTGTCCTGTTTTTGATTTTTTAAATTGGTTAGAACTTTTAATTTCTTTTAGTGAATTATGTAAAAAATCCTTAACAAACCGATTGAAAAATATATCAGAAAAAGGCATATTAAATGAAATAGAACGATTTTTTATTGCATCGGGTATATGTATTCCATCATTCTCGCCCGATAGACCCCAATCAATTAAACGCGCATGTCCATCATTGGAAAATAATATATTTTGTCCCTTTATGTCATAATGATTAAATCGCATTGAATTTATTGGTACAATACCATGAATTAATAATTTTATAAGAGCATCGTTTGTTTTTTTAAATGTATTATGCATTTCTTTTACCGGCAATTCTATTTTAATTTTTTGAATAAATGCATCAATATTCAATCCTCCATTTGGCATAATAATAAGTGCCAATTTGTCCAAATTAGTATCATCATTAATATTATCTTTTGTTATGCCGCGCTTTGTAAATAATCTACATTTCTCGTCAAAATCATACAAATCTTCTTTTTGTAATTTGGTCGGCTTACATACATGTGTATTGGAAATTATAAAATAATCCCCTTTATTGGGTATAGTTTCAATAATTTTATTAACTTTTTTCATTTCATTTATTTCGTCAACAGTATCTTCTTTATACATTAATTTTGAAATAGAATTATCATGTGGTATAGTTTTAGACGAACTATCAACGCATTTTATAGGCGGGTCAAATACGCATCCATAACTTCCGGCATCAACCGCACGACCTCCTCGTTTTTTTATAGTTTTTTTTCCTTCATTTTTTCTTTTTTTTAATTTTTTTAATTTTTTTGGTATATTTTTTTTGGTTTTTGTCCTCATTATATATTGATTATAATATAATTACTAAAATTTATAACTACTAAAATTTATAACTACTAAAATTTATAACTACTAAAAATTATTAAATTTATTTTTTGTATAAATATATACTTAATATAGAAATCAATACTATAATGGAAACAAAAATATATTTTTCCCGTCTTTTACGGTGTTCCTTTTCTTTAATTTCTTTAGGTTTATAATGTTCATAATATTGTATCATTGAATCTTCCATTGTTAATTCAGGTTTATCAAGTGATGCATTTATTTTATTATGCATAAAATGCATCCATTTTACAAAAGAAGGTTGAGAATCAAGGTAAGGTGTTACTGGATATTTATCAAGTAATGCACTAAAGGTATTACCAATTGTTGTTATTGGTAAAAAAAGGGGAATATTATGAATGAAATCATAATACTTTTTCTTAATTGTTTCATTTGGATTTGATGGATAGGTTAAAGCAATTGTATGTAATACAAACCAATAATGAGGACCCCATACAATCGGATCTAATGCCATTATAATAAATGATATAAAAACATTTATAATATAACATATAATTGTTGTTAATAATGAATACAAATACAAATACAAATACAAATACAAATAATTTTTGTAATAATTGTGGGACAAAAGGACATATATTTTATCAATGTAAACAGCCAATAACAAGCGTTGGTGTAATTGTTTTTAGACTAAATAATAAGGGAGAACGAGAATACTTACTTATAAGAAGAAAGGATAGTATCGGTTATGTAGAATTTATGCGTGGAAAATATAATATGTATAGTAAAATTTATTTAACCAATATTATTTCGGAAATGACAGTTGATGAAAAACAACGGATTTTAACAAATGATTTTGACACTTTATGGAAACAATTATGGGGAAATGATATTAATACTCAATACAGAGGAGAAGAAAAAAATTCTCGCGATAAATTTGATTCATTAAAATATGGCGTATCCACAAATAATACTAGCTATTCGATAGAAAGCTTAATAAAGGAATCTAAAACCAGTTGGAATGAAACAGAATGGGGGTTTCCAAAGGGTCGTCATAATCACCAAGAAAAAGACTTATTGTGTGCATTACGCGAATTTGAGGAAGAAACTGGTTATTCAAGACTATCAATTGATATAATTCAAAATTTAATACCATTTGAAGAAATTTTTACTGGCTCAAATTACAAATCATACAAACATAAATATTATGTTGCTTTTATGGAAAAATCATTTGGTAATAAATTATCTTACCAAGATACCGAGGTAAGTAAGATGGAATGGAAAAATTTTAATGATTCAATAAATATAATTAGACCATATAATTTAGAAAAAAAAGATGTTTTAATTCGTGTAGAAACAACGCTTAACACATATAAATTGTATAATGTGATGTAAAATATATATATAATTATAATTATATAGATATATTACAATGGAAACAACCAACCCAATAAATAATTCAAATACTATAAAAAATACTATAAAAATAAAAAGAAAATCACCTACTCAAAAAACTACGCGAAAAAAAAGATGTCCGAACGGTATGCGCATAAATGCAGAAACCGGGTTATGTGTTCCAATAACAGTAAAAACAGTAAAAACACACAAACCAATTTCAAAGGTTTTAACCGATGTTCCAATCTCGGCATCACCACTGGCTTCCTTAAAAACATTGTCAAATATTATCGCAACAGAAGAACAGCCTATCGCAACAGAAGAACAGCCTATCGCAA
>Ga0115566_10004177_pt1 | contig 11538 bp, 6 predicted proteins | sample COGITO_mtgs_1204_3_FD_87173 | JGI IMG/M metagenome (GOLD analysis project Ga0115566, IMG submission 87173) | Pelagic marine microbial communities from North Sea - COGITO_mtgs_120405 | ecosystem: Environmental > Aquatic > Marine > Epipelagic | place: Germany:Helgoland, sampling site Kabeltonne...
CTCGCGCGGGTTTTCCCGGGGGGCCGCGTCCTCGATGGTGACATCATCATCATCTTCGCTGCCGAAAGTGAACGCCGGTTTTGCGAGAATGCGAGAGCGATTCGCAGAAGAACACCGCAGAGAAGAAGAAGAAACTTTAACGGAGACGATTGGTGACGAACCAGAGGACTCCTTTTCGAAGGATGAAGCGCAATTGGCGGAGGCGCAAGGAGAGGAAAAGAGACCGGCGAAAACGGCGGATCTCGGGGTCCCGATGGAATGTCAATCGTGCGCGCTCGTACTTCCGTCGCCGGATATGAACGGCCAGTCGTTTGGCAAAGAAATTGATTCGCACGATTGCGTCGCGAGAATCAACACGCACTACTTGGATGCCGCGGACGAGAAGAACGCGAAGTTTCGCGAAGATTTCGGGAGCAAGACTGATTTCGTGTTCGCCAACGTCGTTCCGCACACCTTGGACGAGTTGAACAGAGGCGATCACTCGATGATCGATAAGAACGTGAAACATAAGATTTTGGTTTTGAGAGCGTTGGAGGAGAAAAAGACTGCACTGGGTTCGTCGACCGTCAGCGCGGAAATTCCGTACCAAGATCCGGGATCGGCCAAGCCGGAGGACGTGTATCGATTTTTGGACGCCAACCCGGGGTGGGTGGTCACGCCGGAAGTCATCTCCAACGAAGCGACAGAGTTGTTCAAGCCGTTATCTGGCGCCGAGAACAAGTTGTGGTCGTCTGGATTTCTCGCGTACACGACGTTGACGAGACACTTTTGCGCGTCGACGACGGTGTACGCTTTACCCGAGGACGCCGAAAACGACAACGCGTCGAGGACGAATTACTTTTCCACGTCTTTGTCCAATCAAAGACAAATGTGGGAAGGGCATTCATTCGGTTCGGAGCACGGCTTGATGCGCGAAGAAGCCAAGATGGGCGATTACGGCGTGCAAGTGAAAACGGTCGTCGACCAACAAAAGTTGGCTTTGCGTAAAGAGGAAGAAGAGGCTCAAGCGGCCATCGCGAAGCAAGAAGCTGAAAACGAGGCTATGATTTCCGCGCAACAACTTGCCGCTAAGTCGGCGATCGAGGCCGCGCAAGAAGCCGCGGCGAAGACGTTGTTGTTGCAACAAAAAGAACAACACCAATCTGAAGAAATTGTCGAAGACGCCGTGGCGTTCAACGAAACGCCGCAACCAGAAGTCATCGAAGCCGGCGAAGAGGCGGCTTCGACTGGTTTTGAAGATGGAGTAATTGCGACTCCTGTTGTCGACCCGAACGCTGATTTGGTCGGCGATCAGTCCACGTGCACGGAGTCTTTTAAAGATCTCTTTTGCAACCCGGCGTTGCAGTGCGTCGGCGGCATCCCGTGCCCAGGCCAAGGGTGTTGCGACCGAACGTCGTGCAACCCGGCGGATTCGTGCATGCCAGGCGTGCCGATTCCGGGTATTGGCTGTTGCAAAGACGCCGAGGATTGGCGCCCGGAGTGGGGAGCGAGTCGAATTGATCGATCCAACCCGACAGCTTTGGTCAACGTCATCTTGGAAGACGGCACTCCGAAGTCCATCATGGTCTCCGAGTTGGACGATTACGTCAACGCGAGAGTTTTACAAATGACCAACCCGTCGCCGGTTGACGGCGTTGAGGGCGGCAGCGATATCGAAGGCGGCGAAGATGGTGACGACACCATCGTACCGGCAGCGAAGACGAAGATTGTCGTGAAGAAGTTGAAAAATCCAAAGGAGCAAAAGATGCTCTTCGAACTCGAAGAGGAGGCGGTGAAGACGAAGAAACATCACTCTTCCAAGCACGCGCAGCTTGGCATGGCGGCGCCGACGGAGGAAGAGCTCATGGCGGCGTTGGGTAAGCACCACCACCACACCGAAAAAGCCGGTGACGACAAGGCGGACGCGAAAACCAAGTCCGCAGACATGTTTGACATGTCCAAAGTCGAAACCGCGGTAGAGGCGACCTGGAAATCCGGAGCCGCGGGCGGGGCTGCCAACAACAACCAAGCTGCCAAAGGCAACAACTTCATGAAGGACGGCAAGTACGACCCACCGATGTTTTGTGACAACAGCGAAAATTGCTCCCCCGGTCAACGCTGGCCAGGCGTCGGATGCTGCACGCCAGATTCGTGCAATCCGGATCCATCTCCGAATTGCCAAGCTGGTACCCCGATGCCTGGCTTTGGGTGCTGCTCGGACAAGAGCACCTATCGATGGGACGACAAGGAAAATCGATTCAAGAAAATCGAGTACAAGGAAGTCACTCAGCAAGATTTACAATTTATGATGGCGACAAAGTCTTTGGATATCCCGGGCGTCGAAAAGCCGAAGGTTTCGTACGAATCCATCGTCGGTAAAGACGACATCGACTTGTCTAGCGCGAACGTGGAAGCGCCGGAAGACAAAGTCATCGCCGATTTCATCCAAGGTAAAACTACCGAGGAGGAAGCGGCGCCGGAAGACACGGCCGAGGGTCAAGATGAGCAAGACGCGAACGCGAAAGCTGAAGTAACCAAGGAGTTCCAAGAGTTGATCGGCGACGAAGGTACCGTCGTAGTTGAAGAGAAGGAAGACGCTCCGGAAGCGGCATCCAAGCCGTTGTTTTGCAACCAGCAAACCGAAGGGTGCGTCGCCGGTGTCCCTATCCCAGGCATTCCGTGCTGCAATGCGCCGGATATTTGCAACCCAGAACCGAAGGAAACCTGCGTCGCTGGTGTGCCGCTCGCGGGTATCCCTTGCTGCTTCCAGCGTCAGCCGCAAGCGCAAAACGTTGACGCGCAAAAAGACTCGGCTTTGGCGAAATCGCTCGCTTCTTCTTCCAAGGAAACGTGCAACCCGGACCCGAAGTGCACGCCAGGCGTCCCGATCCCGGGCGTCGGTTGCTGCAAAAACGGCTGGGGCAGAGTCGATGGCGACTCCGTCGAAAAGTTGAACAAGTCCACGACTGAGAAGGAGGAAATCTTGAAAGATTCCGTGGAAGCTTTGGTCCTCAAAAAACGCATCCGCGAGGAGTTACAACGCAAGGATCAACTCGTAAACCACAAAGAGGACGACGAGAAGAACGCCGCCAACACGAAGAAACAACAACAAAAGAAAATTGAAGCGCAAGCGAAGAAAATGGCCACGAAGGAGGACGACGCGCCGATCGAAGACGTGCCGGTCGAAGACGCGGCGACTGAAGAAGAACGAGAAGGTCAAGATAAATCCACATCCACGACCAAAGTAGCCGAAGACGCCGAAACGAAAGCCAAAAAGTCCTCCTCCAAAAAGCATAACAACAAAGCCAGCGGGAAGCCTGAAGTTTGGGACAGCGACTATTAAATGGACAATTAAAGACTTAAACAACACACAACTTGTAATATTTATATTTTAAAGAGAATTTTATCATTTCCTCACTAGTGCGCACGCTTTTGGTCGATAGAAATAACACGAAGCGTCGTACGAACGGAGAAGAGAGACGGACGACCGGTAAAGAAGAGTCATGCGTGTTATTCGTTTTTCTGTCGCTTTTCAACACCAACAACACCTTTCGTTATCGTCGTCGTCTGTTAAGAAGAATCATCGTCATCGGATAACGAACAACAACAAGAACAACAACAACGAGAGGAGGAGGAGGAGGAGGAGGAGGAGGACGACGAAAGGGTTTTGGTCTTTGTTTTCGTTCAACGACAACGGCGACAGAACGAATGAAGACAGAATAGATTTTGAGGAGGAAAAGAGGACGAGAGTAAACAACGTAATTGGAAACCGTTGTTGGCATTCATCTCGTCGCCGAATTGAATCGAATCGGGAATTAGGAAAAGAAGAAGAAGAAGAAGAAGAAGAAGAACAATCACATCTCGCGCTAAGAACGACGTTGGCGATCGCGACGACGAGTTTTTTATCGTGGCAGTTGTTGTTGTTTTTTCTTCAAAGCGCGCTGTTGCCCGCGCGTGCCAACGCGACCACCAATACTAGCAAGAACAACAACAACTCGTCCACTACGTTTCGGATTTTGAAAGGGACGACGAATAAAAAATCGAGAGCGAAGCGGAACAGTTTCGTGCGGCAAGCGGCGGAATCGGTCGGACCGTGCGTGGTACGGGTGGACGCGTTGATGCCTTCGCCTTCTTCATCGCAGAAGGAACAACAACAACAACAAAAAGAACAACAACAACAGCGGGAAGATGAAGGTCCGTCGCCGAAGAAGAAGAACGAGGACGAGGACGAAGCCCCGAAACGGAAGAAGAATAACAGAAACGAGAACGGCAACGATACTCGTTACGACGAGTGGCATGCGGGCGGGGGTTGTGGTTTAGTTTTGGACGCGACTTTAGGGCGAGTGGTGACCAACGCGCACGTCGTCGGAGACGCGCAGAAAGTCAGAGTGACGTTCACTGATGGTCGAACGTACATCGCGGACGTGAAAGGCGTAGATCAAACTGCTGATATCGCGCTTTTGAAGTTGAATTTGAGAGCTTCGCACGTGTTGCCGAGTTGCGATATTGGGAATTCAGACGAAGTTGACGTCGGGGATTGGGCGGTCGCCGTAGGCAATCCTTTTGGTCTGGACAATTCGGTTGCTTTAGGAATAATATCAAACTTAGCGAGAACGTCCACGGAGTTGGGCATACCCGAACGACGAAGCGTGGAATTCTTCCAAACAGATTGTGCGATAAACCCAGGTAATAGCGGTGGCCCGTTAGTGAACGAGTTTTCCGAGGTTATCGCCATCAACGCGGCTATACGACAAGATGCCGATGGTATTGGATTCGCGATTCCAATCAACACCGTTCGTCGAGTCGCAGAGGCGCTCTCGAGAGGCGAGATAATCGCGCGGCCGTACCTGGGAATAGAAATGGCCACGTTATTGGAGGGCGGAACATCCTCATCCCCGGCGTCATCCATGCAGGCGTCATCAGGAGACAACAACGCCAATGCCACCGATAATACAACGAAAAACCCGCCTCGCGAAGGCGCGCTCATCGTCAAGGTCTCCGATGCCTCCCCAGCTCACCTCGCGGGCGTTCGCATCGGTGATGTTATCATTGATTGTAACGGCGAAGCCATCGTCGACGCGAACCAAGTCCGAAGAATTGTTCTCGAAGCTGACCCAGGGAAAGTTTTATCCATCGTCGTTTGGAGAGTGGATACGTTCACTTTGGAAACGTTAGACGTCGTCGTCGGCGACGCGAGTTTGGGACGCGTTTCGACCGCGAAGAGTGCCAACAGTAATTACAATAACAACGTCCACATCAATAACAACAACAACAAAGGAAAAGACTTGGTCATCGCGCCGCCCGGGATGGGCGGTATTCAGCGCCGAGCGTGATACGCTAGATATACGATAAATAGAGATGCTTCGAAATGTAATTAAACGCCGCGATTTAGAATAATAATTAGCACACCATCATCATCATCAGTAGCAGCAAACGTGGCGAAAATCCTCCGTCCGTCCTCTCCGCGTTCTCTTTCTGATGACCATCGTCTGGCGGACGAGAAAAGCCACACGCGAAACATTTTTTGAGCACAAACTTGGCAGATTTCTTCACTTTGGTCTGTACCTTTACACAGAGAGTCGCAGAGTAGTAATAGTAGTACAGTCGTTCACACGTTAACGCGCGAATTTTGCAGCGAGAGAGAGAGGGAGAATTCGTTTTAACTGATTATTCGCTTTCAGAGATATATTTATACGGATACTAAAAGAGAGATCTCGTCATCGTTCGTTAGACGGAAAACACTCTCCTCGCGATCTCATCATCATCGAATAAGAGAAGAAGAAGAAGAAGAAGAAGAATACATACTCAAACCGCGCTTTTTGACGAGAAAGCTTCGCGCGCAAAGAGAGCTACACAACGTGCGCTGCTCTAAGAGAGAGAGTTAAAGAGAATACATTTAGACAAAACAGAAGAAAGAAATACGAATGGCTTACGACAGTGCCATCACGGTGTTCTCCCCGGACGGCCATTTGTTCCAAGTGGAGTACGCCATGGAGGCGGTCCGGAAAGGCACTTTGGCAGTCGCCGTTCGAGGCACGGACGTGGTCGTCATCGGCGTGGAGAAGAAAATGGTCGCGAAGTTACAAGATCCACGAACGATGCGGAAGATTCAAATGATTGATGATCACGTCGCGGTGGCGTTCGCCGGGTTAACCGCGGACGCGAGGGTGCTCATCAACCGAGCGCGAGTGGAAGCGCAGTCGCACAGGTTAACTTTGGAAGACTCGGCGAGCGTGGAGCACATGGCGAGATATATCGGTGGGGTGCAGCAAAAGTACACGCAAAGTGGTGGCGTTCGGCCGTTTGGTTTGTCGACGTTGATTTGCGGTTTCTCTCCGGAAGGGAACGCGGAATTGTGGCACACCGATCCGAGCGGCACGTACACGGCGTGGAAAGCGAACGCCATCGGTCGATCGAGCAAACCAGTAAGAGAGTGGTTGGAAAAGAACTACGAGGAGAAAAGTGGCGACGAGTGCGTCGAGTTATGCGTCAAAGCGCTTCTGGAGGTGTGCGAACCGGGATCAAAACACGTAGAAATTGCCGTCGTGAGGAAAGGCCTGGACGGCGCGGACACGTTGGACGAAACCGTCGTCGACGCGGTGATTAAGAAAATTGAAGACGAAAAAGCAGCCGCGGAGGAGGCGAAGAAGCGACGAGCGCAGGCCGCGGAAGAGGCGGCCAGAGCCGCGCAGGGGTAAAAATAGTAAAGTCTTTTTTTGCCGCGGTACTTAGAGAGAGAGAGTGAGAGTGAGAGAGAGAGAGAGAGATGTTTTTTAGTTCTTTTGATGAATTTATACGAGTAAAGTACGTCACAAAAGCAAACACATTCGTTCTCATCATCATCATCATTAAAGTTTTCATCAAAGAAGAAGAAGACAAAAGCGAGTTTCAGTAAAACCCTCACATCTGCGACCGATCCTCTCTCGCCTTCTCGTCGTCGTCGTCGTCGTCGCAAAAATGTCGTCTTCCTCTTTGTCGTCCTTCTTCTTCTTTTTCCGAGGAGGAGGCGGAGGAGGAGGACCGAACAACAAAAACATCTTCAAAAACTCGACGACGGGAGGAAGGTCTTCTTTTAATAACAGCAGGAGCTTTGGGAAGACGATTTCGACGACGCGAGTAGGACGAGGACGCCTGTATTTTTCATCTTCTTCTTCCGGGTCTTCGAGTGGTGGTTTTGGTGGTGATGCAAAAATACCAACCTTTCTCGCCGGGGCGACGTTAGGCGCCTTCATAGGTGGCTTCGCCTCCTTGTTCGTCTCCGAGTTGCACCAGGTGGACGACTATTTAGAGCACGCGAACGATTCCGATTTCGACGGCACGTCCGCGTCCTCGATGATATTAGGAGAGAAACGAGACGAGGCGAGCGGCGGGTCGTCGTTGAAGCGACACCCGTGCGCGAGGTACGGGTTTCCTCGAGACGTGACGGAAAGTATCGGCGCGAGGTTGTTTGGGAACGCGTTCGTCGCGCAGTATGACGGGAGGACGAGGAATCCCAGATGGACGTTAGAGGTCATGGATAGGGAGAGTTTGATGTATCCGGACGAGATTGGTGATTTCGGCAGTAGCGCGGCTTCGAGGAAGAAATCTCCGTCGTTTTCAGAAGATGAAGGCGTGCCGAAGACGTTTCGGGCGAAACTGAACGATTTTCGAAACTCTGGGTTCGATCGCGGGCATTTAGCCGCGGCGGGGAACTTTGTGAGGAAACAGGAGGAGAAGGACGCGACGTTTACTTTAGCCAATGTCAGTCCGCAAGTCGGAAACGGGTTTAATCGAGACTACTGGGCCAGGTTTGAAAGTTTTATTCGTAATTGGACGAGAGAGGAGAAACATAGGAAAGCGAAGGTGTTCGTAGTGACTGGGCCGTTATTTTTACCGACGCCGGTGGTAGAACAACAAAAACAACAACAACAACACGGGGTAGAAGAAGTCGTAAACAGTAGGAGCACTGCGTCTGCTTTGGAACCGCAGACGATGCAACAATCGAAAATGGCCATCGCGTTGGACGACGCCTCGCTTCAACAACAGCAGAACCACCAGGAAAAGAATACCGCAACAAACGATACGAAAGAGAACCACGAGCATTCGGTAACGAATGCAATCGTTGCCTCTCAGCAGCCTTCTTCGAATACTATCCAGCAGAAACAGCAGCAGCAGCAAAATAAAGTTCGTCCGATTGATCCTGACGAAGAGAAGCGCAAAAAAGCTGTCAAATGGGAGATGCGATATCCTTTAATTGGCGAAGCACCGGAACTCGTCGCCGTCCCGACGCACTTTTTCAAAGTTATCCTCGTCGATGAACACGCGAACGATCCAGAAAAAGACGTCACTCTTCTTGGAGATGTTGTTGATTACAACGCGCCTCCAAAATCCGCAAAAGTTGCCGCGTTTGTGTTACCAAACGCGTACATCGATCCTAACACGCCGTTATCGAACTTTGCGGTTCCATTGGAAAGTTTAGAAGCAGTGTCTGGTTTAACATTCTTCCCCAAAGCAACCAACGATTTACAAACGAGAGATGATATTGACCGTTCGGAAAGACAGTTTTTACAAGGACGACTAGGAGACGCGTTGAAGCAAAACAGCAACAACAACAACAAGAATACTACAAAACGCTTAGGAGGACTATCGGACGAAGAACACATCAAGATTTTGCTCACGGATTCAACATCGAGTAAAGAGAGACGTGAGTCAGGTTTTAGGGAATCTAGAGAAAGAGCAGGACCTCTCGGGAAGAAACAACCAGAGAAAGCGACACACCTGTGCGACGAGGGCATCGGATGCGTTTTGCCGCCTCCCTGGTCACCCTCCGCTGAAGTAAAGAAATGAAAATGTTAGTAGATATGATTAGCACACGCAGTGATAACTAATGTAATGTATACACATAGCAACGCAATTAGTAAAAGAAGGAGAAGATGAATAAAGTGTTTTATTGAATGAATTACTGACAGTTTGTTTGTTTGTTTGTTCAAAAGTAAAATGATGCACATAAAAAAAATACCCGAGTTTATCGCTCTAAATAGAATCATAAATAAGTTTCAAAATATCTCGTTTTATTAGTGTATCTTGGGCGCGTATTATGTATCACCGGCTTATTCTTCATCTCCAATCATCAAAATATTGACGATTACCACATCTCGCCTTCCGGAAACGTGTCTAAGAACAACAACTCGTCGTACGTGGCCAAAGTCCAGTGCTCAGCCGGAACCTTGGCTTCGAAGTCGTCGCAAACCTTACGGACATCCGCCATGGTTTCCAAACGCAAGGATCTCGCCATTTGGGCTTGTTTCGTTTCGTTTTCTTCGCCGTGAATCTTCTTCAACGCGGATTTGATTTGCTTGATGCCGTCGTTCAACTTGTTCGGGTTGCCGACGTCCGACTTCTTCACGGACGGAATGACGTGTTTGTTGATCATGTCAATCATCGTCAACGCTTCCATCTCGACGACACCGGTGTAGTACGTCAATAAGACGGACTTTCTCGCTTGCAATTCTCTTTCAGAGAAGACGCCAATGCTCGAGAACATGGCGACGTTCTTTTCGGAGTCCAATTGGTCGATGGCGTCGACGCCAGAGTCGATTCTCCACACGCCTCTCTTGACGGCATCATCCGGCCAGTTCGGATCGTAACCGTTACCGTTGAAGATGCACTTTTCGTGTTGCTTCAAAAGGTCCGCGGCAATGTCGAGCGGCTTTTCGCCGCCTTCGATGCGGTCGGCGACAATCTTGAACGCTTCCGCAGCCATGGAGTCCAAGCACGTGTTGATCAAAGAAACGTTTTGAGTGGAACCGGCGGCTCTGAACTCAAATCTCGCGCCACCGTACGGGAACGGCGAAGTTCTGTTACGATCTTCCGCCGGTACGGTGATATCTGGGACGTTCGCGGCGCCAAAAGACAGCGATTTCTTTTCCGGAGAGTACTCGGACATCTTACCGTTCTTGATTTGTTCCAAGTATTCCGTCAAGGACGAGCCCAAGTACGTGGACATAACCGCCGGCGGCGCTTCCATAGCACCCAATCGGAAATCGTTACCCGGGGAGGCAATGGACAAACGCATCAAGTCGCCGTGTTTGTCGATGGCAGAAACCAAAGCAGCCATGATGACCGGGAAGATTTCCGCGTTGCCAGACGCCTTGTTCAACTGTTTCGGGTTGAGCAAGTTGACGCCAGTGGACGTACCGATAGACCAGTTATTGTGCTTACCGGAACCGTTGATACCCGCGAATGGCTTTTCGTGCAACAAGGCCGCCATGCCGTTCTCCGAGGCGACTTCTTCGATAATTTGCATGACCATCAAGTTTTGGTCGATTTGGTTGATGACGTTGCCAAACATCGGCGCAAACTCGTACTGGTTCGGCGCGACTTCTCGGTGACGCGTCTTCAACGGAATACCAATTTTGTAGCATTCGGCTTGGATTTGCTTCATGGTTTCGAAAGCACCAGTCGCGCGAGAGATCGGGGCCATGTAATGGTCCGACAATTCTTGGCCTCTCGCGGCGTCTTTGCCCATAACCGTTCTCCCGGTGAACTGTAAATCCGGGCGGTTATAGAACGCCGATCTCGTCGTCAAGAAAATCTCTTGCTCCAAACCAATGTTGTTGATCAAATCGCCTTCCGGGTTGTAGCCCATCAACTTCAACAATCTCTTACCTTGGCTGGACATCGCCTCCGTGGCTCTGTGCATAGGCGTCTTTTCGTCCAAAGCGTCGCCGTTGTACGAGACAAAGCAGGACGGAATGTACATGGTGTCTTCGCGAATGAAGATCGGGGACAACGGGTCCAAGGACAAATAGCCACCCGCGGTGTGCGTGGCTCTCAACCCGCCGTTCGGGTAGGAGGAACCATCAGTTTCACCTTGCAACAAGTTTTCGTGCGAAAACGACGGGTACGGAACTCCGTCCGCGTCAAAGTCAAACATAGCCATTTGCAAGCAACCAGCGTTACCGTGACGAACGCCAGCGCTCGCCATCGGTTGGAACCAGTGCGAATATTGCTTCGCGCCGTTATCCGTGGCCCAAGAGAGCAACGCCGCGGCGACGGCTTTCGCCTTGGCCTCGTTCTTCGGCCAGGACAAATCCTTCAACAAAGACGCATCGTACCCTTGTTCTTTCAAGTACTTGTCCGCGACCGCACCTTTAAACGAGCAAGAACCGTAGCCTTCCAACGTGGCCGGACCAGCGGAGGAGGACAACATCGCCTTCGTCGTCGTCGTCGCCTTGCGACGACTGGTGACAACCTTCTTAGAAGAAGAAGACTTGTTGAATTGCGATGACTTTAAAAAAGTCGATTGTTGAATAGCCTGTTGTTTAGTATTGATACGGAGGATAAAGGAGCATTTAAAAAGAGAGAAAGAAAAAAAGAACACCGCGTCAGTCAACGACAGATATATCGCCTTTCGAGCGCTACTCTTCGCTTTCGAAAGGAGCGATTTTTACGCGACGCGCGCAGATCGAGAGAGAGAGAGAGAGAGAGAAAACAGCCGATCGAATTGTGTTAAAAATCTCCATCGTGATAATCGCCCTAAATTTTAGCCGATCATCTTAGTAAAAAAAAACGCCGCCA
>Ga0115566_10004178_pt1 | contig 11536 bp, 16 predicted proteins | sample COGITO_mtgs_1204_3_FD_87173 | JGI IMG/M metagenome (GOLD analysis project Ga0115566, IMG submission 87173) | Pelagic marine microbial communities from North Sea - COGITO_mtgs_120405 | ecosystem: Environmental > Aquatic > Marine > Epipelagic | place: Germany:Helgoland, sampling site Kabeltonne...
CATCTCCTACCATCGGATACACCGCTAGGAAGATTGCAAATAGTATTATTAGTCTAATCATGCAACAATTATAGCATATTTTCCAAATCAGTCAACCAGGGTTGATCTTGCTAGAAATATTGATTTTACTAGATTTTTTGTTATGATATCCAGTTGAATACGCCTCTGATCGCCAATAACAGATACATCAGTTCCATCAATGCCCTTGGAGTGTCCTTGTCCTTTACGCCCATCCAGATCCAGATGCTACAAGAAATCAGTGCCACTGCCCAACCTATCCATTGTACACTGGGATTACCGCCACTTAGGGTAAACGCACTGACCATGGCTAATATGAAACCCAACCATCTCCATCCGTCTATTTTTTTGTAGTATCTAATTTTCATTTATCTTAATTGCTCCTCAGTTTTCCATTGTGATCTTTTGTTTGTAATACCACATGCTCTGCGGCAAATATAAAATGGATTGTTGTTGTCCAATCTGGTTTTGTATTCTTCAAATAATTCATTGTGGTTGTATTCTCTTATATCTTTATGAAGCTCAAAACCTATCTTGTTGAGATATGCTTCTGCCATGTGACAACATGGCCAATACTTACCGGTGTAATCGAGGAATGCACTACGATCTCTGTCCTTCTCGCATACAATTTCTTTTCCGTAAGACGGAGGGGTGTAATCTCCTGCAGGTAGTAGTCCGTTGCTTGTTGTGTAGGTGTCCCATCGATCAGTTTCTTTAGTACGGAACCAACTAAATCCCATGGTGTCTGCAAGTGTCTTAGATTCACTGACTTGATGTTTATTATGCCTGAACACTAGCATGTCCCAGTGAGCAACTGCTCCTGTTGAAATGTATGATTTGGCATTTTGCATTATTTTTTGCCAATTTACATTCCGCCTATACAAATGATTTGTATCTTCTAGTCCGTCTATGCTAAAAACACAGTAATCTAATGGTCCGTCAAGTAGATGTCCTAGTTTACTCCACCAAGTAGTAGTTTTTATTCCGCCATTGGTGTTTAATCCAACAACAAGATTTGGGTTACATTTTTTAAAATATCCTATGATTTCTAACAATTCAGGAGTACTTGCTGGGTCTCCTACATTGCCACAGAAAAACACCTTGTCTAAATTTTTAATTTGTTGGAGAGTTATATTTTTCTTAAACCATGCAAGATTGAGGCTTTTAAGTGTTATATAAGGATTCAATCCATTTCCATTTATGTTCCTCGCACACATAGGACATTCTGCATTGCATAGGCTGGTTAGTTCTATGTGTATTTCCTTGATGTTGTCTAGCATGACAATACTTACTGCTAGTTTCTACGCATGGTAGATATTTCTTTTGCACCATCTTCGTCCCAAACAGGAACAAGATTACTCTTGTGCATCATTCCTATACCCAATAATTTACGTTCCCCGGAGTACTTCATCTCTTGTCTTTTGTTTCCACCATTGACTGGTATCTTGTCACCGCACTTGGGATGATTGGGATCTGTCTCGTACTTAGGTATCTCATAGCCTGTAAATTTCTTGGAGTTCTGTTTAAGTGTATAGGTGTCTAGACCTTGCGATGCTAACCATTCCTCGTGGTTGGCCTGTGCCTCGCGATTACGTTTAGAGTTCTCGATCTTTTTCTTGATGCGTTTCGGCAGTTTCATTTGTATGAATCCCATTCTAAATTATACTGTTAAGGTAGTTTGTTGTCAACTATGGCTGAAAGTATTATGTTTTGGTAATCTGGATTGGTGCTCCAAGCAGTCATACCAGATAGCAATAGTTTGTAGTTCCATTTACCGTACTCCAGTTGCTCCGCCCTGTGCTCACGGAATTTCTTATAGGCAGGATGTGTGTTCAGGATCCTGATCATGTCTTTGACAGACTGGCATTTGGTCTTGTATTTCTTCACACCCCAACTGGCATCTGGATTGCCCAGTGCCTTCATGTGCGGTGTGTTGTCCAAATCCCAGGTCCTCACACCAAACAAGGCGTTGCCCTCACGTGCGAACCTGCTCTGTCCCCAGGCACTCTCTATGCCCGCCATGGCGATCACTATGCTGATGGGCACACGTTTCTCCTTGTCCGTGGTCCAGTTCAGGTATGCCACGCAATTACTGGTGGCGTTGATGAATGAAGTCTTGTCGGTGAATTCGAACTCCGGCTCTTTCAAACCAAGTTCTTCTATGATCCGCATCTCCTTCCTGTGGAACTCGTCCTCTATCTTGGTGATCACGTGATCATTTGGATGGAATGTGCCTGCGATGTAGGTGGCAACGATGACGAAGCCTAACACTATGCCGAGGTAGACGAATCTTTTAAGGTATTTTCTAACCATTGCTATTAGTTAGTGGGCCGAGATTTTTATGCATATGGCCTTGTTGGCACTATGGGGTACTCGAGCCCACTAATCAATATTATACTGCAACCTTAGATTCTGTTGCTGGTTCTGTTGTCGCCGCTTCGTACTTGGCTTTGTACTCTGCTTCCGCGTTTCTCATAGCATTGTTCCAGTCTGCTTTACTTAGACCAGTGAACCTTGTTATGATACCATCACTCATGATCTTGAATGAACCGCACAACTTGTGAGAACCGTCATCTGCGATCTTGTGTACCACACCTGTGGCCTTGCCATCGGCATTCTCTCTGCCCATGATGTACATATAGTTTCCTGATCTGCCTCTCCACTTGTTGTTAGTCTGTGTGTCTTCTTGGCATCTAGATCTAATCTGATCTATAACCAAACTTGCTTTTGCTGAACATTTATACATTTTCTTTCTCTCCTTTGTTACCATTATTATACATGGTAATGGTATTTCCGTCAACTGGCGTAGAAGTCGCTCTTTTATTAGGTATTTTTAATGTCACCAAATCTATTTGGCAGTATTTCTAATTTTTGTGAGTATCTCAACACTGATTTCACAAGAGTGTCATGAGATTCAAGACCATAAGGCAAATCACCATACAGATCTGATATCCGTTTATGGGTTTGATACATTTTATCTATGTATTCCTGTTTAGAATGATTCTGTAGTTCTTTGAAAAATCTCTGAGATTTTCTATTAAAGTTGAATAGTGTTTTACCTAATAGACCAACATTGATGAAATGATGAGGTGTCTTGTAAAATCCACAAGAGTCTAATAATTCAATTTGTTTTTTATGCCCTAATGAATGGAAGCCGATCAACTGGTTGTTTGACAATGCTTGGCCTACATCTATTTTTTCTAAAGCGGCGTAGGCCAATGCCACTACGAGCTCTGGATTGTCCTTGTCTAGGAAGAAAGGAACCGTGTTATCTTGTCCCATCATCTCACCAACACTAGAATCAATCACGGTCCAATAAAGTTTACCATCTTCAACTAAAAATCGAGGCTTTTCGTAACCCATCAGCATAATAGTGTCATTGTCAGATCCTACTGCCTGTTTGATGATGTTTGGTGTTGAGTAAACTCTAAATGGAATGTTTGGTCCTGTGACGATACTTTCGTCATGAAACCAGTCTGGGTCGTTAACAAATTCTAAATCTTTATCTGTAGGATGTAACTCAGTGCATTTGCCAATCAATGTTCCTTCATATTTTTTCGCCAATTGTACTCCAGCATAATACTCAAGATTGGTTCTAATATTTTTACCGATGCTAATCATTTGCGTGACAGTTTCATCGATGTAAATGTCGTTGTCCACACACAATCTCAAAATTGTGTAGGAGTCTGTTCCTCCACTATATCCTATCTTTAATTTGTTATACTTGTTACGTAGGTGTTTGAGTCTGGACACCATTAACCCTCTGAGGTATTTCGTGTTTAAAGTTTTTGGTTTTTCTGTATTTGCCAATGCATACACTAGATCTTGGTCTAGCACAAACTTTGGAAAGTGCTTTGTTTTCTTCTGTTCTCTGAATGCTTGAAATATATTGTGGAACTTACTTTCTCCACATTGATAATATGAGCTGAATTGGTATGACATTTAAATCCTGTAGCGACATTTTAACACGCCGCTACAAGAAAGTCAATTTAAAGTATTATGCTACTCTTTTTGATCTGTTTTTTGCAAGTTCTCTGCAGTCGATCACCATCGGAGCACCTTGGTGCTTCATGATGTTGTCTAACCACTCGTTTCTTTTTGCAACAAACATAAACGCATTTCTAACTTTGTCAGAAGATGTGTTCCAAGTTGAGTGTGCAACTTTGTCCTGGTTGAATGCCAACCATTGACCTTTTTGTAAGTTCAATGATATGTCACTGTCAGAAGTTTGAAATCTGAAACCAAAATCTGCATTAGAGTTGTCGTTTAACTGAACGAAAATTCTAACTGTTTGACCATGTGTCATTCCTTTTTGGTTGTCAAAGTCCGTGTGTAAAGGCATCATGTGTCCTGGTTGTTGTTGGAAAATCCTAACTCTAGTCATTTCACACTGAAACCAGTCGATCATTGATGCTATTTGTGGACAGTCATAGTATGCTTCAGTCCATTTGTAATCTTTTGGATCTTCTTCAGTCCAGTAATCTTCACTAGCCTGGTTGTAAGATTCATTTGTTCCGTCTGCAGACTTGAAAGACAAGTTTTTGTAACCGTCTTGTTGTCCTTTTTCTTTGTCAACTTTAGCCATTTCTCCCCATGCTTTTGGCACTTCATGAAATGTCTGTGTTGCTAACTCTTCTTCAAAGTCACCTTTGAAATAGATGTTAGGTGCTACGATTCCAAGTTCACCGTTGTAACCAACGTTCTTGTAACCTTTAATGTCTTGAACTACTCCATCAGCGTCCTGAGGTGCGTATGCAAGTTTTTCGTTGTAAGCCATATTGCTTTTCTCCTTTTTTATTAATAAAAGACTCCAAAATATTTAGCGTATTATTATGCGTTGTTCAAGATATTGGCTATTATATCAATGTCTCTAGGGGTATATTTGTAATTCATGTCAAAATCAAGCAGTTTTTTTGGTAAAGATTCAGCATTTGGCATTCTTTCATAGAACGGCCTGCAGGCCTTAAGTGTGTGCAGATGGCCTCTGCTGAAGGTCTTGCGGACGGGGTAAAGTGATGATAGTTTGTTATGTATGTCGTCCCTAAATTTTTTGTTAAGAATTAAGATAGGCAAGGTGCAGTAGACATGTGTGTTGCCATTCAATACCTTTGGAAATTTAACATCTTGATTGTACACACGAGCTTCCAAATTTTTCACAAAACTATTACGCTCTTTTATCCTATGCTCAAGTCTAGGTAATTGATCCCTGATCAAACTAGCACAAATTTCTGTCATCCTGAAATTATGGCCAAAGTCACCATCCAGACCCTCTCCATGATTTCTGGCCAGCATCATTCGTTTCGCTAGTTTTTTATGGTTAGTAATCACCATGCCACCCTCCCCACAGTTCAGATGTTTGTGCCAATTGAAACTGAAACCGCCTATGTCGGTCAATGTACCGGTGTATTTGCTTTTAACTTTACTACCTATAGACTGTGCCGTGTCTGAAATGGTGTAAAGATTATGTTGCTTTGCCATCTTTAAAATAGGCAATATATCACAGGATTGCCCATACATCTCTGTGAGCAATATCGCGCCAGTATTAGCAGTGATTTTTTCTTTCACTTTTTCTGGATCAATGTTGAAAGTTGAGGAATCAACATCTGCAAACACAGGTATACAATTATTTTTTACAATAGCGGACACAGTGGCACTCATACTCCACGGACTACAAATTACTTCTCTTTTTTCTTTTAATTGTAGACTTTCTATGGCTATCTCAAGTCCAGAGGTCCAACTGTTTACCGATATTGCATACTTACATTTAAAATAGGTGCAAAATTCTTTCTCCAATTTACGAACATTTTCTCCGCCGTAAAAACTTGGACCTGGACCTGCATTGAAGCCTGACAGTGTTTCTGCAGTAAGGATCTTTCTTATTTTAACAATATCCTTTTGTGCAATAGTCTTGTTAGGTTTTACAATCACGATTGAACACCAGTGATAGTAAGAGTATACTTTGGTGATATGCCAAAGTTTGCACTTGCATGAAACACGCCAGATGGTATCACATATGTGTCTCCTGCTTGCCAGTTGTATATCATGTTGTCATGAACCTGTAGCACATGTCCCCAATCCCAAGTACTGACCGCTACAAAAAATCTAGTGGGGTGTGCTTCTCCGTAAAGTTTTTTGAAACCTTCCACTCCGTCACTGTGTAATGGTAAACAATGGCCTGGCATGTACTCTAATAATCTCACAAGTACTTTTTCGTAATCTAAGTTAAGTGCCTCGAAGTTGTGTCTGCCCACCATATCCCTCAAAACTTGATTGTGTTTGTCTTCAAGCCCCCAATTTGATTCCATGGTGTTGTGCTTGTTATATCCAATCCAGTTGGCGTTTATGGCCTGCTCGTTGCCCATGTCACTCAAGAACGGTCTCGGATGCCAGGACTTGACAGTGGCTTCGTCTCTGTTTGTGTTTGCGAATGCCTCAAACTCACTAGGATCTATTTTGAGTGTGCAGTGCTTGTCCACCGCTAGATGTTGACCTAGATCCACATCTCTGTCAGCAAGGTACTTCTTAAAATATTGATTGTCCAACATTACCTCAAGAATATTGTGATATCGTTTTTGGGCTGGTGGTAGTCTGCTGGTCTTCTCCACCATGCAATAATCCATTTGATCATTTCAGTTCTCCGCTCCAGTGTATGGTTATCTTTGGATTTATTCCGGCATTGGCACTTCCGTGGTATATGCCTGGCTTCAGGTCCCAAAGGTCACCTGCCTGCCATTGATTGAAACAGTGATTGCCATAGTGGAAGAAGTGTCCAAAATCCCAATCACGCACAAACGCCATGTATCTTCTTAATACTGTGTAATCCGCTTTTGCTTCCCCCGTTCGTCTGATGAAACTGCTGTAGGTATCTGTGTGACTCCATATTGTGTGCCCGGGAGGTTGCACGAAAAGGCTAACGCCCATCTTGTCCTCTTTTAGGTTCGGAAACATATTCTTCAATGGTTCGTAGTATTCTCCAAACTCCTCGTTGGCGATCTTGAAATACTGACTGTTATGTTTGTTGTGGGTGTTGTTCTTCAATGCCAACAGTGCCTGCTCTTTGATTGGCATACTGTTCACGTTATCATTGGCGTGCATCACTGCGTCGTTCTCATCATCATACCACCAATACTTCTGTGGTGTCAGGTGTTCATTGCATTTCTTTATTGCCCAGTCACCTAGAGCTTTCCAATCAAAATCTTTGATCGTGTGCATATAGCACGAAGCGTCATCATGATCTTTCTTCATTGGCTCCCAGTGCCATGGATACTGTTCTAATATCTCAGAAGGAACCGCATGTTTGGGTTCTAGCCGTTTCTCGGATATCTTACTTCCTAATTTCATTGGTCGATGCTCCGCTGATGCTACAAGTCAGTTTCAATCTCATGCCCATGTTGGCGGAACAATGAGGTTGCGGTATCGGTAGATCGTACACCTCACCTTTCTTCCATCTTGGGAAATAACTGTTCTGGAATTGAAGAACATGTCCCCAGTGCCAGTCTGTGATCATGACCAGGTATCTCCTGATAGGACCTAGGTCACACATCTGAGCATCTATGTCAGGGTTGAGATTCTTGTTATTCCTACACCAGTTGCCAAGATTGTCATGATGCCATGGCAGTATCTGTCCTGGTAGGTACGCCAATAATCTTATCAAGGCCGTGTCGTAGTCTATGCCAATTTTATCTTCCCAAACTTGCCTTGTTCCTAGCAACTCTTTGATTCGTTCATTGCTGTCTCCATATAGACCCCAATTGTATTCTATGGTGTTTCTTGCGTTATAACCACACTTCATGGGAAGGTTCATTGTGAGCTCACTAATTCCGTTATGGTATGGTCTCTTCTCATAATACTTCTTTTGAACTGTTTCTTTGTTGTCCATCATGAAGTCGATGAAATCTTGTTCATTTATGTCCAGTTGAGACATTGGCTTGGCTTCATACTCTGTTGTGAGATCTGAGCCTATGTCCTTGGCCCATTTTTCATATTCCTTATCGGGTCTGTTTTCTATAAAGTCCCAGAGTGTGACTTCCGGTTGCTTGGCCATGAGACTTGTTTCCACGTAAATCTTTGGATCCGCTGGTATGTCCTTGTAGTTAGACATCACCTGGCTTGGCTTCAGTTTTCTTTCAGTTGTCATTATATCTCCTATGCTCTAGCATAGCACAAAAGGCAATAGGAGTCAATATATTGTTCGTGTGCTATGCTAATGTTTGGAGTTAGCGATATAATCGCATACGGCACGGCCCACGCATCTAAGCATAGAGGTCGTTGTTTTTGCCGACGTCATCAGGATGATGGCGCTACAGAACTATTTAGCACAGCATCGATTACCTGGTAAATTTCGTCGTCGGTCATGTGAGGATTGTTTGGAATGGTAAGACTTTGTTTTACAAATTTATCTGTCATAGCCGAGTCATGGAGATTGGATTTTATCCAACTCAATTTTGAGAAATTATCTGGGTAGTGTTGTTCAGTTTCAACCCCTAGTTCTAGCAATCTTTTGTATGCTTTAAACTTGTCAGCAACCATTATGGCGTATTTGTGGCCATTCCAAGTGGAGTAGACTGGACTCGACCTAGTTTCAATTCTCCCAGCAAATGCGGCATCGTATATTTTTCCTATTTCCTGCCTTCTATTCATCCATTTTCGGAAGTGCTTCATAGAAGCCAGTATCTGCACTGCCTTGTGCTCTTCTGGGTGACTGCTGTAGCCTGCTGATAGGAATTTTTCAAGTCTTGATGGTTTTCCGTTCTTTCTCAGGCATCTCACACTGTTGTATATATTTTGGTCATCTGTAAGCAAGGCACCATATGTGCCAGCGATGGGGATCACTTTATTGTCTGCGAAACTCATACAAACTGTGTCACCTAACTCCAGTGAGTTGCGTCCTTTATAAAGTGCAAACTGAGATTGTGCGGCATCGTTCAAATAAAAGATATTATTTGTCTTACAAAAATGTTCGATTTTTTCGTGGTCATGCACATCACCATAGAGTCCTGTCGCTAATACTGCCTTTGTGTTTGGGGTAAGGCATTCCTGCAGACGATCGCTGTCCGTCATTCCATGTTCGTTAATCTCACACATCACCGGTGTGCAACCTGTTATGGCAACACTGCTTAAAGTTGCCTGGCACGAGTAATTGGGAATTATGACTTCGTCCTGTGGTCCAATGTTATGAGCTTTGATCGCCATTGATATTGCGTGTGACCCAGAGTGTAAAAGTAGGGCAAATTTCCTACCTGAAAACTCTTTCAACTTTGATTCCACACTTTCAACAAAGATTCCATTTACAACTATTTCATTGCTGTGTAATTTTTCGTAACCTAGAATGACGTCTTCTTTAACTTCCTGCCAACGTCTTTGAAAATTCTGTGTTCTAATCATTTATCACTCCAGTAAAAGACACCGTCATCTGTGGCGTGTAACCAAAATTGCTTGAGGCGTGCCCTGCACCCCATGGGATCTGGTACACTGCGCCTTTTTTAACATCAGACAAAACTGTTTTTGAAATCTGCATTACATGTCCATCCTCCCAGTCCTGCACAGAGAACCATAACCTTTTGAGTGTACCCTTTTCGGTCACAAAGTTTTCGTTAAAGTCTATGCCCATCTTCTTCTTGTATGATCCTGCTTCATCTTGGTGCCATGCCAGCCCATGCCCTGGGAATTTCACAATTAATCTCATAAGAACAGTGTCTCTGATCACGTTCAAGGTCTTTAGGTTGTTTTCTCCTAGCAACTCGATCAATTTGTTATTCGAGTCGCCGTTCATGCCATAATTGAGTTCCCATGTATTGTGTTCATTTCTACCTAACCCATTGTTAACTTTGGCCCACTTGTTCGCTATCTCACCATAGTGTTCTTTGGGCTTTTCATATTTTTGCTGTACATCATCAAAATTATCCACAGTGAACTTGATCCATTCTTCTGTGTCAATATTCAGTTGAGCGATTGGATTGACATCATGTATGGGCATCGCACTAAAGAAATCTTTCATCTCTTTCCATGGTTTATTTTTAAGTAATTGCAAGTAATCTTTTTTCAACATAATCTATTTAAGGTTGGCCAGTATAGCCGCTTCTCGATTCTTGGCGGCTTCGATTTTTCTATTTTTCTCTAGTTCAAGTTCTTCTGGATCTGGCTGTTTCTCTGGTTCCAGTTTGGTAGGTGCCTCTATGGGAAATCCACAGTTGTCAAACCATCTACCGTCTGCTGTGCTTACACAGGCACTGTAGAAGTTGGTCTTCTCGTTGGTCATTGGATCTTTGCGTGTGATTAACCTTCTCTTCTTGTAAAGTTTGCTATTGTATATGGTGCCATCTTTCTGTAGTAGGTGATCATCGTACAGAGAACCGTACACCCGGTCTATCATTATGTACTCATCTCCGTCCTCGTCCTTCTTCCTCTTGGCCTTGTCGTAGGATGCCGGCAGTGTGTGTAGTGTGTTAGGGTAGTACCTGTTGGTGTATGAGTGGTACTTCTGTTCCACGAAGGCCTTGGGTGCAGAGTCTGTGATCTTGCCCAATCCCTGTAGTAATTTCTTAGTTTTCTCGCTTGGCATAATGATTAGCACTCCACCAGTCCGTTATCGACTCCAACCTCGCCTTTCGGCTATCCATACATCATCGACATAGAGTGTCTCTAAAGTTTAGATTGCAAATGAGAATTGGTACCTTACCAGCTCTGGTGGATTTGCTGTGTTTAATTATACACGAATATTAGGATAAGTCAACCACGCCCAACATACGGAAGTGATCCTGTATGGTGTATGTGTCCAGATTCACCGTGTTGCCACGCACATCTTTGATCATTTTGGTGTAGCCTGCCAAACGGTATCTGCGGAATGGGTACTCCCAGTTGCCTGCCTGTTGCCAATCGCCTTCCAGTATGTGCTTGTCAGTGTCATCTATGAGACACAACGGCATCTGCAGTACAAGTTCCGCTGGTATCTTGTCGTGTAGGTAAGCGGTTATTATCTTGTTCTGTGGTATCACATGTTCCAGGTGTTGTTTGCCTTCCATGTCCTGTGCCCTGTAATGGTATCCCATGGGTGCCAACTGCTTCTGCATGGATCTTATGTACAGCACCAATGAAGTTTTTATGTGCTTCTTGGTCACTTGGCTCCAACGGTCATCGAATAGGTCCGCTTTCATGTGATCGATATACTCCGCAAGTTCCTTGAGCTCTGGTCTACCCTTGCTCTTGAAGTTGATCTCGGGTAGGTTAGTAAGGCTTTGGAAGTCTATCATTAAACTGCTCCTCTGTTATTATCTCTAGTTCCACCGCAAGTGCTCCGTCCTTGTAGTGTTGCTTGACTTCTGCCAGCACGTCTTTCCACGGTAGTCCATAACCGTACTCCTCCTCATCCTCGAAGAAGTTTATGGAGTCTGGCACTGCCTTGGTCACCGTGCATATGTAATAGCAAAGTTTATTTGACATACTTGTTGAACGCCGTCTGTGCCTCTGAGTCTGGTGCTATGTCACCCTCGTCCAGTTTCAGTGTCACGTTGGGCATGTA
>Ga0115566_10004181_pt1 | contig 11532 bp, 8 predicted proteins | sample COGITO_mtgs_1204_3_FD_87173 | JGI IMG/M metagenome (GOLD analysis project Ga0115566, IMG submission 87173) | Pelagic marine microbial communities from North Sea - COGITO_mtgs_120405 | ecosystem: Environmental > Aquatic > Marine > Epipelagic | place: Germany:Helgoland, sampling site Kabeltonne...
AGACCCACGAATCTGTCAAGCATCTCCTGATCGAGGAAGCCTACGAGACCGTCGAGGCCATCGATGACGAAGACTGGACGCAGCTACGCAAGGAGTTGGGAGACATCCTGTTGCACGTCGTATTTCACAGCGTCATGGCCGCGGAAACAGGTGCCTTCACGCTCCAGGATGTGATTGATTCAGAAACGGAAAAACTGGTTCGTCGTCATCCGCACGTTTTTGGCGATGTTACAGTAGGAAGCGTGGATGACGTCCTCACGAACTGGGAGACGATCAAGATCCGGGAAGGTGAAAAGAAGTCGGCGATGGAGGGCGTTCCACGTCATCTGCCAACGCTTTTGCGCGCCTTCCGCATCCAGGAGAAAGCAGCGGGCGTTGGGTTCGATTTCCCGGCTCCGGCCGATGCGTGGCAAAAAGTGGAAGAAGAGCTGGGAGAATTCCGCGAATTGGTCGATAGCTGCGCTCCAGCAGAGAAACAGGAAGAAGAACTGGGCGATCTATTATTTGCGATTGTGAATCACGCTCGCCAATCAGGCCTCAATCCTGAAAATGCACTAGGAAGAACCAACGCCAAGTTCATTCGCCGTTTTCAGGGAGTCGAGCGTGGTCTCGAAGCCGAAGGCAACAACTTGGTGGATGCCACCCTCGAAGAAATGGACGCCCACTGGGATCGCATCACAAGGGCAGAGAAGTCAGGGGAAAGCGGCTCAGAGTGATCTTCTCACTCATTTGGCAGGTGCACTCAACCAAACAAAAAGAGCAGGCCCGTTTCCGGACCTGCTCTTCAAGGCACAGCTCTCAGGCCGCGAGGGTAACAAACGTCTAGTTGTCAGCTGGTAACACTTCCATTGGCTGAAGGCGCCCTTCGTCCCGGTTCAGGAATTCCCGATACAGGTCAATGTGACGGCTCTCCATCGGTACGTTAAACCCGTCTATGAATAGTGCCAAGATCTGCGTGCTGGGTTCGAACGGATCGCCTGTAGAAATGAACATGTTAGCTTTCTTGCCCACTTCGATAGATCCGTAATCATCCGAAATGCCAAGCACTTCAGCTGCATTCAAGGTGACAGCCTTCAGTGCTTCTTCCTGGCCCATTCCGTACGCGGCGGCAAATCCTGCATTGAACGGGAGATTGCGGACGTTTTCTGTTTCTCCAGATCGAATGGCAACCTTCACTCCGGCTTGAGAAAGCAGACCTGCGTTGGCATATGCCTTGTCGTACCGATCAGAACTGCGGGTAGGCGTAGCAAGGACAGGGCCGACCATACAGGCGATGCCTGCTTCAGCCAACTTGTCTGCCACGCGCCATCCCTCAGACACTCCAGAAAACACAACGTTGGGCAGCTCGCGCTCTTTCACCCAGTCGATGGCTTTCAGGATATCGCCTTCGGCATTCACTTTGAGCATCAGTGTCCTATCTCCCGAAAGAACAGGACGGATAGCATCCATTTCCGGTGCGTAGACTGGCTCAGCTTTCCCGGCTGGGCTCGCCGCATATGCCGTCATAATCCGATCATACAGTTCAGCCCGGTCGAATACTTCATCGAGTTTGGCGATGGCATCCTCATAGCCCTTTTTCCGCTCCTGTGCCGAGCGCTGAGGTCCCCATCCTTGAGCTGCCCCTGAGGGTTCCTGGGGGAAGTTCAGGATCAGCATCTCACTTCCAGCCGTCATCTGCTCAGCCGTGTAACCATACAGGTTGATGACCGCCGCCGTACCTGGGAGCAGGCCACCTGCCGATTCCGAAACCACGGTCGTAACCCCGCTCACGCGGGTAACCGGAATGGCCACCGAATTCGGATTTACGGCTGTGAGAGCAGACATATGAGGTGTTATATCCCCGATCTCGTTTGTGTCATTGGTTTCATCCACGCTGCCGACTTCGTTCAGCCCAAGATTGGTACCGGAGTCAATCATGCCTGGATAGAGCTGAAGACCGGTGCCGTCAATGACCTCTGCGCCGGCAGGAATAGCCACATTGGCGCCGACGGCGATAATGCGGTCACCCTCGATGACGACGGTGCCATTTTCGATCGTGCCATTGGCAACGGTCTCAATACGGGCATTTGTGATGGCGTACGTGCCCTGGCGGGCCTTCTGATCCTGCTGCTGCGGGAGCAACATCAGGACTGCCAGAACTAGGTTCAATAATAGAGTCATGGTGTGATTCGCAGGATTCAGTTGTGGGTCGTTTCAGTAATCACATCTTCCAGGTCGCCAAAGGCTTCCAAGAAGTCGATGACTTCGTTTTGGTCGTGGAAATGGTCGCGGCTGGTGATCTGGCCTTCATACTGGCCAATAGCACCTTCCGGGTCTACTTCAAGCCGCACATCATCAGGGTCTGCGGCTCTGTCAAAGACTTTGACGCCGTCTACAAAGGTCATTTCGGGGACCGCATAGACAGACAGTGGATGACCTTCAAAGATGGCAATATCGCCGTCCTTTCCGATTTCAATGGATCCTACGCGGTCCTGGATACCCAACTGGATGGCCGGGTTGATCGTGATCGTTGCCAGTGCCTCGTCATCTTCCAGATTGCCGTAACGCTGTGTCTTGGCGGCCTCGTGGTATAAATGACGGTTCAGTTCGCCGCTGTCTGAGTTGATCGACGTGATAACTCCGTTGCGGATCAGAATGGCTGTGTTGTAGGCTGTCGAGTAGTAGACCTCGAATTTATAGGACCACCAGTCAGAGAAAACACTTGCGTGGGCTCCGTAGGCAGCAAGTTCGGGCGCAACTTTAAACGCCTCGTTGGCATGCTGAAAGGTGATTTTGTCCACGCCATAGTCCTTCAGCACGCGAGTCAGCATCACGATTTCATCAGCGCGGTACGAGTGGCAGTGAACCAATACTTCGCCGCGGATGATATCAGCCATCACTTCCATGCGCTCGTTCCAGACTGGGGGGACAGCACGCGGATTGGAAGCCAATTCTGCGTCGTAGGCATCCCAGGCTTCCATGTAGCGCTTTCCGTGCTCGAAGGCGTTGCGAAGCACTTGCTCAACACCCATACGAGTAGCGGGTACGATAGCACCTGTTCCGCCTGTACCGCGTCGGCCATGAACCCGCGTCGGGTTTTCACCGAGCGCAAACTTGATCGTGCGCGGCGCACCTTCGAAGCGAAGGTCGTTAGGGTCGGATGATCCCCAGCGATGTTTGACTGTTTCATTTTGACCGCCAATTACGTTGGCCGAACCGTGCATCAAGTGAGAGGTCGTAACGCCCCCGGCCGATGCGCGATAGATTCCGATTTGGTATGGATTGACAACATCTTCCATCGAGACTTCGGCCGTTACGGGGCTTGAGCCCTCATTTACGGACGAAAGGGCGATGTGGGAGTGAGCATCGATAATGCCCGGCATAACGAATTTGCCTGTTGCATCGACTTCCTCTGTTCCACGAGGAGTTCGAAGTCCTTTTCCAATTTCAGAAATGATGCCGCCAGTGATGAGGACATCGGTGTTTTCCAGTGTGCCGCCCGTCACGGTGAGCACCGTGGCGTTTCGGATAACTACATCCTGTGCAATGGCACTGGTCGCGTTCACCAGAAGGAGGGCCATCAAGAGGCCAGTTAGTCGAACTAGTTTCATGTCAGTTGCCCCAGGAAAATTTGTCAGAGCAGCCGCTTCCGCTGCAATCTCCAGTGAGGTGCTGATTTCCATCGACGAAAACTATGGTCACCTTGGAGTCTTTATCAAAGTAGTTGCCATCCGTGACGACCAGGTTGGCCATCTTGCCGGCATCGAGAGAGCCCATTACGTTGGAAAGTCCGAGGATGGCTGCTGCATCAACGGTCAATGCAGAGAGCGCATCGTCTTCAGACAAACCGTTGGCGATGTACTCCATCATGTTGCGACGCATCACGTTAACGGACAGGCCATACGTGGTGAACGCAAAAGGAATTCCCGCTTCGGCAAATCGTGCAGGCATCGTCAGAAATTCCGTGCGGGCCACAAGTTGCTTCGCTTCGAGGTTGCGCTTCTCCGCTTCTATATCACGAAACGTAGCGGTGCGGGTATCATCATTGTATGAAGCCAGCACCTGGTCGAGTGAGTCCTGATCGGCTTTGGCCGCCCAGTCCGGACGGTCTGGAATGTCCAGCGTCACGATGGTTGGAATCCCTCTGGACATCAGCTCATCCATCACATCGAATCCCTGGTTCAGGCCTGCAGCCATCAGATTGAAACCCAACTCATCCGACAGGGACAGAGCTCGACGTAGTTCAAGAGCATCGCTCGTGAACGAGATGATCGGTGTATCGCCTTCGATGACCGAGAAGAAAGCTGCGTGCACTTCATCATACGGAGGGCGGGATAGTCCACTCGGGTTTGCATCGTACATGGCCTGCACGCCCATGCGGCGGTCGGCTTCACGGTACAATTGCCGAAACTGAGCCATCATCCCCATCGGCGTTCCCGGATACACGCCCTGCGCACCCTCGAATTCAAACAGGACCGGCCTCGTGCCAGGTAGGACCATGTCGGACGCCTTGTCACCGGTCAAAAGGACGAGCGATGTCTGTCCTGGAAGCATCCGGCCCCTTGGAGCGGCCAATGCAGCTGTGAAACCCCTTTGGCGATGGCTGGCTACAGACTTGTCACTCGCGTCCAGGTGCATCCGAACATCTTTCTGCGGGGCGATGCCTGCGCGTTCGAACGTCGGGTTGCTTCGGTCCGGTACGGAGCCGGTCGGGTTGTCGTCATCTGATTCCGGAACACCTACGTTGGTGAGGGCATCAATGAACCCTGCATAAACGGTGAGGCTGTCTCCATCAATAATGCGCGCATCATATGGTATGTCGACGCGGCGGCCCACTGATTCGATCACGCCATTGCGGATCACGATCGTTCCGGATTCAATGACGCGTCCAGGAGCCTGCACGATGCGTGCCCCACGAATGGCCGTTGCTTCGGACACAGATGGAATGTCCTGACTATCTTTCTGGGCGAAGACCAGAGACGTCGGGAGAAATGACAACAGCAGGAAAGGGAGAACGTATCGTCTCCATCCAGCTGCAAATAGTTGTTTGGGCATGATGGAATTTTGCTTGGGAAACGGGACGCAGAAAGTAGCGTCCACTCCCGAGCCTTACAAGCACGCCTCAGGCTTCGGCCGACCAATCATCTACTACGCCCAGAATGATCACATTGGCTGGGACCTCGCCTGCCCTCATCAGCTGCTTTACAACCGAGCCCTCTTTTGCCACAATGACGACGTCGTCCATGCCCGCGCCATATCCCGGATCAATGGCAAGCATATCCATTTCACCATCGAGATCGCCGAGCGTATCGATAGGGTGAACTACAAGCAACTTGCCGTCGCGAAAGGATGGGTCTTTTCTGGAGGACACAATCGTGCCCGTCACCCGGCAGAGAAACATGAGTGTGGATGAGTGAAGGAATGTGTGGGTGTGGGGCACTAAAGTACGCAGGATTCTCGAACAGAAAAGGGGGAATTCTGTGGTACAGAAAAGGTTGGGCATGCAAGGAAAAATGCCTGCCAATTTGTGTACCCAAACGACCCTCACAGGCGTCAACTATTTGGCGACACCGCCCTGACCCCAGCAATTGTGGATAAATTATCTACATATACATTGTAGAATTCAGTCACACATTCTTTATCATTAGCTCCCGTCGCACGCCAATCCTTGCTTGGATTTGTGAAATACGTGACGTATTTGAATAAAAATAGCTGATCATATTTGACCATATATTACTGTCATGTTTCTGACAAAAGGCATTGATGCGATCGCCACGATTACGGAATTGCGCTCCAATACGTCCGAATTGGTCGAATACGCAAAGGAAATCGAGCGCGGTATCCTGATTCAGAAAAACAACGAGCCGTACGCGGTTCTGATCAGCTGGGAACTGTATGACCGGCTCTTGGAAGCCGAGTCTGGATCCTCATCAAAAGCATCAAAAAAGAAAGGATCAGCGAAGTAGAACGCTCTTCGGTAAATGGTTTATTTGATGAGATGGGACAATTCGTCCACCCGACGAAAGATCGACTCCCGATCCATGGTGCGGTATTTCTCTGGTAGGAGCGCTTTGGAAGTACACTCCAGTACCGCGACAAGAGTCTGTAGCTCGACTTCGAGAGGATAAGTTGGAGGCATAAAGTCCTCTACAACTTCCTGAAGGATGCGCTGCGTAACGTTGCCTTTCGTCCGGCCGTCTGCTGCGGCCCTGAACTTGGCGCGAGTTAACAAGGCTTCCATGTCCGCGCCTGAGAAGGTTCGCTCTCCGTTGAGTAGCGCCTCGGGGACGTCCTTCATCTCAATACTTACGTCGGTTCGCTTGAGCATCACTTCAAGTAGTTCTTCTCGCTCTTCGCGCGTTGAAGGATAGAAAAGGGCGATGTGTTCTTCAGCTCGTCCCTGACGCTTGAGGTCAACGGGCATATAATCCGGACGGGCGGTGAGAAGGAACCAGATCACCTTACCTCGATTTTTCGAGTTCGACATGAATTGGGCGATTTGTCCAAAGACTCGTTTGGATACGCCTGAGTCGCCCGACGCATCTCTGTTTCCGAGAGCGGCATCGGCTTCATCGATCATAACGGCTACAGGCGTCATCGCCTGCAACAAGGTTAGAATCTTTTCAAGATTGGCTTCGGTCTGCCCTTGCCACTGGCTGCGGAAGTTCTTGAGCTTGACCATCGGTACGCCGATTTCGCCGGCAAAACACATGATCGAGAAAGTTTTACCCGTCCCTACGGGCCCTGAAACGAGATACCCCATAGGCATAACGTCTGGTCGACCGGCTCGAAGAGCCTTAGCGGCAGCACGAAGATGCGATTTGGCCTCTGAGTGTCCTGCAACCATGTCTAGAGACAAGTCCGTCTCCATGAATTCTAGCATGCCGAACGCTTCCGCCTCGATGAACTCCTTTTTCATCGCAGAGAGAGCGTCGAACGAAAGGTGGGTATGGTTTTCCAGAACATCAGCTAGAATGGAACGCAGCTGTATGAAGCCAAGCCCTGCCGTATTAGAGGCGAGGGCGGTAGCACTGACTTCAGAATGTTGTGCCCAGTCACCTTCTAATCCATCCAAATAATGCTCCGCATAGTTTCTACGGGCTGTTTCGTCTGGGATTGGGATCTGGATTTCTGCCGTGTACGGACTCTGGACTATCTGCTGGTTTAGTTCACTCAGGTTCTGAGCGATGAGCGTTACTGTAAAGTCACTACCAAGGAATAGCGGATCGTGAGCCCATTTCTGAAGGAAAACAAGTGCATTCCTGTCTTCAGCAGAATACATGGATGCTTCTGCCATGGGGATAACGGTCTCTGCATAGTCAATAATGCAGGAGATGCGTTTGCCTTCGCCCAGACGTAGTCGAAAATAATTCTGCAGCACACTCAAGACGCGTACAGGGTCCTTGGGAAGTCTCTGAGCGTAATCCGTTCCGAAAATGGTGTCATATCCGGACAATGCACGGTTGAAGTCCTTTTGGGAGGATTTGTCCGAGAAATGAATGCCACTTGAACGATCATAGAAAAGAACGATATCTCGAGCTGCGAAGAGTTCTTCTACCAAAAAGTCGTGTAGTGACCCCCAGGTCTTGTTGCCCTCTGCATCTTCGCTCGGCACTAGATCACGGACGTTTCCATAGAGGATGAACTGCGTCATCGTCTTTGTGAAGTACTTACGAGCAAACTCTTTGGCCCAATCCGGATAGTGGGACGTGTACTTGGCCAAGAGGGAAGGGCCGGCCGGAGGCGGAACGTCGATGCTCACCGATTCAGAGCTTGAATCAGCTGCCTTTTTCGCTTGATCGGCTTTCGCTTGATCGGCTTTCGCCTTGGCCTCAGGTGCAGGCGTGGTGGAGGCATCCTTTTTCTGGGCTGCTACTTCCTCTGCGTTCTTCTTCTTTGGGTCGGCGCTCTGGTCGGCCATCGTCTTTCCGTTGATATGAATAAATCCACTAGCGCGAAGATACGTCGATAGTGGTCAAGCGGTTGCGGGGCAACAACAGAATAGGGGCGGCCTGCTTTCGCAGGCCGCCCCTATTGGTTCAAATTGCTCGGTGGAGCTCCACAATGCCTTTGACGATCAGGCGATCGTGATGTCCTCATTCAAAAAGACGTCCTGAATAGAATTTAGAATCTCAACGCCTTCTTTCATCGGTCGCTGGAAGGCTTTTCGGCCTGAGATCAAGCCCATCCCGCCTGCACGTTTGTTGATGACCGCCGTTTTGAGCGCCTGGGCCATATCATTTGATCCGGATGCGCCACCTGAGTTGATTAGGCCAGCCCGACCCATATACCCGTTAGCTACCTGGTAGCGAGTGAGATCAATCGGGTGGTCGGTAGACAGCTCTGTGTAAATGCGTTCGTCGAGCTTGCCATAGGATGAATCACCCGTATTCAGCGCTTTGTAGCCACCGTTCGTTACTGGCTGCTTCTGCTTGAGAATGTCCGCTTCGATGGTAGCGCCAATATGGTTGGCCTGGCTAGAAAGGTCTGCGCTGGTCTCATGGTTGAAACCATCGACCTTGAAACCAGGGTTACGCAGGTAGCACCACAGAATGGTAGCCATACCCAGTTCGTGCGCGATGGCAAAAGCTTCCGTCACCTCTTCGAGCTGCCGATTCGATTCTTCTGAGCCGAAATAGATTGTTGCACCCACTCCAACACAACCCATATTCCATGCTTCCTCGATCCGAGCAAAGAGGATCTGGTCGAACGTATTGGGATAGGTCAGCAGTTCGTTATGGTTGAACTTCATGATGAACGGAATGCGGTGCGCATACTTGCGAGCCACGCTTCCAAGGGCGCCGTAGGTTGAGGCTACCGCGTTGCATCCTCCTTCAATGGCCAATTTGACAATGTTTTCCGGATCAAAGTAGATCGGGTTTTTGGCAAAGGAGGCGCCGCCAGCATGCTCAATTCCTTGGTCAACTGGCAGAATCGAAATGTACCCGGTATTAGCGAGACGTCCCGTTCCGAACAAACGCTGAATGCTGTTGAGCGTCGGGATATTGCGGTCCGAGTTCATAAAGACGCGTTCAACGAAATCTGGACCTGGCAAATGCAGGTCTTTCTTATCGATCGTTGAACAGGAGTGGTCGAGCAGATAGGATGCTTCGTCACCAAGCAAGTCTGCAATTTGGGTCGTCGTCATTTCAGCCATGGAATCCGATGGAGTATGCTGTTCGAGTACGTTGCGGTCCGAGTTCTCATTTTATGGATTTGCAGACCGGCGGACAACCCTGAAGGCTTCTGGAATCGCTTCCGGTTTGTTGAATAAGGTGGGAATCTGACTTCCGAGATAGGCGGAAAACAGCAATCCCTTTGCCCCAAGACCTGAAAAAACCCACACATTGCCCTTTTTGGAGATAGGTCCGAGCATTGGCTTGCGACTTCCTGGGACGGTAACCCGGAAGCCCACTTTCATATCAAGTAATTCGGCCTGCTCAAATCCTGAAGCTAGGTTAGCGGCTTTCGACCTCAATTCTTCCGTGCCAGCAGCGGTAGGTCCTTCCTCGGTCCACGTATGCTCGAACGTACTACCCACCCAGCATGAGCCGTCACCGGCATCAACGAGGTACCCGTGTCCTGAAACGGGGGGAAGTATTGTTGGCAAGCCGGATGGTTTCTTGAATCGGGCGACCTGTCCTTTGATCACGTGAAGGTTCAAGTCACTCGTTTCAGGATGAGTCGTCAGTGCTGTGCCCATGCATAGCAATAACTTACGGGTCCGAAACAGTTGTCCATTCTGGCATCGCGCAGTTACAATCCCATCATGTTCATCCCAAGATGCAATAGCACGATTCGATTGTAGTTCAATACCCCGCGTCCAATGTGTCACAACGGAGGGTATGTGCAAAGATCTTCCTTCGATCACTTCCAGTGCTCCCCATGGCGCCGGAAGCCAAGGAAGTGCTCGCTCCGTGGTCTCAGGACCGTGCCATCGCCCTACGTCAGGATGCTCCTCGGCTGCCTTTTGAAATAAGGTAGCTTGATCCACACTTCCAGCTGGCCGCCAGAGGCCTTTAGAAGTTTGCAGTGGTGGGCCCATCAAGTCAAGCACGTGCAGGGCATTGCGCACCTCCCAAACCGGTCTAGCTTTTCTAGCCATCATCGGATTAACCATCCCATATCCGATACCGGAGGCCCCGGAGGACGGTTCATCTTTTTCCAGCACCAAAACGTCAGCGCCGGCTTGCGTCAGGTGGAAGGCAGCAGATGCCCCAGCAAGGCCGGCTCCTACGATCACGACGTCGCGAAGCCTGTCGTCGGACGCAATTGTTTCGGTAGTGGCAGGAGGGCCGTCGTGTTTTTGATCAGCCATGCGGGGAGAGGCTATGAAATTAGAGGGCAAAGGAAGGTCGAACGATTGGGTGGAAACTATCTTCCTTGAAAGGGTAAACCAACTCGACTGCATAAACAGATTCGGCAATCGCTAGTGGACGGGCAACGAAAGACCATCATTATCGGCGCAGGCGTAATTGACTTGTCCATCGCATGGCGATTATGTCGGCGCGGGGAGCAGGTGCTTGTGTTGGAGCGGGGGCAGACGGGCCAAGAGGCTTCTCGTGTTGCCGCGGGAATGCTGGCTGCAGCGGCTGAGGTAGGTTTTGAAGAGCCCGAACTGTATGCCTTATGTCGCGCATCATTGAAACGATGGCCTTCGTTTGCCTCGGAGCTTGAGGCTGAATCCGGTATGTCCCTTGACTATTCCTCGTTTGGTACGCTCATAGTAGCCGACGATCGGGATGCGACCGAGGCGTTACGCCGTGGGTATCAATTTCAGAAAGATCAGGGTTACCCGGTGGATTGGCTTTCTGGCGCTGAGGCCTTAGAAAAAGAGCCATTCCTCTCGCCTCGAGTAGTAGCTGCAGTCAGCGTACCCGAGGATCACTCGGTCGATAACCGAAAACTTCTTCAAGCGCTAGTTGCAGCAATCAACGCTCATGGTGGAGATATTCGAGAGCAGACTGCCGTTGAGCATCTCGATTTCTCTAGTAAACAGATTCGGGTTGAAACAGCAGCTGGCGACATCCATGAAGCTGACCGCATCGTAGTTGCCGCAGGGGCCTGGAGCGCCGGAATTTCCGGGCTGAGTGAAGCCATTCGCCCCCCTGTAAGGCCGATAAAAGGGCAAATACTTGAGCTTAAGATGGTAGATCCATTTGCGTTAAACCACGTGATTCGGGGACCCAAAGCATATTTGGTACCGCGCAAAGATGGGCGGCTGATTGTGGGAGCCACAAGCGAAGAAATGGGATTTGATCGGAGCATTACCGTAGGCGCCATCCACGGTATTCTTGATGGCGCCTGGGAAGTCGTCCCAGGTATTCTTGATCAGGAAATCCTATCGATTGACGTGGGATTCCGACCCGCTAGTAGGGACCACCAACCCATGGTAGGGTTCACCGCAGATCCCCGAGTCTTTATGGCCACGGGTCATTACCGACATGGGATCGTATTATCTGCCGTAACCGCAACTGTATCTGAACAGATGTTGTTAGACGGGAGTACAGACGATGTTATGACCTTTTTCTCACCCCTCAGATTCGACAGCCC
>Ga0115566_10004182_pt1 | contig 11529 bp, 10 predicted proteins | sample COGITO_mtgs_1204_3_FD_87173 | JGI IMG/M metagenome (GOLD analysis project Ga0115566, IMG submission 87173) | Pelagic marine microbial communities from North Sea - COGITO_mtgs_120405 | ecosystem: Environmental > Aquatic > Marine > Epipelagic | place: Germany:Helgoland, sampling site Kabeltonne...
AAAGTCTTAACTGATGAAGCTTCTTCTCTAGTAGGGGAATATTGTTCAAGGTTGTGTGCATTGGAAGGCTTCGCTGGTCATGGTGAACAGGCAAATATTAGAGTAAGAAGGTATGGTGGAAGAAATATCAAGCCGTACACTTCTGCAGAATAGGAGAAATAATGAACTACCCAAAGTTACCAAGTTTTAGATTAGATAATAAAAGAGCATTAATTACTGGAGCTGGCAGAGGGATTGGAATGGGTGCGTCCATAGCTTTAGCAGAATCTGGTGCTCATGTGACTTTAGTATCCAGAACCGAAAAAGAATTGAAAGATTTAACAAATCATATAATTAATCAAGGTTATAAAGCATCCTATAAGGTGTTAGATGTTAATAACGAATTTGAAGTATCTGGTTTTATAAATAATTCTGAAGCTTTTGATATTCTTATAAATAACGCTGGTACCAATCGACCTGCAAAATTAATTGATACAAAAATTGAAGATTTTGATTATGTGATGTCCTTAAATGTAAGGTCAGTTATTAATCTAACAAAACAGGTTGTTAAAAAAATGTTATATAACGGGTTAAAAGGATCTATAATTAATGTTTCATCTCAAATGGGACATGTTGGAGGGCCAAATAGAACAACTTATTGTTCAAGTAAATTCGCTATTGAGGGCTTTACAAAATCTTTAGCAATTGAATTAGGCTCTGAGGGTATTAGAGTAAATGCAGTTTGTCCTACTTTTATCCAAACACCGATGACAGAGCCTTTTTTAAAAGATGATGAATTTAAAAAAGCAACTATAGGAATGATCCCATTAGGTCGATTAGGAGAGGTTAAAGATTTAATGGGTCCTTTTGTTTTTTTAGCTTCAGAAGCTTCATCGTTAATGACTGGCTCAAGTGTTTTAGTTGATGGCGGCTGGACTGCAAGATAATTTTTATTAATTAAAATTGTATTCAAAGTTAATACAATTTAAAATTAATATTTAATATCAATATTTTGATAGTAATTATGAATGTAATAGTTTGATTTTTAGGTTTTTAGATGTCCAAAATAAATTGTGAACTAAATATAAATGGGGTAACCAAAAAAATAAATATTCATGAGGATAAGACACTCTTATTTATTATCAGAGACGAGTTTGGTTTAACTGGAACAAAGTTGGGATGCGGACTTGAGCAATGTGGTAGTTGTGCAGTTTTAATAGATGGTGAAAAAAAACTTTCATGTAATTTAAGGGCTGCAGAGTATCAAAATAAAAAAATTGTTACCATTGAGGGACTTGCCAGCAAAAAGCAATTAAATCAAGTGCAAGAAGCTTTCAAAAAACATAATGCGGCACAATGTGGATATTGTACAAGTGGAATAATAATAAGTATTACGGCTCTTTTTGAAAATAATAAAAATCCTTCAGAGGATGAAATTCAAAAAGCTTTGGATGGCCATCTTTGCCGTTGTGGTTCACATTCATCAGTTTTCAAAGCAATTGAGAACTTAAAAGAGGCTTGAGTTGAATTGAATATGAAAAAATTTGAAAGTGGTCCTAGTATTAAATACTATAACAAACTTAATCATTGGTTTGATTTTAATGATCAGAACGTTTTAAAGGTTTACTCTGGAAAAGTTGATATAGGGCAGCATATTAGCTCAACTCTTGCATTGATAACTTCTAAGATTACTGGCATCAAGTATGACCAAGTAGAAATAATTAAATTAAATACTGATTTATCACCAAATGAGGGTATTACAGCCAGCAGCTTGTCAGTTGCTAATTCTGGGTCTGCTATTAAGGCTGCTTCTATAATACTTAAAACAAGTTTTATAAATTATGCACTTAAATATCTTAACATACAAAAAGACGATATGTTGTTTGAAAATGGAATAATTAAAGATAGAAAATCAAATATTTCATTAACTTATTGGGATTTTTCAAAAACAGATGAGTTTAAAGAATTAATCATTCCTGAAAGTATTGATGAAGAAACTTTAAACATACTAAATTACGTTAATAATCAAAAAATAGAGTTGAAAACAATTAAGGGCATAGTAACAGGAAGTTATAAATATGTTCATGATATGACTTTTTCCAAAATGTTGCATGCAAGGATTGTAAGGCCACCTTCCTATCATTCTAGGTTAGTAGAAATTGATAAAGCCTTTAAAGAAAAGCTGAAAAAAAATAAAATAGAGTTATTTGTAAAAGGTTCCTTTGTTGCTATTTTATCAACTGAAGAATTTCTTGTTGTTAAATATCTTGAGTTATCTAAAAAAAATATCTCTTGGGATAATAATTCTCAACTCTCAAATGATAATGTTTTTAATTCCCTTAAAAATAATGAAAAAGAAACCTTGTTGGTTAAATCTGGGGGGGAAGCCTTTTATGAAGATATTCCAGAAAATAAATCTTTTAATGATCCTAGAATAACAACATTATCAAGTGAGTATAAAAAAAGTTATTTAATGCATGGGCCAATAGGTCCTTCAGCAAGTTGTGCTATTTATAAAGAAAATAAATTTACTATTTACTCTCATAGCCAGTCAATTTTTGCTCTAAAACAATCTATTAGCAAATATTTTGAGATAACACCTGTGAATGTTTCTCTAAATTTTATGCCAGGTTCAGGCTGTTATGGTCATAATGGTGCGGATGACGTTGCCTTCGAGGCCTCTGTTTTATCTAAAGCATACCCTAATATACATGTATTATTAAAATGGACTCGGGAAGATGAACATTGCTGGGAACCGTATGGAAGCGCATCTATTAATAAAATTTATGGAGCTATTAATGATGATGGTAAAATTATTTATTGGTCAAATGAAGCTTTTTCAGACACATATTTATCAAGACCATCAGATGCTGAATTATATAACTTCACTAGTTATAAATTTTTGACTAATAAATATAATAAACAAAGATCTAAACCTAAAACTGCCGCACATATGGGAATTCATAGAAATTTAGATCCATTGTATACTTTTAAAGAAACTAGATTAGTTAAAAACCTAGTTCATGATTTACCCCTTAGAACTTCTGCTTTAAGAACTTTAGGAGCTTTTGCTAATATAACAGCTTCAGAAAGTTTTATAAATGAGCTTGCTTTAATTAAAAACATAGACCCTTTTGATATAAGAATTAACCATTTAAAAGATGGTAGGGCAATAGATGTTCTAAATAATCTAAAAATTGAAATGAATTGCAAAGATTTAGATCGTGAATGTTTTAGAGGTATTGGCTTTTCTAGATATAAAAATTCTGCTGCTTATTGTGCTGTTGGCGTAGAGATAAAAATAAGTGATAATTTAGATATTAAGTTGATTAATGCATGGATATCTGTAGATGCAGGCGAAATAGCCTATGAAGATGGTATAAAAGCTCAAGTGGAAGGTGGTTTCATTCAAGCAGCTAGTTGGTCTTTATATGAAGAAGTGCTTTTTGATTCAAAAGAAATTATTTCAAAAGATTGGGATAGTTATAAAATTATAGGTTTTGATAATATTCCTTATATTAAGACTAATGTAATTGACCGAAAAAATTATCCTTATTTAGGGGTAGGGGAGGTTGTAGCAGGACCTACAGGAGCAGCCATTTCAAATGCGATAAGTAATGCATTGGGACAGACAATTAAAACCATGCCTTTTACAAAGGAAAATATTACTAAAGAGTTACTAGAAACATAGGAGTATCATATTATGAAAGACAAAAAACAAATAGGCTTAGCTATTGTTGGATGTGGTACGATTGGAAGAATTAGAGCCATAATGGCCAGAGATTATCCAGGAATAGGGTGGATAGGATTATGTGATATTAATAGTGATTTAGGAAATAAATTACTTGATGACTGTGATGCAGATTTTTTTACTAAAGATTATAACGAATTATTAAAAAGAACTGAGGTAGATGCTGTTATAATAGCTACTGATGAAAATCATCACTTTGGACCTACTATGGCTGCAATAGAAGCTAATGCATCACTCTTTATAGAAAAACCTCTGGCAACAGATTTAATTGAATCAAGGCAAGTGTTAGATGCAATTAATTCAGCTAGAATAGATGCTGTTTTAGGTTATACTCAAAGATTTAGAAGAAGGTTTTTAGCAGTAAAACAGAAACTAAATGACAATAATATAGGAGATGTTACTTCTGTTGTTACAAGAGCATTTATGAATAGTATGGTGCCTATAGCAACTGTCAGAAGAACAAATGAAAGAAAAAATCTTACACCTATGGTAGTTTCAGGCACCCACAGTTTAGATATGTCTTTATGGTTATTAGAGGGTAAAAATCCAAAAACTATTTTTGCACAATCTGTAGATAAGAAGCTGCAAAGTCATGGAACTAAAGATGCCACTTTTGGTATTTTTACTATGGATGACGGAACAATTTTTAGCATGAATATAAGCTGGGCTCTCCCTACAGTTTGGCCTGGTTCAGTTTATGGTTTAGAAATTGGAATAGTTGGAACTGAAGGAGTTATTGATATTGAAGACACGCATAGAGATTTAGTTCTTGCAAGTACTAAGCCACAAGGCCACGGATATAATCCATCAGGTTTTGAACCATCTGCTGCTAGACATGTAGATTTTTTAACATCTTATCCTCCAGGGGATATCTATAATAATCAGCTATGGGGTCCAATGAGGGAAGAAACTAATTCGTGGTTTCAGAGACTTTATATTGGCTCTGACACCCCACATGCAACAGCAAATGATGGTCATAAGAATTTAGTTATGACTATGGCAATGGACGCTTCAAGTAAAATTGGGGAAAAAATCGAAATATCTGATGATATAGAACAAGAAATATTAAAAATTCAAAATCTTTAATTTTAAGGGTATTTAAGCTTGAAAGCTTTAATTTTAAAAGGACCTAACGAACCATTTATTTACGAGAACGTTCCTGATCCAATTCCACAAAATGGTGAAGCTGTTGCTAAAATATTAGCCTGTGGTTCTGGTTTAACAATTCAACATGTTAAGGCAGGAAGAACTAAAGTAAAATTTCCAATTATTATAGGTCATGAAATTACAGCAGAAATTGTTGAATTACGTGGTGATTGTGGTGAATTAAAAGTTGGTATGCCTGTGACTGCTTATTTCTATCTTACATGTGGTCATTGTAAATGGTGCAAACTAAATAGGGAAACTTTATGTATTAATTTTAAAGGTTATGTTGGCAGGCAGATTAATGGTGGTTATGCTGAATATATTTCTCTTCCAGCTAAGAATTTTATCCCTATTCCTTTATCTATTAATTATAAAAAAACTCCTATCGAAACTGGGATAATTTGTGACGCAATTGCCACGCCTCTCAAAGTTATTAAAAAAGCAAGAATAGAAATAAATGATAAGGTAGGAGTTATTGGAGCAGGCGGTGGATTAGGTATCCATATGCTTAGAATGTTAAAATTATATAATATAGATACTATTGCAATTGAAACAAAACAAATCAAAGAAAAATCTTGTCGGGAATCAGGAGCTTCAGAATTTATAAATCCCAATTCAAACTCTAAAACTGAAGTTATTGAAAGTTTTACTAAAGACAATGGTCTTGATGTTGTAATTGATTTTGTCTCCAGTAAAACTTCATTAGAGTTAGGTACAGATCTTTTAGGAAACGGAGGTCGTCTTGTAACATTAGGTGGAAGTGGTGAGTTCTTTAACGTTAATTCAGGAAACATGTTACTAAAAGAGATTGAACTTATTGGCAGCAGGTATTGTTCTAAGCAAGAGGTTATAGATAGTCTAGATCTTGTATCACGTAATTTAATTTCACCATTGGTTACTGAAAAAATTAAAGCAAATGAAGCTAATGATTTACATGACAGAATAGAAAAAGGTGATGTAATAGGAAGAGCTGGAATTATATTTTAATATCAAGTTTTTTATAAATTTCATTTTTTTTAATTACCCAACCAATTGATTTTGAAATAATATTAAGTGCTGAAATATGTTGTTCCTTTCCCCGCATACTTCCAATACAATCTTCAACTAATATTGGTTTATAACCTCTATTACTTGCTCCAAAAGTTGTCCCATAGACACATGTATCAGTATTAACACCACATATTAAAATATTTTCTATACCCAGTATCCGGCTAATTAATTGATCAAGTTCTGTTTCATGAAAAGAATCAAAGTTTCTTTTACTTGTTACATGAAAGTCTCCTTTACCTATAAAACATTCTGGTAATATAGAAGACAAAGTTCCTTCTACTCTTTCTGGCTTTTTTCTAGCTGGAGCTTGAATGTTTTGAGATAAATTGTTCGATTGACTAACGTCTATATAAGGACTTATAAAAAAATTATTTTTAATTTCCTCTTTTCTTCTTACAACATAGCAGTGAATAATTGGCACATTATTTTTTCTCATTTCAATAAGAAATTCTGTAGTATTTTTAATAATATTTTTAATATCATCTGTGGCTAGAGGAGAGGTTCCATGCTCTTCACTTAAATATTCGTTCTGCATATCTACTGTTAATACACATAAATTAGAAAAACTAAGATTAAGTAATGAATTCATTTTGTTTTGGTAATTTTGAAACTCTTTCTCCATCATTCTATTCTCCATAGATATAAATTGTTTAAAATTATTATTTTACATATAATAAACATATTAACAGATTATTTATATTAAATGACAAATTCATCCATAGAAAATAACGTTGGCATCATTGGTTTAGGAGTTTTAGGCTCTGCAATAGCCATAAATTTTATAAACAAAAACATACCTATTAATGGATATGATATTGATCAAAAAGCACTTGAAAAACTTAGCAATAATAAAATTAACGTTTATAACTCAATCCATAAAATTAGTAATGAATGCAATTTTATAATTACCTCTTTGCCTTCTGAGACTAGTTTAATAAATGTTTGTAAAGAATTGGTTAATAATGATGATTTAATCATTATTGAAACTTCAACTTTACCATTAGACTGTAAATTAGAAGCAAAAAAAATTCTTTTAGAAAAGAACGTTTCAATTTTTGATGCTCCTTTATCAGGAAACAGGATAGCAGCTCTTGAAGGAAAACTTTCTGCATATTTAAGTGGTGATAACAAAAATAAGATGGAAACACAAAACGTTTTAAAGGTTTTTTGTCAGAAAGTCACAGATGTTGGTGATTATGGTAACGGGACTGTAATGAAGTTAATAGGTAACATTTTAAATTTAGTTCATAATGCAGTTACTGCAGAAGTTATAGCTTTGGGAATTAAATCTGGCTTAGATCCAAAGGTAATTCATGATGCAATATCCGGTACATTTTCATCATCAGGGGTTTTTGAAAATAGGGGTAAATTAATGGTAGATGAAGATTACGATAAAGAAGGTATGAATTTCTCAACGCCACTAAAAGATTCCACCTTTATAACTGATTTATCAAAGAAGTACATGATGCCACTTCCTATCTATCAAGTTGCACTTCAATATTATTATGCTGCAATTGCTCAAGGGAACTTTAGTAAAGATGCGGCTTCTGTTCTAAAAGCTATAGAAATCAATGCAAATGTAAAAAGAAATTAAACTATTTCTTTATGTTATCTTGCCAATACTTATATATATTTGTAAAATCAACATTGTCTAAATTTTTGTTAAATTTACTTAAAAGCATATTCGTTAATTTTATATAATGATCGCTACTATTTTTTTTAATAGATATATTTTGCATCATTTCTAAATCCTTTTTTAAATTTTTTAGATAAGAATTACCATCAAACTTGTTGTTTAGTATATGTTTTGGAAATCTTTCTTCACTTATAAAACTTCTCGCGTTTGAAACATTAAAAGTTGCTATCAAATCATATAAATTAATTCCCATTTCTTCACCCAATTGACCAACTTCACACATCATAAGAAATATTCCATGACATACAGAATTGTGAAGTAATTTTATTGAGTGTCCAGAGCCAACTTTTCCATAATAAAAAATATTTTTTGCTATTAAGCCTAGTATAAATTCATTTTCTTTTAGTTGTTCTTTTTCAGCACCAATCATGAGGGTTAAAGTCCCATCCCGTGCACCAATTGCACCACCTGACATAGCTGCATCAAAATAATTAATATTTATATTTTTTAAAAATTTTGCAATTTGAATTGTATTTTCGGGTAAAGACGTTGTCAAATCTAGAAATACGGTATTTTTTTTAATTTTTTTGCTTTTCAATAATGGAATAATTTGAGTATTTGATTGAATGACAATGATTATAACATCTGAAATTACAAGTATTTTATTGATATCTAAAAAATTAATGTGAGTGTTTTTTTTTATTACTTTCGGATCAATGTCATATCCAAATAAGTTAAGTTGATTACAATTTAAATTATTATAAATACCTAAGCCCATTTTGCCTAGACCAATAATAGATATTGTTTTTTTATTACTCATTATTCTTTTAGAGTTTTAATTTTGGATCTAACCAGTCTCTCAAAGAATCCCCAAGTAAATTAAACGAAAACACTGCTATGCTTACGGCAAGTCCAGGATATATAATCATCCAGGCTGCTGTTCTATAATAGTCACTATTTACGCCGGATAACATTAATCCCCATGAAGGTGTAGGTTCCACCACTCCTAATCCAAGGAATGACAAGCTTGCTTCTAATAAAATGGCTTGACCAATAAACGCTGTTAACATAATTAAAAAAGGTGCTGAAACGTTTGGTAATATATGTCTAAAAATAATTCTAGAAGAACTATAACCGGCTGCTTTTGCTGCATCTATATAAGGAAGTGTAACAATAGTAAGAGCCTGTGATCTAATCACTCTTGCTACTTTTGGCGTAAAAGGTATAGCGATTGCAATTATCACATTAATGTCTATCCCAACGACAACAGTTTTAGGAAAAATTGCTATTACCACAATTGCTAATATGACTATAGGAAATGATAACATTAAATCGATTAATCTTTGTATTATTAAGTCTACTTTGCCTCCAAAATAAGCAGAAGTTGTGCCTATAATTGCACCTAAAGTACATCCTAACATTGCAGAAAAGAAACCGATTGATAGTGCAGTTCTAGCACCATATATCAATCTTGATAATATATCTCTTCCAAAGGCGTCAGCTCCAAGTGGATGCTCCCATGAAGGTTGACCACCACCCAATGCAGGGGATGCTTCAAAATCTACATCTTCAGGGTTATATGGCGCTACTTCAGGAGCGAAAATAGCTGCAAAGAACATTGTAATTATCATAATTAGACCAATAAAACCAAGCGGTTGCTGTTTTACAAAATCCCAAAAGGTTCTACGTGATGGTGTATTTTTATTTGATGAAGATTTGTTCATGATTGATATCTTATCCTTGGATCTAATGCTGCATAGCATAAATCTACAATTAAATTAATTACAACAAATGAAGTGGCTACAGTCAACACAAGACCTTGTAATAAATTAAGATCATTCCTTACAACACTATCAACAAATAATTTACCTATACCATTTAAGTTAAATACAGTTTCTGTAACAACTAATCCACCAAGTAGAAATGCAAACTCTAATCCAATAACTGTTACGGTTGGTAAAAGAGCATTTCTCATTCCATGTTTAACTATGACGATTTTTTCATACAAACCTTTTGCTCTAGCTGTCCTAATATAATCTTCTGATAAAACCTCTAAAATTGACGACCTTAGCATTCTAGCTACTACAGAACTATATCTATAGCCAACTGATATAGCTGGCCATATCATTTGATTAAAATTTGTGAGAGGATCAACAAAAAGACTGACTGTACCTAGAGGTGGAAGATTTCCAAAGCTAAGTACAAGCATTATCAAAAGCATTCCCAACCAAAATGAAGGGACAGCTATTCCTCCTATTGTTAGTAATCTAATTATATAATCAATAAAAGTACCTCTATATAATGCAGCAAAAGTACCTAAAGGAAAAGCTATTAATACTGCTAAAAAAGTTGATAAAAGAGCTAATTCAAAGGATAACCCTATGCGTGCACTAATTTCTTCAGAAACTGGCTCTTCAGTCCACAAAGATATTCCTAGATCCCCTTTTGGAAGGCCGGACATATACTTAATAAATTGAATATGCATAGGATCATTTAGTCCTAGGCGCGTTTTTTCAGCTTCTATCTGTTCTAAAGTTACTTCACCACCTTCAGCGGTTAATTTAAGTGCAACAATATCGCCTGGAACAACTCGTAGAACTAAAAAAACAATAATTGCAACCGCAAGTAAAGTGGGAAACATTAGTAATATTCTTTTTAAAGCGTACTTTAACATCAATTATACCTTTATACATGAAACAAAATGATCATTTTTAAACTTTGCTAACTCAGGTGTTTCCTTAGAACATTCATCAGAGAATTTTGGACATCTAGAAGAAAAAACACAACCTTTGGGAGGATTAAGAGGTGAGGGTAGTTCACCTTTTAAAATTATTCGCTTTCTGTTTTTTTCTATTTCAGGATCTGGTACTGGTGCTGCATCTAGAAGAGCTTTAGTATATGGATGTTGTGGATTTGAATATAACATTGATTCTTCTGCCACTTCCATAATTTTTCCTAAATACATTACAATTACTTTATGTGAGATATGTCGGACGACAGCTAAATCATGGGCAATAAATAAATAGGACAGTCCTAACTCTTTTTGAAGATCTTCTAAAAGGTTTATTATTTGGGCTTGAACTGAAACATCTAAAGCAGACACTGGTTCATCACATATAATTAATTTAGGCTCCATTGACAATGCCCTTGCAATTCCTACTCTTTGCCTTTGTCCTCCCGACAGTTCATGAGGGTATCTTTCTGACATGTAAGTATATAAACCAACTTGTCCTAATAATTTGTCAATTTTTTCTTTTCTTTTTTCTTTATCCTCAATTATTTTGTGAACCCTTAGAGGTTCATCAAGTATTTCACCTATAGTCATTCTAGGATTAAGTGAAGAAAAAGGATCTTGAAATATTACTTGCATATCTCTTCTCACTAAAGCTATTGATTTATTATTCATCTCAATACCTTTAAACTTAATGTCACCAGAAGTTGGATCATTTAAGTGTAAAATTGATCGTCCAACAGAAGTTTTTCCACAACCTGATTCACCAACTAGACCTACAGTTTCTCCTGGTTGAATTGAAAAAGAAATATCATCAACAGCTTTAACTTTTCCTGAAACAGTTTTAAGCCAACCAGTTCTCAAAGAAATATTAAAATGCTGTTTTAAATTTTTAATTTCAATTATTGGCTTTGCATTTACATCAGGTATTGATTTTGAATTTTCTTCACTAGATGCATACATGTTAGAACCATTTTCCATTGCCTTTTCAAAATGCCAACATGCAACACTTGCCAGCTCTTTTGGAGATGTTTCTATTAATGAAGGGGATTGTTTACAATCACTATTTTTAATTGGACATCTTTCATAAAATCTACAACCAGTTGGTGGATTCATTAAATTAGGAGGTAAACCGTCAATAGTAGCTAACTTACCTTTTCTTGATTGATCTAATCTTGGAACAGATCTTAAAAGACCTATAGTATAGGGGTGTGTTGGTTTTTTAAATATTTTATT
>Ga0115566_10004194_pt1 | contig 11503 bp, 10 predicted proteins | sample COGITO_mtgs_1204_3_FD_87173 | JGI IMG/M metagenome (GOLD analysis project Ga0115566, IMG submission 87173) | Pelagic marine microbial communities from North Sea - COGITO_mtgs_120405 | ecosystem: Environmental > Aquatic > Marine > Epipelagic | place: Germany:Helgoland, sampling site Kabeltonne...
TATAGTAAGATTCTCCACCGTACCGCGGAGGGGTGGCAGAGCGGTTGAATGCACTGGTCTTGAAAACCAGCGAGGGTGAAAGCCCTCCGAGAGTTCGAATCTCTCCTCCTCCGCCATATTCGATCCTGCAAGCAATCCAGTTTTCCAAAAATTTCCCCCATCGAGCAGTCTCCACCGTCAGTTAGGCGGAGGAGGAAGATGAGAACTCTCCAGTTCGATCGAATGCGTAGCAATCAAGACTTGCGCGCAGTGCAAGCCATCAGAGTCCAGATGATGCGGCAAGCTATCAGGGTTATCCAGAAGACCTACATCTCGCAATGGTGAGAATCAGCCAAAGCTGATTCGAATCAATCTCTCCCATTCAGTACTTGTATACCTCGAACAAAGGGCTAAATGGCTGGGCATGTTTCTTCCGCAAGCCAAAAGCACCCCCATCGAGCAGTCTCCTCCGTCAGCCAGCCGGATGATGAGGAACTGAACCTTCCCAATGCGCGCAGCCTCCAACAAAGATTAACTGCAAACCAACCCCTCCAATCAAGCTAGGCGCGAGAATCAAATCGAAGCTGCCACAATCCAGACACAATTAACCCCAACATGGCCCTAATTGCAGTATTGCGAAGTTAGATTTGCTTGTTTTAATAAAGCCTCAATCAACTACAAATTGATTGAAACCTCCTAGAGCTTGACCCCGCTTGAAGGCCCTCACCTAGAGGGCCTTTTTTTTGCGGAGTAAGGGGGGAAATTTAGCGGTTGGAGCGGGTCACCGGCGGGGTTACAGAGCTAACTCGATTCGCATTCAGCGCAATGAAGTCTGCGAGAATACGTCCACTTTCAAGAAGCAGCGGATCACCTTCGTCCTCTGTTGCTTCCTCTTCAGGCTCGTCTGGGCTTGCAGTGTCGTCGTTCGCTATTAGCGACTCTTCATCGTCTTCTTCGTTTAAGTCTGCAACCCACTCATTCAGGGAAAGGCCTTTTAGAAGGCGGCGCATATTTTCGGCATCGAATTCTGTACGTCGAGATTCCTCACGCTCTTCCTTAACTTTTACTTCGTTAAGAGACAGCTGCTCTCTCTGACGAATAACGCGAGTGCGCTCGATCTGGTCGCGAAGATAAATAAAATCAGGGGAGCTTTCGGCTCGTTCCGCATGGCGCGTCTGCAACTCTGGCAACAGGGCCTGAATCGCTAGATAGGGTCGGTACTCAACTGGACGCACGGTATCCCAGGGTAGGGCGCCGTCAAGGCTACTCTCGCCTATATCTTCGTAGGCGTCGTAGAAATCAGGGAATGTAATGTCCGGAATCACGCCTCGGTGCTGAGTGCTTTCGCCGGAGATTCTGTAGAACTTGGAGCGGGTTAACTTAACCTGGCCATAGTCCATCGGAATGATTTCCTGAACAGTTCCTTTGCCAAATGTCTGGCCGCCCAGAACAATGCCCCGTTGATAGTCCTGGATCGCGCCGGCAAAAATCTCTGAAGCCGATGCGCTAGTTCTATTTACCAATACAGCAAGAGGGCCGTTGTATGCCACTTCCGGATCATTGTCACCGAAGGATCTAGTGAAGCCATTACGTAAACCCGAATAGCGAATCTGTACCGTAGCGCCTGTTTCGATGAATAGGCCCACTAATTGATTCGCTTCGCTCAAGCTACCACCGCCGTTGTTACGCAGATCCACCACTACGGCGTCGACATCTTCTTCTTTTAATTCATCGAGAAGGGCATGCACGTCTCGAGTCGAACTCTTGTAGTCGGCATCACCGCGTGAAGCCGCTTCGAAGTCGAAATAGAAAGTGGGTAGATCGATGATGCCGATTTTATACATATCGCCGTTATAGCTTAACTCGATCACTTCTTTCTTCGCCGATTGATCTTCGAGCTTAACGGTGTCGCGAGTGATACTCACAACTGTCGCATTCGATTCGCTTAAAGCATCAACCGGAATCACATTAAGACGAACCACGGTGCCTTTCTCGCCGCGGATTTGTGCGACCACATCGTCTAGCCTCATGCCAACGACATCTTGCAGCTCGCCATCTACACCCTGACCAATAGCAATAATGCGATCACCAGCCTGTAATTCACTGCCCCGTTCGGCGGGTCCGCCCTTAATGAGCTCGGCCACCTTCGTATACTCTTCCTCGGTAGTAAGCTGTGCGCCTATGCCCTGGAGGGAAAGCGACAGACCCATGTTGAAGTTTTCAGAGTCACGGGGTGAAAAGTAGGAGGTGTGAGGATCTACAGCCGTGGCAATGGTTGCCATATAGGTCTGAAAAATATCCTTGTCATTAGTCTTGGCTATCTGGCTTAGCTGATTACGGTAACGCTTGCTGAGCTTCTCTTTGATTTCTTCATTGTCATCACCTGTCAATTTCAGGCTCAGAACACTGTTCTTAATTCTGAGTCGCCATAGCTCATCTAGCTCTGCCAGCGATGCGGCATAGGGGGCGTCTTCACGATCGATAGCAATGGACTCGTCTATAGTAAAGTCCATTTCGTCAATGTGGTTCTCTACACGATCTACGGCGTAAATCATGCGTTCGAGGATGCGCTTGTAGTACACATTATAGATTTCGAAACCGGGCTCGACACTGCCGCTCGCGAGGCTATTGTCCAGGGTATAGCGATAGCTGCTAAGGCGATTTATATCTTCATTGAGAAAATACAGCTTGGAGCCATCAAGAGAGTCGATATAGCTATCGAATACGGTGGAGGAGAAATTATCATCGATGCTAACCGAGGAATAATGCTTGGTTTCTAACTCATTCAATAGATTTAGTGCAGTCTCACCATGAATAGGCTGGCTCTCAAGGGGGGTATACAAGGCATCGATATCGAGAACCGTGTTCAGCTGGCTGGGCTCTTCCTGCGCAGCTAACGTGGATGCCAGGAAGATAGAGCATGCCGTTACAGCGGCTTTCAGCATGAATCGATTCCGTTTACATTTTGGTGAACTGTTATTCATAAGTCTCCACTGAGTTCCTTAAAACTGAGTTCTTTAAATTATGGTTTGTCGCGAGATGATGTAGTCCAACTGGCGAACGGGCTTCAGGCCCATTTGTGTAACTAGAGACTAAGCGAAATAAGCCCGTGTGAGAAGGCCTTTGACGCCTAATCTGGGTCTAGAAAAGGTCCAGATCCCGCGACAGGGTTTCTAAAGCTTACTTTGTCGCTATTTAATGAGCTTCTGGCGAGCAGATGCGTGCCTTTCTGCCCGTTCCACATCGATGTATCTATCGGTGATAGCGCTGGAGCCATGGCCCGCATCATCTCTTACATGTTCTCTAGGCCGGTGCTTTACGTCCTCGGATATCCCGGTGTGCCGAAGCCAGTGGACGGTCGCAGCACCGAGACGCTCTGCGTCTTCAACGAAGCCGTTGGCGCGCATCTTCTCGGCTGCTGCATCGAAACATTTCTGCACTATGCCGCGAATTTGACGCGTGCTACTTATCCCACCTTTGCCACGGGTCTTGTGGATTAAGGGAGTTGCCTCGCCCGGCGTGGGTAGGCTGGGAAGGCCCCGCGATAGTCGGTAGCGCTTAAGCGCTTCCAACATGGCATCGCTAACCGATATCTCGCGCTCCTTATTGCCCTTACCAACGGTAAGAAACCACCAATTTCCTTCCTGATCGGCCTGAAAATGTCCCATTTGGGGCTGCCATCGACTTGTATCTACCAATTCGGAGATTCTCAAATACATCGCAAAGAGGGCGTTCATAATAAATAGCGTACGCTCGTGCACCAGGGGCTGTTCCGCCGCCATCTGCTCTGCCGTTTCTATAACGAAATCCCATTGCAGCGGAGAAAGCCGGCGTATCTTGCCTTGGCTCTGCTGTTTGCGCAGAAACTTGCTCTTCTGGCGTATCTGAGCAACTGGATTAGCGGAGATGTAGCTCTCTTGAATGAGGAAATTAAAGAAACTACTGAGCACGCTAAAAAGCGACTGCAGCGCCGCTTGGGACACTACAAACTCTCCGCCGGCTTGGACATAGGGACGCCAGTCCGTGTTTGGGACACGCTCGCCCTGTCGTAGTAGAAAACGGGGGACATTCTTGTCCCCAACCCAGTTACTGGGCGGCTGCTTGGCAAATTCGATATAGGCTTCAATATCTTCTCTAACTATCTGTTTTAATTTTTTTTCTGAGATTATTAGACACCAGTGTAGGAAGTGCTCGATCTCCCGCCTATAGGTACTAAAGGTATCGGGACTACCGCGGTAGCTGAAAATAAATTCTGCCGCACACTGATAGTCGTCTACTGCATCCTGGGGGGCATCGAGTAAGAGATGCTTCAGCGATGTAACAGGCCGCTTGAATGGATTCGGCATTTCGTCGAGAGTGTCGAAGAAAGCGGGGGGACAGTTCACATTAGACATTAGCTTGTTGCTTCAATATTTTGTTTCAGTTGTAGTTTAGCGCAATAATATATCTGTAGCACTTACTTGAGTTTGGCTGCTTAGCTATTGAATTGTCGAATGTTTCCTAAGCTATAAGTTAAGTCGGTGGATTGGCGACTTACTTGATAGCCTATCGATAAGATCATCTCGCTTTTGCTAATTGGCAAGGCCCTATCCTGATTGTACAATCAGCGTTATATAAACAGGTATATAACAGCAATCCTACTTTGACCACAGTCATCAGATACAGACTAATCGCCGCCCTGGCACTAACTCTGTCTACAGCGGCCCATGGAGACAGGCTTAATGTGGCCGTGGCTTCAAACTTTGCCGCACCAATGGAGGAAATCAAAAAGGCTTTCGAGTCGCGGTCTGAACATGAACTGGTCATTATTCGGGGCTCAAGCGGCAAGCACTATGCCCAGATTCTCAATGGTGCACCATTTGATGTGTTCCTCTCCGCCGACCAGACTAGACCGCAGCGCTTATTAGAAAAGGGCATAGCAATCCCAGGAACCCTTGGGACATATGCACTCGGTCGTTTGGCGCTATGGAGTAGAAAACCAGACCTAAAGCTTGGTAGGGAATATCTATTAAATACAGATAATTACGGGACACTTGCAATAGCAAACCCACGTTTAGCCCCCTACGGGCTGGCGGCTACCCAGGTGTTGGAGGCTATTGGCTTACAATCAGACCTGAACAACAGAATGGTCATGGGGGAAAACATTGCCCAGACCTTTCAGTTCGTCTACAGCGGTAATGCGGATATAGGACTGGTCGCCTATTCACAGACGCTTTCGCCAGCGGTTCGCGGCCAAGGCTCTTCCTGGCTTGTGCCTAGTGAGCATCATCAGGCTATAAGACAGGATATGGTGTTGCTAACAGAGTCGTTTGCCGCCAGAGAGTTCGCCGCTTTTATGGAAAGCGACTTGGCGCGGGAAATCCTCACAGATCAAGGCTACCTCTTAAGTGATGGTCGATAATAATGCTACAAGATTATGATATTACAGCTTTAATTATTACTCTTAGGCTTGCAGCAACGACTACTATTATCTTGCTTATTGTTGGCACCCCGATAGCGTGGTGGCTGGCAAACACCCGTTCCCGGCTGCGTAGCACCATCGAGGCCATTATCGCCTTACCCCTGGTGCTCCCACCAACTGTCCTGGGATTCTATCTGCTACTGGCCTTTAGCCCTGATGGGCCTGTAGGCAAGGCTGTAGCTGCGCTGGGACTGCCTTCGCTGGCATTTTCTTTTACCGGTCTAGTCCTGGGATCGGTAATCTATTCCATGCCGTTTGTAGTTCAGCCCTTGCAGAATAGTTTTGTCAGCCTGGGTAAACGGCCTCTAGAGGTTGCTGCCACATTAGGCGCCTCAGCCATCGACCGCTTTATTAGCGTAGTGCTGCCATTGTCCAAAATGGGCTACCTTACGGCGGCGGTTCTGGGCTTTGCACATACCCTTGGCGAGTTTGGCGTCGTGCTGATGATTGGCGGAAATATCCCCGGGCAGACGCAGGTACTCTCAATCGCCATCTACGACCATGTAGAGGCCCTTGAGTATGGCCAGGCTCACTGGCTGGCCGGAGGCCTGCTAATAGGCTCTTTCCTCGTGCTATTAATGGTTTACGGTGCGAATCGTCGAATTCACTTGATGAAGACAGCATGATTGAGGTCGAACTACATCTGCAGCGCTCCGAGTTCCAGCTGAATGTCGAGTTCAGCGTTCCTGGCCACGGCGTAAGCGCCGTGTTCGGCCCCTCGGGCTGTGGCAAGACGACGCTTCTGCGAGCGATAGCCGGGCTCGAGCCTGATGCCACGGGGAGCCTGGAGGTGAACGGACGGAAGTGGCAGTCTCCCCTGAAGCGCCTCCCAGTAGAGGCTAGAGGGGTGGGCCTGGTGTTCCAACACCCAAGTCTATTCCCCCATCTGACTGTTGAAGAGAATCTGTTCTACGGCATGAAACGCCTACGAAAAGTATCCAATCCCTTTGATATAAAGGAACTAATTCTTATTCTCGGTATCGAACAACTGCTTAAACGTCACCCCGATAGCCTATCTGGCGGGGAGCTGCAACGCGTTGCCCTAGGCCGGGCCTTGCTGGCAGAGCCAAAGCTATTACTCATGGATGAACCCCTTTCGATGTTAGATCAGGCGAGCAGAGAGATACTCATGCAGCTTCTCGAAAGTTTTCTGCAACAGATTGATATACCTGTTCTTTATGTTACCCATTCCAGTGAAGAAGTTGCCCGCTTGGCGGACAATCTGGTGCTGCTGTCCAGAGGAGGCGTTACGGCGTGCGGCCCCACGACAACGGTGCTGGCTTCTTTGAATAGCGAATTAAGCCGCAGTGAAAGTGCATTCAGCGTACTTCAGGGGAGAATCTCCAACAAGGAACTGTCTGGATTGCTGAGCGTGGAATGTAGCGACGGGATAGACCTTAAGGTACCGGCATCCGAGAGCATGGTAGCCAAGCACTATAATCTGGGCAGAGCCGTTAGATTACGCATTCGTGCCAGAGACGTGAGTATCTGTCTTGAGCGGCCGCAGCAGAGCAGCATCCTAAACATTCTTCCAGCTGTGATTATGGAGATTTCCACCTCGAGCGATAGCGGAAGTAGGGTGATCAAATTGGATATAGCAGGCATGCATATCCTATCGAAGATCTCAGATTACTCGGTTCAACAGCTGGGATTGCATACAGGACAGGCCGTTTTTGCCCAAATAAAATCCGCATCTCTTGTTTAAATATTCCATATATTCAATAAGATAGAAATTTTTTATTAATGTTTTTATTGACTAAAGTGATCTGCCCTTAGGAAAGGCTGAGATTAGTAGCGTCGGGGGAACCGCTAGGCCAGCATCAGGATCACACTGGAAGCCTTAAACAGGGCGGTAATGGACATCCCCTCCGTCAGGGCCAGATTATCTGCGCTTTTGTTCGTAATGACAGCACTCAGAGTCTTGCCACCCGGAAGCTCTATAGACACATCCGCGTTGACTGCGCCCCGGTCTAGCTTGAGCAGGGTTCCTCTTAATACATTCCGCGCACTCACCTTAAGCCCATCACCGACCGCAAGGGTTACAGAGGAGGCCTTTATCATTGCCACAACCGAGACCCCCACATCGAGCCTCATGTCGCGCCTGCTTTGTTCGGTCACTATCGCTACTATCCGCTGCTCAGGCGAGATACGGATCTGAAGCTCTGTATTCACAGAGCCGGTCTCTATAGTCGAAATGCTTCCCAGAAATTGGTTGCGGGCACTGGTTTGTAAGAGGGGGCTTTTCACGAAATTTGATACATCGTCCAGTGAATTGAGCTGCTGATTTAGATTCTCCAAAAATAGATTATGTTGTTCTTGCAACTGCTTAAAACCATTAAGCATTTTTTTTCCATAACTGGTTAGGATTGAGCCTCCACCCTTGTTTCCGCCAGTACTTCTTGCGATAACTGGCTGCTCGGAGAGATTGTTAATTCGCTCCAGTCTGTCCCACGCAGTTTTGTAGCTAATTCCTGCGATCTTGGCTGCAGCGGTAATTGAGCCTGTTTCAGCTATTGCCTGGAGCAAATCGATCTGATCCAACATCAGGCGCTTTGACGTGGTTTCCGCTAACCAAATTTGACCCTCGAGGTTTGCCAAGAACTAGTCCTTTTTTATAGAGGCAGCTATTATGCCCTAAATATAAGCACAGCCAAGCAAGGAGGGGGAAGGGCGCGGCTCTCTTTTACAGAGGCCTGCGCTTGATGTAGATTAATCGATATCAGTAAATGAGACAATTTGTACTGCCTAGCTTCGAGGGACAACTGTCTTTCCCGAAACGCCTGAGAAGCTAGTGGCAGGAAAAGGAGGCCGTCGCTAATCTGCGCTCCCGGTCTCTCTTAGCGTTGCCATCGAACAAGATAGGGTGTTCTGAACAGCAATCACACGGCGTCGAAGATTAACTTCAAGGCTGAACTGGACCCCCTATACGAATGGTTCTTGCGCGAAGGCGGCTGCGATCTATCTTAAATGCGGGTCTGCGCTGGGCGAACTGGGCGGCAAAATTTTGAAAAAGTACAAAAATTTTATAAAAGTAGCTAAATTAAATATCATTTATTACATAATGTTATACTCTAAAAGCGAAGTAAATATTTATATTAGGGGCTTATATGCCAATTCGTAGGGTCAGAGCATGCTTGATTGCAGCCAGTGCAGCACTCCTAGTTTCCTGCAGCAGCACTCCCAACGGGGGTGATTTTAGTAAAATGTCGTCGACTGAATTAGTAGCCTATAATCGCTCAGTTGAATTTTGGGATCAGGTTTACTGCGCCGATGAAATCCGGGCTGGTACGCACATCCGGCGGCGTTACTGTGAGACATACATGGAGCTTCAGGATCGCCTCATTAAGGCTGCCAGCTCCCTCAATGTGTTGAGTACGACCAGGATCTATTAGGCTCACGCGGCATTAGGAGACCCCCCAGTCATCACAGAGGCAATTCACGCTTCGCTGCCGCGGTTCTATGGACTTGCATGCTACAAGAGTGTTTATGCTTAAGTCGAGAAATTAAAAACAATAAGTAAGCCACTGTAAATAAACAGTATTTTTAACTACCGTTTTATAACTACTGGTTTATAACTAAGGATTTGTAATGAAGGATACCAGAGCTCAGGTTTTCTTAACTCTAAGCCTAATTGGTTTATCGAGCTGTAGCGGCCTAGACAATACGATCACAGATCCAGTTCAATGGTGGGCCATTAATGGCTGGGACAGCGCTGTAACTATCGAGCTTTACGACAACAACTGTAGCCGCCCCTTGAGAGATATTCGCTTCAAATCACATGAGGAGATTAGGGTCGTTTCCTGCGGCGATGGGCAGGGGCGGGCAAACGTACGTTTCAAGAGAGAAGGCTACGCATCTAGACAAGATTCCTGGGGCCGCGATACGGTCGTCCGTTTGAATCAGCGCACTATCGTTCGTTAAGCCCGAAGAATCAAAGATAACTTATTGTAAATAAACATTAAATTTACTAATTATTAGCTCACTGGTATGAACTCTATTTGTCCCGCGCGCCTGTGCTAATTTTTACCCTGCTCCTGGAGGGATTCGCGCTGACGCCTGCTTATGTGGGCCAGAACTCGCAGATTCGGAACTACAGATCCTATTAGGGGCAGGGCGCCAGCGGCGGATAGCTTTTCAACGTTTTCTAGCTCATATTTAGCTTATAAACATATAGTTAGACACTTTTCTTATGAAGATTACTGATGATTACTTGCTGTTAATGGGCGTGCCCGGTTCACCCTATACGCGAAAAATGCTGTCCTTGCTTCGCTACCGCCGCATACCCTACAGGCTATTGCCAGGTGGCAGACAAGAAGCAGCAAGCGACACGCGACGGTTCCCGGCAAGGCCGCAGCCAAGAGTACGGCTGCTGCCTACATTCTATTTAAAGGACGAGAACGGCGTAGAGCAGGCAGTTTGTGATAGCACGCCGCTTATTCGTCGATTCGAAGAACAGTTCGAGGGACGCTCGGTTATACCAAGCAATCCTTGGCTGAGCCTTATCGACTACCTTATAGAAGACTACGCAGATGAATGGCTAACCAAGGCTATGTCTCATTACCGCTGGAGTTATGCGCCCGACATCCATAAAGCGGGGCAGATGTTGCCTAGGTGGAACAACAGCACGGCAAGCGAGGCCGATATAGCCGAACAAGCCAAAACCATTACCCAGCGCCAGGTGTCTCGCCTGAGCTATGTAGGCTCCAATGCTCTCACGAGCGCAACAATCGAGAATAGTTTTAAAAGTTTATTAGGAAAGCTAGATAAGCATCTGAATTTATAACCTTTTATTCTAGGAAATCGCCCGTCTGCAAGTGACTTTGCTATCTACGGACAACTTACTGCTATGGCTTTGTTTGACCCTACGCCCGCGCAGATCATCATCGAGACCGCGCCACGAATATACGCATGGACGGAATCTATGGAAGATCTTTCCGGATATGAGAGTTTCGATGACGTTTGGTTAGATCTTGAATGTCTGCCAGAGACCCTTGTTGCGCTATTAGAAGAGATAGGGCGCCTCTATCTGCCGTATTTAGTGGCAAACGATGCCGCTGTGCGCGCAGGGATCGATACGCTGGAAACTGAACTCGATGGACGCGCATGGACACAAAATCCGTTTCCTTATCAGTGCAAGTGTCTGGGCTGGCTTAAGGAAGGTTTCGCTGGCTTATCCGATCATGATGCTAATCAGCTTAGAACACAGCTGCGGCACACCGGCATCATAGAATTGCTAGCCTAGGAGGATCGCCAGAATCTACCTGTGCGTTGCCGCTTCAATCACAGTGGAGATTTAGCACATGGAGGCTACCGCAAAGGGGCGCTGACTTGCCTCTCTTCTATTTCCGGTAATCTTTATTACCGGAAATAGTGGAATAGGCCTGTTTAGGGACGATGCCGCCCCAGATGGATGTTTTCAATCACTCTGCCTCTATAGCCTGACTAAGAACTCTCTTTCTTGGTTCGCATGGTGACGAACTCTTCGGCCAATGTCGGATGAATACCAATAGTCCTATCGAAGTCTGCTTTGGTAGCACCGCAGTTAATGGCAACAGCAAATCCCTGAACGATCTCTCCGGCGTCGGCTGCTACCAAATGCAGCCCCAGCACTTTATCGGACTGCCGGTCGACGATGAGTTTGACCATCGAGCGCTCGTCACGACCGCTTAGCATGTGCTTTAGCGGTGTAAACTGACTCTCATAGACATGAACCTCGATTCCAGCCGCTATGGCGTCTTGTTCCGATAGACCGACCGTAGCGATGTTGGGGTGACAGAAAACGGCTGTAGCGATGTTTTTATAGTCCAAGGCAGTAGTATCACCGGAAAACAATGCCCTGGAGACGATCTGGCCCTCGGCCAAGGCGACGGGTGTTAGCGCAACGCGGTCTATAACGTCACCCACGGCATAGATGCTGGGCTCATCTGTTTGAAAATGATCATTTACCTTAATAGCGCCGTTTGTGCTTAGTTTGACCGCTACTGTGTCCAGGCCTAAATCGTCGGTACGCGGAACACGGCCAGTAGCGGCAATCACCATATTGCAGGAAACTTTAGATCCAGA
>Ga0115566_10004202_pt1 | contig 11494 bp, 9 predicted proteins | sample COGITO_mtgs_1204_3_FD_87173 | JGI IMG/M metagenome (GOLD analysis project Ga0115566, IMG submission 87173) | Pelagic marine microbial communities from North Sea - COGITO_mtgs_120405 | ecosystem: Environmental > Aquatic > Marine > Epipelagic | place: Germany:Helgoland, sampling site Kabeltonne...
AAATTTTGAGTATGAGAACAGGTCTTTTTGTTTTATTGTGTGCATTTTCGTTTTCGTTATTTAGCCAAGGCTATAACAGAAAAAACAAGGATGCCTTTCCTCAACAACCTCGCTACGAAAAAAAATTCTGGTACTTCGATTTAGGGGCTAACTACACCCTTCCGCTGGTAAATAAAAAAAAGATAGATGGAACTCAAATTGCCGACACCTTATATCGCACTAATCTTACTCAAAATGGTAAAGTTGGAGCCTATGCTGCTCTAGGACGCTACCACATGATCAACAATTATTATTTCTTTAGGTACTGGAATTATGGAATAAGTTATCGCTGGTTAAAAGGAACAGAATCTTATAATGATGAGATAGTTATTGCTGAAGTCCCAACTTCAATTAACACAGGAGAAAATACATTTTCGGATCATTATGTTGGAATGCACATTGAACTGAACGGCCGGAACAAACTTTCAGATAATTCTTTTCTGTCTCATGGTTTTGGCCTAAATGCCAGCTATGCAGTTGGTTCAAAAAGAACTTACACTCATAATGTGCCTGGAATTGAAGAAAAAACACAAAATAAAATTCATGGCTACATGTACTATAAACTAGGTTGGGGATTTAGAGCAAATAAAAAGCTTTTAGTCATCCCTACCATAGAAGTTCCTATAATGAATTTCTATTCTTGGAACGGCGCTCGAGCTGACATGCCCTACTTCAATAGCAACTATTGGCCATTAACCTTTTCAATCCGTTTTATGCTGTGCCAACCCTATCGTCAAAAAACTTGCCCGCCAGTTGACGCAATAGGAGTGCCTGACGGGTATAATGAGGACGGTTCTAAAAAGAGTAAATAAAACCCTTTTTTAGTTCAATTTCTACGTTTTCAAGGAAATAAAATTTCCTTTCAGCCTGGAACTAGAACAAATAAAGAGTTTAAGTAATAACTATATTAAACCCGAATAAAATCAGGGATTGAAGCCTATTTTATTCCTTCTTCCAACAGCGTTTTGATACATAATAAATTTGTTCATAGTCAATTGGGAGGTTTTCTTTTTTCCTTCGTTCTATATAAAAATCAACATATTCAAAAGCCTTGCTACAATCCCTAATTAAAGAATAGTTGAAAGCCAAACTCCAGGCAAAAGAAGACCATTCAGATTCTTTAAAGCCAATTTCAGCATACTTAATGGAAGTATTTAAATCATTGGTGTCTTTCCAAATCCCATACCTACAATAATAAGTCATTCCAATATCATGTAAAAACGCTTCTCGTCCTTTCACAATATCATATTGCCAAAGTGAATCCAATATGTGTTGAGAGTAAACAACCGAAGCCGAGTCCACTCTTGTACAAGTCAATGGAACTTTAGATTTGAATTGATTGTAATCGACTTGGCCAAAAACAGAAACTGAAAAGAAAAATAAGAAAAGAATAAAAGCAGTTCTGGTCATGGTGATATTATTTAAACAAACCCAAATTTAATTCAAATAAGGATTATACTTTTTCTCATCTGCCAAAGTTGTAGTTGGTCCATGGCCACAATGTACAACTCGATTCAAATCCAATTTGAAAAAAGTGTTTTTTATAGAATCAATCAAAGTTTGATGATCTCCTCCTGGTAAGTCAGTTCTGCCTATACTCCGGTGAAAGAGCACATCTCCTGCAACAACAAAATTTTCTTCTTCGCATTCAAAAGCTACATGCCCAGGACAATGACCAGGTAAAAAATGAACCTTGAAAACCGTATTTCCAAAAGTGATATCCTCTCCCTCTTTCAGGACATAAGCAGGTTTGGTTAATTCAGATTTTGGCTTAATCCCAAAACGAGAACATGAAAAATCAAAGCTTTCGTAAACAGGTTGATCCAGTGGATGAACTTGAGGAATTAGCCCCCATTTTTTTCCTACAAAAGGAACTCCAAAAACATGGTCTAAATGGCTATGAGTTAGTAACAGTAAAACCGGTTTTAGTCCGTTTTCTTCAATAAATGATTGCAGTTCCCTTTCCTCCTCTTCTTCAAAACAACCTGGGTCAATAATTACACATTGCTTGGTATCATCATATACCACGGATGTGTTCTCCATAAAAGGACCGAAAACAAAAGATTTAATTTGTGTACTCATAATTATTATCAAATTTCAACCATTGAGTAATCAACATACTCTTGGCTTTCGCAAAAGTACATTTAATGCGTACTTTTACGCCCCTTCAAAATGAATGCTTTTTCAAAAATAAAGTCTTGCCTGTGGCTGTTTTCAGTCTTGTTTGTGTTTCTGTACGCAAAACAATCTGCTGCACAATTTTACACGGGAATGGATCATCCTTTTGGGAAAAACCGAGTACAGCATGAGCAGTTTTATTGGACTTACTATAAATTTAACAAGTTCACAATATATCAAACCTCAGGTGGTGAAAAATTATCAGAGTTTACTGCCAGAAATGCAAAACGTATAATAAATGAAGTTGAGAAACGAATTGGTTACTCCTCTCGAAACCCAATTAACTTTATTATTTACAACAAACAAAACGAATACGAGCAAAGTAATATCGGGCTCTTTGATCCAAAAAATGGAACGGGCGGTGTAACTCAAATTGCAAGCTCAAACGTGTTTTTGTATTTTGAAGGAGATTACAACAAACTAGAAACCCAAATAAAAAAAGGAGTTTCCGAAATGCTAATACATCGTATGGTATTTGGCGATAATTGGAAAGAGGTTATTAAAAATGCTACTCTACTTTATGTTCCTGATTGGTATACTAAGGGTCTTCAATCTTATGTTGCAAACCCTTGGAGCGTACATCTCGACGATAGAGTTAAAGATGGTGTAATGACCGATCGATATAAAAAGTTTAATCATTTGGAGGAACCCGATAGAACTTATGCAAGTCACGCTCTATGGAATTATATAGCTGAAGTGTATGGCCCCGAAATGATTCCAAATGTGCTGTACATGACCCGGGTGAGCCGAAGTATTGAAAGCGGATTTTTATTTGTGCTAGGAGTAGGTCTCAAACAACTATCTACAGATGCCTGGTTGCATTACAGAATAAAATATGAAATGGATGGGCAAAATGAAAAAATGCCAGATGACAAATTACTTTATTCAAAAACCAAAAAGAAACGAGAATATTACCAAGTTGCACTCAGTGAAAGCGGACAATATTTTGCAGTCGCCTCAAATAAGTTAGGTAAATACAAAGTCATGTTCCATGACCTAGAAAATGAGAAAAAGAAAAAGTTGCTAAAAGGAGGACTCAAAATGGATAGGCTCCCTGACCACAGTTATCCGCTAATCGACATTAGAGAAGACAACAAAGTAGTAGCCGTTTTTTATGAGCATAAAGCCGAACCTCAACTAATAATGTATGACATAGAAGAAAAGAAAAAATACAAACGAGAAGTTTTTAGAGTTGATAAAGTGTTAAGTGCAAAATTTTCTCCTGATGGGGGAAAAATGATATTATCTGCCATGCTAAAAGGGCAAACCGATTTGTGGGAGTACAATCTGAGAGGCAATACGGTAAAACAATTGACCAATGACATGTATGACGACCTTGATCCTGAATATTTAGAAGATGGAAAGGAGATAATTTTTGTCAGTAACCGTCCTGACGATACCTTAAGAACAGAAAAAAGGTATTTAACAGATTTGATGCCTACAAAAGATATTTATATTCTAAATGTAGCTGATAAAAGTTTACAACGCATAACCGAAACTCCTTTTACAAGTGAAAGTAGCCCTGCACGATACAAAAAAGGCGAATACGTTTACCTTAGCGATAGAAATGGGATTAATAATAGATGGATTGCAAGAATGGATAGTTCGGTCAGTCATATTGATACAGTAATTCATTATAGAGATATTACAAATACCTCACCTTTAACCAACTATTCTAGAAGCATTGTTGAGCAACAAATTAATCCAAGTCTGGATAAGTCTACCGATTTAATTTACCAGGATAACAAATACCAAGTTTTTCAATTTGGAATAAAAGATTTAGAAGAGTCTAGTAATTTGGAAATGAAACCTACATCATTCCAAGAGGGTGAAAAAGAAAAACAAATATCAAGCTCTCAAAAAGGGGACAATTCAGATAGAATAAAAATTGAAATTAAAGAACTACCAGAACCAACTAAAGACGAGAGCCCGAAAAATGAATTAGCCATAAATATTGACGATTATACATTCCAAGGAGAGAATCGTTTAAGTGAAGAAAGGTCACATGCAAGCGGTCAGTTTGCTTTGGTTAAAAAAGGAGCGAAATCGAAAAAAGACAGTGCAATTCAAGCTAGCTTTCAAATGCCAGAAAGAGTTGATTATGACCTTAATTTTACTTACACTGATATTACTTCAACCTTGGATTTCAATTTTGCTAATCAATTGTACCAACCATTCAATGGCGGGCCTTATACTAACCCTGGAATGGGATTATTAATGAAAGTCGATATGCTCGATTTATTTCAGAATTACAAATTACAGGGTGGGTTCCGATATGGGTTTAGTAATAAAAACATGGAGTTTTTCTTAAGTTTAGAGGATAGGTCAAAAAGGTTAGATAAAAAATATGCCATAAGACGACAAAGCTTTGAAAGGTCGAGTAGTAATGCAGTTGACAAAGTTGAAATTTATAAATTTGAGTATGAATTAAGCTATCCATTCACCGAATCGTTAGCGCTTAGGGGTGAACTAAATTATAGAAATGATAAAACGACAACTGCATCGATTAGCGATCAAAGTTTGATTACCCCTGATGATTTCTTAAGCCAAGCCGGCCTAAAGTTAGAATTGGTTTTTGACAATACTAGAAAAAGAGGATTAAACCTTTACTACGGTACAAAATTCAAACTCTTTGGAGAACGCTATCAGTTAACGAATAACTCGTCAAGCGACTTAAATGTTGTTGGCTTTGATTTTAGGCATTATCAAAAAATAAGTAGAGATTTTATATACGCCGGAAGACTTGCGGGCAGCTCTTCTTTTGGAGCAAGAAAACTGGTTTACTATATGGGTTCTGTAGATAACTGGATTATTCTTGATCCAGGAAAGGAACGTTTTAACAGACAAACTCCTATTGCGACGAATCAGAATTATGAGTTTCAAGCCTTGGCAAGCCCAATGAGGGGTTTTTTACAGAATGCCAGAAATGGAAATTCATTTTTAGTGCTAAACAATGAATTTAGGTTCCCTATTTTCAAGTATTTCTCCACTCTTCCTCAAAAATCTGATGTATTGGAAAATTTCCAAATTGTTGCATTTTCAGATGTTGGAACGGCTTGGAGCGGCACTACGCCATTTAGTGAGGACAATGAATTTAATACCATTACGGTTGTTGATGGTCCGATTACAGTAAAGTTAGACAACAAAAGGTATCCAATAATTGGGAGTGCAGGAGCTGGTGTTAGAACAAAATTGTTAGGTTACTTTTTTAAAGTTGATTTGGCTTGGGGAGTTGATGACGGAATTGTTCAAGACCCAATTACCCACATTTCAATGGGCTTTGACTTTTAAGACAACCTTTAATAAATGAAAATGCAAGAAATACTAATACTTATTGCTATTGGTTTAGCAGCAGGCATTTTAAGCGGAATGTTTGGGATTGGAGGGGGTGTAATTATGGTTCCAGCGCTTGTGTATTTTTTATCTATGGATCAACATAGCGCTCAAGGAACAAGTATTGGCTTAATGCTTCTGCCCATCGGCATTTTAGCGGCTAACAATTACTATCAACAAGGAAACTTAAATATTAAATATGGTCTTATCGTCGCCGCGGCTTTTGTGATTGGCGGCTACTTTGGCTCAAAATATTCTTTGGGAATGAGTGAAATAATTCTAAAAAAAAGCTTTGGAGTTCTCATGTTGGGAATTGCTCTTAAAATGATCTTTTTCTCAAAATAAAACATCAAACTTTAAGCTGTTACACTTATTAGTTATAGCCAATAACCAGTAAATAAACCTCGTTTTTATTTCATCATATATTTCTGGCACAATAATTAACATGGTTTTGGTGAGAACATTAAAGTGAAGGCAAAATATCATTTTGCTACCCACCTAGGTTTGTAATGCGTTCAAATTTGTGCTATGAAAAATATTATTCTGTTTGTCTTCTTCGTTTTTTCTTTGCTTTCCACACAAGGTCAAGACTACAAAAACAAGAGCTACTCTGAACATTTCAAAGAAGCTAAATTACTGATCGCAAACCACAAAGAAGAAGAAGCAGTTCCTGTATTGGAAGAGCTCTACTCTCGTGACAAAGCCAATACCAATGTTTCCTATTTACTTGGTTTATGTTATGTCAAGTCTTTTAAAAACATCAATAAAGCGATAAAATTATTAGAAGAGGCCAAGGCGAATTACTCTAGTAACTACGATAGAACTTCGTTGACGGAAAGAGGAGTTTCCGAATACGTTTACTACTACCTAATTATAGCTTATTCTTTAAAAGGTGACTGTCCTAAAACCATAGAAACACTTAATGGTTTTTATAAAATTTACTCTTACGAAGATGAATGGTACTTGGTAGATGGACAAAAATGGTATCGCGATTGTGGCAAACACAAATGGAAAGAAGAGATGGATACCATTGTTACACCAGATGGTTTACTCGACACAAATTTGATTTCAAATGTTGTAAATCAAGATACTAATATTAGTTCACAGGTTGATTTAGAATCCATAGCAACCGATTCCGAATTAGAAACAGATCCTGTTCTAGCACCTAAACCTATTAAGCCAATAGAAACTACCAGACCTTATCATGAAAGATTACGCCGCGTTGGAGAAGCTGGTGGACCAGAAGTTATGACACGTGAAAAATCGTATACCACGCCAACTTCTTTATATGGAGTTCAAGTTGGGGCTTTTATAAGACCAAGATTTTCAAATGATTTTAAAGGACTTAAAAATGTAGAAGTCTACATTGACAATAATGGTGTCTTCAGATATGTAATTGGAAGTTTTGTTTATCGCTCGCAATCAGAAAAACTCCTAAAATATGTACTTGAAAAAGGGTATGAAGATGCCTTTATTGTAGACATTAATTCCACTCAAAATTATACGGAAGAAGTAATACGTGTAAACAACGAATCCATCAAAAGAGAAATTGAAGGTTCAATTGAATTTAAAGTTCAAATTGGGGCATTCAAAGAAGAGATTCCAGATGACATCATGAAAATATTCCTTCAGTTTGATGATATCGACAAAAAAATTCAAGGAGAACTTTCGATATTTACACTAGGCTCTTTTTCTAATTACGAAATAGCCAGTGCTTGGTGCGAAAATGTAAAGGAATCGGGAGTTCCAGATGCTTTTGTTGTCGCCATTAACGAAGGACGTAAAATTAGCATTGAAGATGCCAATCTTTATATCGCTAAGAAACAGGCTGAAGAAGCGGAAAAAGCACGAAAATTAGAAGAGGAGAGTAGAAACAAAAAGAAGAAGAAAAAGCGTTAATTGAACGCATCAAACTAACTTTGCGGAATAATTTTAGTCATGACTCGAATCATTCTTCTTTTTACTCTTTTATTTTTTATCTCTTGCAACTCTGAACCAGTAAAAAAGAAGGCCAACTATTCCCCTGAACAAGTTTCAGAAAAAAAAGCCTTAGTCAAAAGTGTTATGGATGTTCATGATGAAGCTATGGCTTGGATGGACGAAATTCATACCTTAAAGACATCCATCCAAAATAGGGTTAATAATGACAGTACATTAAGCACCGAAAATGATGTGAAAAAACAACCTTTCATTAATTCTATAAATGAACTAGAAGAAGCGAATGAAGCAATGATGGACTGGATGAGGAATTATAGAGAACCTAAAGATACGGTTCAGTTTAGTAAAGCAATTGATTATTTGAATAATGAAAAAGAAGAAATTTCACTGGTAAGGGTTCAGATGAAAGTGGCCATTGATAACGCAAAATTATTGCTTCAATAATGAAAGAATTAAGACTTATAATTACCATATTAATTGGTTCAGTTATTCTTTTTTCATGTGAAGAAAAAAATGAACGTTTACCCATTCTAGGTCAACATGATTTTGACACAGAATATGTCGATGGTGTTTTAAAAACTGACACACTATATTATTCACTTCCTGATTTCGTTTTTACAGATCAAAATGGACAGCCCTTTAACGAAAAAGCAGTAGATAATAAAATTTATGTCGCTGATTTTTTCTTTACTTCCTGCCCAACTATTTGTCCAAAAATGAGCAAAAACATGCTCAAAATGGCAAAGAAATATGAACAGAATGATGGGGTATTATTCCTTTCTCATTCCATCGATACTCGTTTCGATTCTGTACCCGTTTTAAAAAAATACTCGGAAAAGTTAAATGCCCCTGATAATTGGTTTTTTGTAACAGGAGAAAAAGATGACATTTTTGGAATTGCAGCGAAATATATGGTGAGTGCTGGTGAAGACCCTCACGCACCAAGTGGTGTTGTGCATAGTGGCGCTTTTATTTTATTAGATGGAAAACGTCGTATTCGAGCTTATTACGATGGAACAAAAGTCGATGAAATGGAAAAACTTGAAAAAGATATTGAATCATTATTAAAAGAAAACGGATGAAAGTAGCGGCCAAATTAATCGGGTTATTCCTCATAACTACTTTCATTTTAACTTCATGTATTCCCGAAGGCAGAGATTATGGAAAGGAATTATATGAGGACAAATGTTCAAATTGCCATGGAATAGAAGGAGATGGCCTTCAGCAATTATTTCCACCTTTAAAAAACGCTGATTATTTGGTAGCAAATCAGGATAAGTTAGCCTGTATAATTCGATACGGAACTGAAGGAGGATCAACCGTAAACGGTGTGGTATTTGAAACCAAAATGGACGGACAGCCATTACTAAGCGATGTGGACATTCACAATATTATTAATTACATTTCTAAAAACATTAATTCTAATGTGACCAAAGTGAATATCTCAGAAGTAAACAAAATGTTAGAAAAGTGTAAGAAATAATTCTTTTGCCGTTAATCCTATTTTCTCGATTGAACATTTCTAAAATAACCGCCATTTACATCATAAACTTTTATAATTTCACTTTCGTTAAAAAACACCTATTTGTACCTGCAAAATCTTAATTATTATAAATGAGTGAATCGGTATTAAAAGCCTTGATGCAGCTATTTGCAATAGTTGCTGAAGTAGATGGTTTAAATGATAAAAGTAGAGAAACAGTATAGCAATTCTTAAATGAAGAGCTTAATTCTTCTTTGACTCTAGAATACCTATCTCTTTATGATGCTTTTGTACAAAAACACCATTTTAGAAAAACCAAAAAAAATGGACGCGTAAAACACACGTCCAGAAACGCAGTTAAAATATTAAGAATTGCTACTGAGATTAACCAGACCTTAACTAGGCAACAAAAACTATTGGTTTTAATTCGATTGATTGAATACATCTACGAACAAAATATTCTTTCCGACTTAAATCTTGAGTTTGTCGAAGCCATTTCAGAGGCATTTAACGTAAACAGAAATGAATATGACCTACTAAATAAATTTATTTGTGTTACGGATAAATTAAATGAGAATGACGATCAATTTTTCATTTATGGTCCAAATACAATTAAGAAAAACAGAGAAAAAGCACATGCTGGACTAACTACTCGTTTGTTATTTTTAAACCTAAAAAACTCAAAAGTAATTGTTTTTAGAACTATTGAAAAACAAGAACTTTACATTGGCGGAATCCAAATAAGAAGGGGGAAGGTATACTTGTTTAAGCAAGGTTCTTCGATCAGAAGCGCTCAAATCTCACCCATTTATCACAGCGAAGTTTTAGCCCGATATACTCATGAAACACTTGACTCTCCAGTAGTTTTTAGCAGCGAAAACGTAGAGTATCGTTTTAATCAAAATGATATCGGACTTCACCCAATGAGTTTTTACGCTACCTCAGGCCAAATGGTTGGAATTATGGGTGGTAGTGGTACTGGAAAATCAACTCTACTCAATGTATTAAACGGAAACTACACCCCTTCTTCAGGTAGTGTTTGTGTAAACAACATAAGCATACATTCTAAAAACGAAAGTGCCGATGGACTAATTGGTTATGTGCCTCAGGATGACCTTTTAATGGAAGATTTGACTGTTTTTCAAAACCTATATTTTAACGCACATTTAATATTTGGAAACTTACCTAAAGAAGAAATAAAATCAAAAGTTTTAGATACTCTAAGTTCCTTAGGTTTATCCGAAACGAAAGATTTAAAAGTTGGCTCTTCGTTAGACAAAACAATTAGTGGCGGACAACGAAAAAGACTCAATATTGCCTTAGAATTAATTCGAGAGCCAGCCATTTTATTTGTTGACGAGCCCACTTCTGGTTTAAGTTCACGAGATTCTGAAAACATCATGGATCTTTTAAAGGAACTCACTTTAAAGGGTAAAATAGTTTTTGTTGTAATTCACCAGCCCAGCTCAGACATTTTTAAAATGTTTGACAAACTTCTCATTTTAGATCGTGGTGGTTATTTAATATACCAAGGTGACCCTCTCGAAAGTATTACCTATTTCCGAGATGCAAGCGGACATTTAGGAGGAGAATCTAGTGATTGTCCTAGTTGCGGCAACGTTAATCCCGAACAGGTATTTGACATCATAGAGGCAAAAGTTGTTGATGAATTTGGTGATTTAAAAACAGAGCGAAAAAGGAAAGCTGAAGATTGGAACAACCGTTACCTAGAAACTATTGATGACAATAATTCGGGACCCGAAATACCAGTGGAATTACCTAAAAACGAATTCAAAATTCCAAACCTTCTTAAACAATTTCGAATATTCACTCTACGTGATATTTTATCTAAAATATCAAATACTCAGTTCGTAGTAATCAACTTTCTAGAAGCACCCGTTCTGGCAACTATTATTGCCACTTTTTTACGCTATCAAAATGATGCCTCAGGAGATTCTATTTACATTTTTAGAGATAACGACAATATTCTTGCATACCTTTTTATTTCAGTAGTAGTAGCTCTGTTTTTAGGTATGTCGGTAAGTGCTGAAGAAATAATTAGAGATATAAAAATCCGGACTCGTGAGCGCTTTTTGAATTTGAGTCAAGGTGGTTATATTGCCTCTAAAGTATTAATTCAATTCGGCATTTCCGCCATACAAATATTCTTATATGTTTTGGTTGGAAACACTATTCTAGGTATCCAAGGAATGACATTTGAATATTGGATGGTGCTTTTTACCGCGGCTTGCTTTGCAAATGTTTTAGGGTTAAATATCTCTTCTGGTTTCAAAAAAGTAGTAACTATTTACATTCTTATTCCATTCATTATTATTCCTCAAATACTATTCAGCGGAGTACTTGTGAAATTTCATGAGCTAAATCCAATGTTTGCCGCACATAGAGGTGTACCAGTTATTGGAAACATTATGGCCTCTCGTTGGGCTTTTGAAGCCTTAGCGGATCAGCAAGTAACATCCAATGCGTATGAAGTAAATTTTTACGAGGTAAATCGAAAAATCT
>Ga0115566_10004205_pt1 | contig 11490 bp, 9 predicted proteins | sample COGITO_mtgs_1204_3_FD_87173 | JGI IMG/M metagenome (GOLD analysis project Ga0115566, IMG submission 87173) | Pelagic marine microbial communities from North Sea - COGITO_mtgs_120405 | ecosystem: Environmental > Aquatic > Marine > Epipelagic | place: Germany:Helgoland, sampling site Kabeltonne...
AGGCATAGGTCTTGCAGCAGCTTATGGTATTTACGCCTTCTTTGCTTTGGTTTCTGTATTCTTTGTATTTTGGATGGTTAAAGAAACTAAGGGTAAAGAACTGGAAGAGATGACAGGTTAATAGATAAAAAAAAGGCATTATTAAGTGGTGCCTTTTTTGATTGCCAATTCAGATTTGTTTATGCTTAATTGCACAACTATACTGCTCTTGGCAAGTCACTAGTCGTTTATTAAAAATTGAGCATGGAATTATTTAAAAACTAAAAATTATTGCGTGTCAAAGTAGCCATTATAAAAATTACTTTGACAGTAAGATTTTAAAAAAATAAGAGTAAAGTGAAGCTTTTTAGAAAAATAATATTAAAACAATAATAAGCTAACAAAAAAAAGAAATTACAATGTCATATAAAACACTATTACTTATACTTAGCATCTCAACTATCGCCTCATGTTCAGTAAAAGAACTTGATGCTAGTAAAATTGTGGAAATAGACGGTTTACAATATGCAATTTCTGAAGATCCATTTGATGGAGTTCAGAAAGATTATTATCCTAACAAACAACTAAAATCTGAAATTAATTACAAAGATGGGCAAAAGCACGGACTTCATAAAGAGTTTGAAGAAGATGGCAAACCTGTCAAAAAAATTAATTATAAAAACGGTCAAAAACATAAAAGATATGAAGAATTCAATAATGGAATAATCATAGTTAGTGCAAACTACAAAGATGGAAGTCAAGATGGCCGATACGAAGCATTCCATGAAAATGGGGAATTAAAATTAAAAACAACCTACAAAGACGGAAAAGAAAACGGTAAATACGAAGCATTCCATGAAAATGGGGAATTAAAATTAAAAACACGCTATAAAGATGGAAAAGAAAACGGTAAATACGAAGCATTCCATGAAAATGGGAAATTAAAATTAACAGCAAACTATAAAGACGGAAAAAAAGATGGTCTTGCTGAACAATTTTTTACTAATGGAAAAATAGAATTTATAGAAAATTACAAAGACGGTGAAAAGGAAGGTATCCATGAAATTTACTCCCTTGAAACAGGTAATATTCAAAAAAGAGCTAACTATAAAAAAGGAGTTCTCCACGGTTTGTACGAGTATTTTACAGAAGATGGGTTGGTTTATTTAAAGGAAAATTACTCATCAGGGGATATGAATTATAATATTTACAACCTCCCTATATGCTCAGATCAAGGACAGGAATCATGGAATATTGACACTAGCAAATGGGATAATTGTTATGGTGTTGATGGTTCTTATACATTTTTTGAAGGTCGTTATGAAGATGGAAAAAGAAGTGGTTATGGGAGTATTACTTATGAGGAGTCAGGTTACAGTAAGATTGGTGAATGGGAGGATTATCAATTGAAGGATGGTATTGGTTTCGCTTCTGGTCAAGGTCAAGTTTACAAAGGTGAATTTAAAAATGGTTTATATAACGGAAAGGGTTCACTTAAACAAACAGCCGGGGAATTTTGCAGTGAAGGGTATTGTGATATTTTAGAGGGTTGGGAGTATAATGGATATTTTTTAAACGGTAACCGACACGGAGAAGGCACAATTACATACGACAACGGTGTGATAGAAAAGGGTACTTTTAACGAAAACACATTAGTGGTTTCAAATTAGTTAAATAATCTTGATTAGGACTAATAATTTAATGATAATAAAAACCTGCGGCGTCTAATCAGACAAAATTTTAAAATAAGAGATCAGGTGTTGCTAGACTCATAAGTTCATTCTGTTTTGACAAACCACTAGAAACTAATAAACAAATAGAGGTGAATTAATACTTTTGATGATATTTGTTATTTTAAGTAAAACATCTATGTTGAGTAGGGCATTGAAGGAAAAATGATTAAAAAAACTATTGCTTTATTTACGTTAATGCTCTGCGGAGTAAGTCACGCAGAAAATATGAGGGTTGCATTTACTGGTGATATAAACTCAAAAGAAGTAGCTTTATCCGAAGAATTAGAAAACTTTTTCACGAATAATGACTTACTCCTTTTTGGCAATCTCGAAACTGTAATTTATAATAAAGATCTTAAGTCTGTAAAATGTAAATCAAGTTCAAAAAATTGTTACGCATTCAAGCAAAATGAGCGTCTAGCAGAGAGACTAAATCACCTTGGCTATGACTTTTTAAGTACTGCTAATAACCATATTTATGACTTTGGAAATGACGGTTTAGACTCTACATATTCAGCTTTAGACAAATACAATATTATGTACTCTGGGCCGCAACAAAAGTTTTCTTATATATACAAAACTATGGAGCATAATAGCGCTTCTCTACGATCGGCTGGCATGTCACATACGTCAGGTATTAAAAAAATATGTTTTGCAGCTTTTTCTACAAATAGAGGTTACCAAAATATTATAGAAGTGGAAAAATCTAGTCGTTTTGTTTCGGAGTTGAAGAGTGAAAATGGCTGTAATTTTGTAGTGGTTTCATTTCACGGTGGTTGCGAAGGAAAAAAATTTACAACTGTGCCAGGCAAACAGGAATTTTGCTATGGAGAGAATAGAGGTGATGTCAGAAAATTCGCTCACACTGTAATTGAGAACGGGGCAGATGTCGTTTTTGGACACGGGCCGCATGTATTAAGGCCAACTGAAATATATAAAGGCGTTTATATATTTTATTCACTTGGAAATTTTTCGGTCAACAACAGAACTCGTGTTGATGGAATTTCAGGAGAGAGCTTTATTCCGATATTAACTGTTGATGAGAAATTTAAAGTTATTGATTATGAAAAAATATTAACTCAAATTGATAGAGGGGTCGTTAAAATAAGAAAGTAATAAATTACTACAACCCTTTTGGTAATAAAGAACCCGAAACTTAGTAGTCCGTCACAGGAAAAATTATAAACCTGAATTTATTTAAACAAAAACATTTCTTTACTTTAAACACCTATCTTGCGGAATATCAATTATTGTATTTACAGCAATAGTCTTTGGGTCATCCAAGTTATTTAATTTCATTAATTCTTTTTGATCAATACAATATTTCCTTGATAAAGCAAAAATTGTATCTCCACTTTTAAATTTATATTCAATATTTTCATTCTTGAGCTTATTCGAGTGAAATTTAGCTGCGTCTTTTTTCATTTGCATAGGAATAATTTTTTTTTCGTATGTGCATGAGTTCCCAGCCAAAACTTTAGGTGTTTGAAGGGGTTGTAAACTTTTAGATCTTGATTGAGCAAGCCTATACACCTGCTCATATGAAGCTGGATACCACATGTCGATGTTGTTTATACCATTAATATAGTAACAGTTTTTTAGAATATTTGGCTTTAAGGCATAACCTGTAAAAACAGTAGGGCTTTCTAAATTACTTTTTTCGAAATAATTTTTTTCTATTAAACCTAGACTTTTTTCGGCCGTATGTTCAAGCAACTGTGTATTTACATTTAGTTTTGAGTATAAAAACAAAGTTCTATTTGCTAGTTCTCTCGTAAATTCTATATTTTTTTGTTTGCCTAATCCCAATATTTTACTTTCTGACATATCATGAATTATTGGCCCCCCATGCCATATAACCAAGCTATTTCTGAGAACAATTTTTTTATCCGCAATTAAAAAAGGATAATTAGCACAACTAGAAATACATATGCGGTCAACAACAACAGAATCTACTCTATCGTAAAGAACCTCAGATATTGATAACCATGTATCAACATCACCCCCTGTTGAATTTAAAAATAGATAATCATACGACTTATATCTGGATAAAAGATTTAATAATTTTTGCCTTTTATCAAGATCTAATGAAAATCTTTCAAGCGACCCGTAGATACAAAGTAAATTTATAGTTTTTATTAAGTTAGGACTAAATGAAATAACTTCCACGCCTCCAGATGAGCTGGGATTATTGATAACGTCCGGATGTTTTTCCTGACACTTAGAAACATATTTTCTGATATTTTCCCTCTCAACTGCTGTAGTATTCGGGCTTGCGAGAGTATCTATCGCCATCAAGCAACTCATAGATATAAGTAAGTAAAAAAATCTTCTAACATTAAGATAAATATAACTAGCCATTTATATGTACTTATCTATCATATAAAGTTACTTTGGTATTAATATAGGCATTACTTCAACCCTTGGTATTGTAATATCTACTGCAATTCTTTCTCTACGTATTTCAATTGCTTTTCTTTTCTTATTTAATTCTGTTGTGGATAATGATTGCATTGCCAATTCAGCCTCTAATCTATTAAGCTCTATTACCTCAGACCTCATTTCTGAATTCACTTCAATTTTCGTTATTTCGATATTCACCGGCCGCCTACATGTGGCTACACCTTTTTCATCTTTAAAAATACATGGTTCCACAGCTATTCTTTTTATAAAGCTCTCCACAGATTGGGCATTAGCGCCAAATAAAAACTCTACACGGCGGTTTTTTGCCCTGCCTATGACCGTTCTGTTATCTGCAATTGGCGCCCCCTCCCCAAGAGATAAACGGTATATTGAAGCATTGTAAAATCCCCGCCTTGAAATAGCTTCAGCAACTTTATTAGCCCGCTTTAATCCAAGGTTATAGTTACTTGCTGAACCACCAGTTGAGTCTGTATGACCGACAATATACAAGGCTACATCAGCTGGTTCCTTAGCTAAATTATCTGAAATAATTCGTAATACTGGAAAAGCTTCAGTTTTAATCTCAGACTTTGCTGTATCAAAAAAAACATCTGTATCGAAAGTCACTCTTAACACAGGAATATCAACAGGATAATTTATTTGCTTATGCTCATCAGGTGCTAAATATTCAGTATAAAAATCTGGCTTTATACTACCTTTTGATAGTCTCAATAATCTATTTTTCCGATCAATATGTTCCACCATAACAGTCTCACTCGCATCAACAGGGCATGGCATATCTTTTGGAAGCCCTGGCGGCGGCCAGTTAGGTGGACAATCCTGTTTTATACTTGGTCTATAAAACTGATTATTTGATTCAGGTTTATACTGGTATTTTACCACATAGCCCTTAGATACCAATGTCTCTAAATTTCCTGAGCCATCATAAAAAGTGTATTGAACAGATAATGTTTTACCTAAATCATTGTCATTTATGATGTAACTTGTCGCATTAGGGTTACCAGTTGTTGTTCTTCCTTCGTTTAAATCAATGCCATTCGTAAGCCATTTATAGTGAACAAATTTACCAATTCCGTCGGGATCAGTTACAGAGCTCTTATCAATATATACAGTTTTTCCGGGGCTTATTAAGCCTTTTATTGTAACTACCCCTTTAGCTTTCCTATTATTAATTGTACTGCTTTTTTGATTACTATTATTTGGAATACCTTTTGATGGTGGATTTTTATTTGCATTTGCAACTTCATTATCAGTCTTATCCATATACCGCGTTATACATTGACCATAAGAACTCGTTCCTTTTATAAGTCCAAGGTTTTCACATTTTTCTGGAATGTATTCACCAAGATAATAGATACCTTTTTTTACTACACCATTTTTATATGTTGCTATACCCTCACCATGTTTTAAGCCATTTAAAAAATATCCATCATACTCATACCCCTCTTGCATCTCACACATTCCCCAAGCACAGACCTCTCCATCCGTTATTGTTAAGAAACCTTTTCCATTATAACTATCATTTTTAAATTCTCCTTTGTAATTTCCAGTATAAAAAATACTGAAACCCTGTCCTTGACGTTTCCCGCTTACAAAAAAACCTGTATAAGTGCCCCCCTCATAGAACTCTAAAGACCCATATCCGTTATATTTCCCTTTATCAAATCCTCCTATATACTTTCCTTCGCCAAATTCCCATTCACCATAGCAATTACTAAAGTCCTCCTTTCTATCCCTGGGCGAATCCGAATAGCGTTCTAATTTTGGACACAAAGGAAGGTCAAATATATTTGAAGCCTTCGCAGGCGTATAAGCGTGAGAGGAGTAATTAAAGCAAATACTCAACATAAAAGCTAATGGCACAGAAAACAGTCTTAGAACCATACATAAATTACAGAAAACATTAGCTAGGAAACACACTGATTTATATAAATTAATCAAAACTGCACCCACCTAATGAGGAGTAAATAAAAGAAACTAGTTGCTACCTCGGTCTGACATAAGGGCCATTCGGAATTTGAAACCCTCCTCACCCAGCCCTGGTACGTAACCAGTTGAGTCAGAGACATTGCCCGTAATGTCATTATCAGAAAGAGTGAATGATATATCTCTAAAACCTACAAAGGGCATCAATGACGTAAACTCAGGTTCGCCCCCGGGAGAGTCAGACCAAACCTGTGCAAAATCTCCAACATCAATGAATTTGCAACTAAATTTATCTAAACAAGTGAGAGTTCCTTCGAGAGGAACAAACTGAGACTTGAACATTTCAAGTTCAATCCAAGAATTAACAGCTCTATTATTTTTATCTAAAGATAAAGTCATTGTGATAGGGAAGTCAGCAAAATCTTTTCTTGCCGTATCTGGGAAAGAAATTGTTCCTTGATAAACCCTTAAACTATCAGGTATGCTTTTTAGTGGAAGAGCGCCGTTAATACCAGTCATTGTGAGAATATTACCTCGTGAGGCAAGAAAGAGTGATTTTAAATAATCCTTCGTTGCATTTGATGTTTCGCCGCTTACACCAAGAATATGAATTTCTGATAAACCCAAATCGGCACCCCACCCCAAAGCATTAGCTTTTCCTTCAGCTCTACCCTTTTTTGAGTCATTTATATCAAATTTATAATTATCAAGATCGGTAAGTATAATGACTCTAGGAGAACTATCAAGAGAGGTATTAAAACCGCGGGCTATTGCTTGCCCAAGGCCGGATTTAATAAAAGAAGAACTTTTTTTTCTAGCGGGCTGATCTTTAGCGGCCATAACTACAGCGAATGTTAATGATCGCCGGAATTGCTCAATAACTTTTTCATGTTCGCTTTCCCAATCTCTACCTACAAACCTTGAGAAACTAGAAGTCTTAGAATTTAGATCTCTTTTTTCAGCAATACTATAGAGAGGCATGCAGCCACTAAAAATAGGCCTCAAGCCAGAACCATCTGCTTCTGCGATAGATACAGTAACAGGCTCCCTTGAACCCCATTTACGTAAAGCAGAAGGATCAGAAGCATCTAATAAGCTCACTAATCTTTGTCTCCATAGCCGATTACTTTCATCGGGTTTTGCCCCATTGGCTTCAGGGGTTATCATAGAAGCATCAATTATAATTTGAGTTTGTCTAATCGGCGAGGGTAGATTTACTCTCTCAGCACAAAAATCATCACTTACTTTTTCTTCTGAAATAGCCTCAAAATTAAGTGACACAGTGATAAATAAAAGTGATAATAACGGAATTAGTCGCATAATATCTAGCCCCTCTCTAAAGATGCTTGAGTGTAATCTGTTTAGATCCATAGTCAGAGGGTGAGATATCTCTTTTACCAGTCGAATTGGTATCATCAACTATTTGTATTTTAATATCGTTATCAGAAGCCAGATTAACAAATTCTGACTGATATTGCTGAAGCATTCCAATTACAGATGCATCTTGACTACTTAACCGATCGAACTGTTTCCGCGCAGTAATAAATTTTTCCTCATGAGAGATGGAAGTATCAAATTGCTTTGCATCAGATTTCTGAAGTTTCGCGGCTGTATCAATTTTCTTATATTGTTTTTCAAGTTTTTCATTTAATGACTTTTCTAACTTTCTATATTTTTTTGAATGTAAATCTCTAGATTTTCGCAATTCAGGAAATTCAGGGTCTTGGTCATGAAACATATATGATATTATGACACCAACAACCCAGACACCTATATTTTGGAGAAGAGAACCACCAACAGTTGATACCCATGACGGCGGAGTACCGCCAATCACTGACGCTTCCAAAATTTTATCTTCCATGAAATCAGCACGAGCGTACCATACGGCCGCTAAAACTACGCATAATGCAAATGTTGCAAGGGCCATCTGGCGAAAAGCAACACCTCTGTCTCCCTCACGGCCTCGTTCGCCAAATCGAAATTGGAATTCCTTCAAAAAAGTGCCGTGATAATGAGATGCCAGAGCTAGGAGCATAGCTATTACAACGGTAGAACCCAACGCGGTTGCAGGCGTCATAATATCTAACCCCGCAAAAGCTTCGAAATTAATCAGCAGTTCAAATATACCTACAAAGGCTATAAGCAGCCAATAGAAAAAACCAATCATTTTAGGCTCTCTTCGCCGTTCCATTTTACGGCGATCGTACATGCGGGCAGCTTCCGCATATGCTTTCTTATTTTCATCGAGAATAGAATAGCCTGATGCGTTTTGTTGCTGATTAAGCTTTGAAGCAGATCTTTTATCTAAAATTTGAGTATCAGATATTTGATCAATCTTGCGCTCCAGCAGGGTGCCTCCAACAGATTTGTCAGCACTAACCTCACCAAACAACTCATTAATTTCGTCAAGTGCTGGCTTTCTCAGCCTTTCAATTGTGGAGTTAAACCAGTTGCGCATATGCGGGGTTATATTACTGGGGGCGGCACCAACCACGTCAGAAAGGACTATTTCTTCAGATTTTCCTTCTCTGTTTAGAGACCTTTGAGACATTAATTTCTGCATGGCCTTGCTATCTGCACTGAGATCAAGATTGCAATAAGAATCAACATTTTTATATTCAGGTTCTTTTTTCATAAAACATACCGTTTGAGTGAAAAGTTAGATAATTAAAGTAGTTAGTTTTTTTATGGTTTTAGAAATTAACCCAATCACCTGCTACAGTTCGACATGATACGCCTTCTTGATTGACAGTTTTTCCGTCAACGATTATCTGTGTCTTATATTTTTTGCAACCCACTTCCTTATCATATATTACTGCAGGTGTAGTCGTTGCGTCATTTTCTGCTATATTATAACTTTCAACAACAACCTCTGGGTAATCTATTTTTTCAACTTTTTGGGTGTTTGTAATAACTGAAAAAACATCTGTTCCATTCGTTGACACAAAAGACTGCCGCTGCATGCCATATGTACTAGAATTCAACGCTGCCAATTCCATTTCAGCCATTTTAGCTTTATCTTCAGCGCTGGCCCTATTCATTAAAAAACCACAAACCCCAACTCCGGCTGCCCCGCCAATCAAAGCTCCGTCACCCATATCACCTCCAACAGCTGCGCCTATTAATGCTCCTAGAATGGCTCCCCCTGCAACGGAAGCAACACAGTCCCCCATAGCCTTATCTACAGCTGACTTATAAGCTGTACCTGATGTTGTAGCGGAACAAGATGACAAAATGAGTGCTGAAGAAGCAGCAGTTAATATTAAATTTTTTGTATACATGGGTTGCCTTATGAATAAATATAATTGAATAATAGTGTAATTACTATAATCTACCTTCCTTTATAATATTTAAAAGATCAAGGTTTTTCTGAAAACTGTTTACACAAGATAACAAAATGTGTGAGATAATTGTAAGCTAAAGTGAAAGTTATCATATGATGGTTAAAAAAATACTTATAATTCCAGTATCAGCTTTTTTCGTGCTTTTAAGTGCAGATTACTCGCTGGGAAATAATAAAACTAATTTCAAAAATAAACCCATTGAGTCAGGCTGTTACAGAACGATATGCAAAAATACAGAGATGACTTATCAAGACGGAACCGTACAAAAAGGTAATATCAAAACCTTTTTCGAAATATGTCCAGCCTCAAATAAAATTACAAATTTAAAAAACAACCAAGTAGCATTCGCAGACCAGCCAGGGGAATACATAAGTGACTCTGGGTATTCTATTATGGGCGGAAAACTGAGAACTCAGGATAAAAATAGGTTAGAATCTGCGAGAAAGGTAGAACCAAAACAAATTACAATGTCTAATTGCCTTAGTTCAAGATAATTATTAAACAATTCATTGCACTTTATTCCCGATTAAGGTTTTGTTAAATTTGGTTAGAATTTTTATTTAATTCCTTCGTGGAGATACTAAATTACGACAAATTGTTTTTACCGTTCCGATCGCGTTTTTTAAAATTATAGTCACTCACAATTGTTAATGAAATCATCAATAATTTTTATTAATAAGGAATTACGCGACCGCGCTCATCTGTAAGACGATAACTCACTCTATTCTCAACGCCCTTGCGCGTAACAGCGCGTCCATCAACTATTTTGGGCTTATACTTCCATCTTTGAACAGACCTAATTGTTTCAAGTTTAAATACTCTTTGAGTACAAAAAGTCGTTATGATGTTGAATGGAGTGCCCTCAGAAGTCACGTCAAATTTAACATTGCAATACCCAGATTTTTCAGCTCCAGAGGGCATAACGGGGGGTACTCTACTTATCGGTTGAGCATCACGGTCTAAATATGCAATTTCTAATTTTGGCGAGTCAATGTTGGGCGAGACATCAGTATTTGAAATCTCAGATGTATCCGTTACATATACCTTTTCTTCGTACTTTTGTATACATTTTAACTTAAATCCCGAACTTTCGGTATATCCACGTTTTTCGCATAGTTTAGAAGCTACTTTCCCCTGGTACCACATGTCCTTCATCTCAAAACCGCCTGCCAGGATCAATGTACCCTTACCATGACGAATACCATTTTTAAATCTTCCAACATAAACTTCACCGCCTGGGTAATTCATAGTGCCCTGGCCTTCAACCTTACCATTTAAGAATTCTCCAATGTAAGCTTGTTTATCTGGATAATTAATTTCGCCCATGCCATGGTACTTGTTGTTTTTCCAATTACCCTTGTATTTAGTGCCATCAGGATAGATTTGTTCACCTGCACCACTTTTAATATCTAAACTCCAGTCACCTTTATATTGAGAGCCATCCTTATACAAAAAAGTTCCCTCACCATGCCTTTTTCCATTTTTCCACTCACCTTTATATACATCTAGTCCATCAATTTTGTTATAATCATAAATGCCAAAGCAATTAGTATAAGATGAGTTAAATATATTATTATCAGTGCCTGGGTATATAGTTGCTTTAGTCACTTCATAATCAATATCTTCTTGAAATGGACAGAGAGGGAGGTTTGAAGCAGCAGAATAGTTAAATAATAACAGGTAAGATAGAATTAAGTAATTTCTCATATCATCTATTTATCAGGGGCTTATGCAAAAGCCAAATAATTTTTTAATGGTCAACACAATCACCTTAAAGCCTGGCCTGTAATTTATAATGCCGAGTAAGTTTGTCTGGAAATAATTATATCACTACTATCAGAATTTAAAAGTTATCCCTGCCCTGTACGATTGCGTACTCAAATCATCACGGCCAACCGTTGTATCGACTGATAAACTCATAACAGCTTTATCAATTTCAAATGCAAAACCTGCACCAACTTCACCCCAAAATTGGTCGGTACCCGCCAAAAGGAAGTTTGCACTTTCTCCGTTATTTTGTGCAAATCCTGCACGAAACACGTTTAGTGAATCATCAAATTCATTAACAACATCACCTGAAATTC